>JGI994J12354_10000850_pt1 | contig 31087 bp, 34 predicted proteins | sample IntmicLarv3ML3BL_FD_12354 | JGI IMG/M metagenome (IMG submission 12354) | reverse complement strand
TTTAGGAAATGATGTTGCTTAGTTTAAATTTTAGCACTAATTTCTTTTAAAAATTAGTGCTAATGTTTTTACTTTTTTGGGACATTTTCAAAAATGATTGACACATTATTGTGCTATTCCACCTCTCTTATTTTCTTAACCATTAAATCTGCAAAAACTGCATAACCCATAGTTGGATCATTTACAAGTACATGTGTTACTGCTCCTATTAACTTACCATTTTGCACTATTGGACTACCACTCATACCCTGTATTATCCCACCTGTTTTATCTATTAATCTTTCATCTGTTACTTTTATTATCATACTCTTATTATTTGAATTATTATTTTTATATATTGTTTCTACTTCTACTTCATACTTTTCTCTCAAATTATTCTCTAAAGTACAAATCAATTCTGCCTTTCCTTTTTTTATTTCATCTCTTGTTGCTACTTCTACTACATCTCCTTTATTTATATTTAAGACTCCTGTATTTTCTAGTTTTCCGTATATTCCAAAATCAGTATTCTTATATATTTTACCTATACTTTGGCTATTTAATATTGCTCCCTTTAGTTCTCCTGGTTTTCCTTTTTCACCTCTTTGTATTGATATTATATTTGTAGACAATATTTCGCCTGTAGAAATACTTAAAAGCTTTTCTGTATCCACATCTACAATTCCATGTCCTAATGCTGCAAACATTCCTGTACTTGGTTCATAAAATGAAATTGTTCCCACTCCTGCTGTTCCATCTCTAACCCAAAGACCTAATTTATATTTATCATCTACTTTTGCTGGAGAAATATTGGTTGTATATATATTCCCTTCTCTTGAATATTTTAGCTCTAAATCTTCTCCTTTATATTTATTTACTACATCTATAAGCTCACTTGTACAAGTAACTACATCATTATTAACTTCTACTATCATGTCTCCTTCTTCTATTCCTGAATTTTCATAAGGTTTATATACTTGATTATTATCACCATAAATTTCAGACATCCCAACAACTAACACTCCACTTGTATATAGCTTAATCCCAATACTATTACCAACTGGAACAACTGATGTTTTAGGAATAATATTAACTGAAATATCTCTTAATGGTATCTTATTAAAAAGACTTATTGCCAAATTATATTTGCCTGTACTTGAACTTGTTGTAGTTGATGTTTCCACTGTAACACCATATAATTTTAAATATTGTAAGTTTTCTCCCTCAAACAGTATTATGCCATCTGGAATACTAGTCACATTTGCAACATAACAAAGTACAATCAATAAAATTAAGACTAAACCTGATTTTAAAAAGTTTTTTTTATCCATAACTACCTCTTATAATATCTTGTGTAAATAATATAAATTCCAATTCCTGCTATAACTACACCCGCTATACTTACCAATATTACAATCAAATTTGTGCCTGTTGTTAACCTTGAATTTCCGCTATTATTATTTGTTTCTGAAAATAAAAGTATATTTGCAAACTCCTCATCAGAAGTTTTTTTCTTAACATTTATTTCATATACTTTTTCAGTTATTTTATCTTCTGCTGTTACTGTTATTGTTATTATACTTTCTCCTGGTATTAAGTTTTCATTGCCAACTATAACTATTGTAGCATTTGGGTTTTTAGGAACTGCTAATATATTTAACTTATCTATTTCGTTATTTATTTCTATGCTATAATTTGTCATGTCATAATTAAAATCTGGTGTTAGCAAATATCCATCAACAGCCAAGTTTTCTAAATTGGCATTTGCTTCTTCGATATTATCTGTTTTTGTTACATTAATTACATAGGTTCTCTTTGTTCCATCTTCAGCTGTTACCACTATATTTATTCTATTTAATCCATCTTGTAAATTAGTATTTCCTGTTACAAAAACCTCTGCATTAGCATCTTCTTTTGTTGCTAATACATCAATTGATACTACATCAGATGGTACTACTAAAGAATAAGTAGTAATCAACTTGTTAAAAACAGGTGACATTCCTGCTCTATCTAAGCTTAATGATTTTAAATAAGAATTGCTGCTAGGTGTATAAGCTTGAGTCACAGGTGTACTTGGAGGTGGAGTTTGAGGAGTTGTATCAACTTGAGGTACTGGTGCAGGAGCAGGTTTCTCTACTATCGAAATAGTTACTCCTGAAAAACTTGGGTCTAGCTCTGTCTCCTCAGGTGTATAAAATTCTCCTGTTACAGAAAAAACTGCACTCCCTGTTTCTTTGGCTCTAAAAGTAAAAGTTGCAATACTACCTCCTGTTTTTGGACTTGCTCCACCATTTGGGTCTGTCCATGTGTATATTGCTCTTCCAGCTGAAAAACTACTATTCGCTGGACCTGATACATATTCTACTTTTGAAGTATCTACATTTATTCTTAGAGTTAATGTAGCAACAGATGCATCAGATAATGTTGCTGTTACTGTGAATTGGTCTCCTTTGTTAAGCTCTACTTTGTTTGCTGATAAACTTACAGATGCCGCTTCTACCTCGCTTGTAAAAAACAATACTGTAAATAAAAATATTAGTGATAAATAAATCTTTTTCATAAATTTTTCCTTTCTATTGACTAATAAGGGTTGTTTCTAAAATATGTTTTTGCATCTTCAACATATCTAATGCTCCTGGTTCATTACCATTTTTAGATATATTTCCTGATTTTAAAAATATTCCTGTCATTAATTTAGTCTCTAAAATGTGTTTTTGTAATACTAATACATCTAATGAATTTACATCACCATCACCATTAACATCGCCATACATCACTGCTACATATTCATCTACAATATCTCCTTCTTCATTTTCTATTACAATTTTTGCACCTGTACCTATTCTTTTTTCTCCTTCAATTAACTCATCTTTATAGTTATATACTTTTACAATTTGTTCTATTCCTATATATTCTTTTATAAAATCTACTGTTGTTACTTTAGGATAAATATTTGTAATTATATTATCTTCATCTATCTTTGGCTCTTTTGGTTCTTCTGCAATTGGCTCTGGAATTGGTTCTTCTTCTGGGTTTTCTACTGGTGGTAATACAGGTTCAACATAAGTTTTTAAATATGAACTAAATGCATATCCTAATATCCCATTTGGAAGAATTACTTTATCCCAAACTTCTCCTGATTGTATACCCTTCCCAATTCTCGTCATTATGTCACTACTTGCAACTGTTGCAACTACCTCATAACTTGTACTTGGTCCTGTTCTTATATTCATATAATCAGAAACATTTGCATAAACTTTTGTGTTATCATTGGTAAAATCTGTATCTAATATACTCGGTCTTTGTACAGGATATGTCGGCATATTTTCATAAATTGGAATAATAAAATTCATACTTAAATTTAACATCCCCATATTGTTGTAGGCAGATTGTATGCTTGCAGATTCACTATAAGGTGCTAAAATATTAGTCATATATTGATGCCAAAATAATTCTCCAGGTTTTTCATCATTAACATCAAACTTCTGAAGATATAATGTGTTTTGTCCTTGTGCTATATAACTACTACCTATAAATACTGCTCCTCCTTTTATAGATTTAGCAGGGCTATCCCATGGAAGCAAATATTTATCTCTTAGAGTTTGTGACGCACCTTTTCCATCTCTTGCATATTGAAGTCCATTTCTTATCACCTGTGCTGGGTCTTGGTCACTTGTACATCCTATGTTATAAAAATTATATAACCCTTCAAATCCTGCAACTGTTCCAGATATTGAACTATGGCTTAAAAATGGACCTACTTCTTGTTTTATTCTTGATGCAAGATGGTATGCACTAACTCCTGAATAACGAGCTGCATCCATTATTAAGTCTGAGTAGGATTTGTTATAAAACTCTGTTCCATATAATATTTTTTCTACTCCATCTTTTGTATTTATGTTTGAATCAAATGATAATGTTTCAAATTGAAATATACGTATATTATTTAAAAAATTTCTTGGGTCTATTGTGTATTCAACAGCCCTTTTAGATGCATTCACCCAACCTGCATCAACCACAACATTATATATTCCGAGGTGTTGTGTTTTTCCACTCATCTGCATATGACAAAGGAACAAGGCTTTTTCCATATTTAATCTCTTCATTAATTACAGTATTATAATCTAAACCTGTATATAGTGCTACAAAGCTCCAGTTGAGATATTTCTTATTAAGCTCTAACAGGTATGGTTTATAGCTATCTGGAAATTCATTTATTCCTTGTTTCTTTATTGATGCATATGTTTTATTATTTATACATATTAAAAAAGTGAGTATAAAAAAAATGTATATGAATTTTTTCATATACATATTATTTACTTATTTTGTTATTTAATACACTTACATATCATCTTCTTCAATTTCGTCTTCTTCATCATCGCAGTCTTCTTCGCAACCACTGCAATCATGACCACATCCATGGTCACAACAACCCTCATGATGCTCATGTGCTCCACCATTCCAGTCTAATTCTATAACATTTTTACATTCTGGACATTGTACATCTTCTGCAGAAGCATCAAATTCTGTTGCAAATTCATGATTACAATATGGACAAATCACTTCAAAGTCATACATGCTGTCATCTTCATATATGTCTCTTTCTATCATACTCATTGAATTTTCTAATCTTGCCATTTGGTTTTCTAGCTTATTATGTCTTTCCATTATATGCTCTATTTCTGTATTATATTTATCTGCAATATTATCTATTTTTTCTAAAAACATCATAAATATTTGGTTTATTTTTTCTTTAATAAACTTCATATCTTCTTTGTTTTGAATCCTAGCTTCTACCTCTGCCATTATATTATTGTACTCATTTGTTAAATCTGTCATTTAAAGCCTCCTATGCTCTATCTACATACTCACCTGTTCTAGTATCTATTCTTATCTTATTTCCTATTTCTACAAATAAAGGTACATTTATTTCTGCTCCTGTTTCTAGTGTTGCAGGTTTTGTTGTTCCACTTGATGTGTTTCCTTTAAACCCTGGTTCTGTATATGTAACTTCTAGCTCCACAAATGTTTGTGGTTCAATTGCAAATATATTTCCTTTATATGAAAGCATTGTTACAGACATGTTTTCTTTTAGGAATTTCATTGTGTCTCCTAATTTTTCTTTTTCTAATGATATTTGCTCATATGTTTCATTATCCATGAAATTATACATATCACCATCTGCATACAAATATTGCATATCTTTCTTTTCTATTTCTGCTCCTTGTACTTTATCTGTTGGGTTAAATGTTCTCTCTTGTACTGCTCCTGTCATTGCATTTTTCATTCTCACTCTTACAAATGGAGAACCTTTTCCTGGTTTTACATGTTGAAATTCAACTACTCTGTAAACTTGTGAATCTAGTTCAAATACTACTCCATTTCTAAAATCTCCTGCCATTATTACTGCTGCCATTTGTTATTCCCCCTTAATAATTTTCAAAAACTATATTATTATATAATTTTTCCCTGAATTTGTCAATTGTATACTACTATATTTAGCTATTTGCACAGTATCTTCTATTCTTACTCCAAAATCTCCTGGTATATATATTCCTGGTTCATTTGTTACTACCATATTTTCTTTTAACATAAATTCTGATTTTGTGTTTAGTACTGGTAGCTCATGAATATTAAGTCCTACCCCATGTCCAAGTCCATGAATCATATCATAACCCTTTAGCTTAAAGTCATTTTCTACAAGTTTAGAAAACATTTTTATTGCTACTCCATCTTTTAATTCTTTCATTGTTTGCATTTGATTTTTTAAAACTAAATCATAAACTGGTTTATAAATATCTTTAACATAATCTACAAATATAGTTCTTGTCATATCTGAATGATATCCTTCATATACACAACCAAAGTCTATTGTTATTATATCTCCTGACTCTATTTTTCTGTCTGTTGGCTCAGCATGTGGTAAAGATGAGTTTTCACCAGATGCTACAATACTATCAAATGCTAATTTTTCTGCTCTATTTAAAAGGAAATATTTTTGTATCATAAATGCAATTTCTTTTTCTGTCATTCCTTTTTTTATTGTTTTTTGTAAATATTCAAAACAGTTATCTGTTATTTCACATGCCTTTTTTATTTTAGATATTTCTTCTTCATCTTTTATCATCCTTTGATTTTCAAGTATTCCTTCTGTTTCCACTAAATTGTTTATTTTATACATATGCATTAGTTTTTTATAATTTTCATATGTTACATACTTTTCTTCAAATCCAACATTTTCACAAAATATAAAATAATTTTCATAGTCTCCACTAGTCATAGTTCTAGAATCTAATATTAAAATCTCGTCATCTATTGTTACTGCTGTTTGTGCTATTTCTATATATCTTCCATCTGTTATATATACATTTTCTTTTCTTGTAATAACTAAAGTTCCTTCTGCATTTATTCCAGTTAAATATCTTATATTAACAGGATTGCTTATTATCATCCCATCTAAATTAAGTCCATTTAATTTTTCTCGAAGCCATTTAATTTTCATATTCATAAGAGTTTACCTCCTTATATTTGTTCCTAATGAAAGTACAGTAATTAATCCAACAAATAAAATATCACTTGGTATAAATATTGTAATTATTGTTGCAAGTACTATGAATGGTCCAAAAGGTATGTATTCACTTGATTTTTTTGCTTTACTAAGAAGTAACATTATACTTAGTATTGCTCCAATTAGAAAAGATATTATTGATAACATTATTACACTTCTAAGCCCAAAAAACAATCCAAGTCCTGCCATTAGTTTTACATCACCAAAGCCCATTGCTTCTTTTCTTGCAATTAATCCGCCAAGCAAAGTTATTATTAAAAATATTCCTCCACCTGCAACCATTCCAATAAGCATATCTACTGCTACATTGACATTTATTAATCCATAAATTAGTGCAAAAACAAGTCCTACTTCAAATATAGTTAGATTTAATCTGTTAGGTATTATTTGTAGTTTGTAATCAATTGTAAGTGCTATTATAAGCATTGGTACTAATGTTGCATATTTGATAAAATCTAAACTAAACTCAAATCTATAAAATAATGCTACATATAATATAGCTATTGTAAATATTATAAGATTATTATTTTTGTATTCTTTAATTATGTCTTTTGTAAAAATTTTCTTTTCTTCTATGAGTCTTTTTTCAGTGTGTCCCGCAATCATTCCAACAAGCACTCCAGTTAAAGCAACCCATAAATAAACTATTAAGTATCCCATAATTAATTATTCTTTCCCTTCTTAACATATCTGTTAATCACAAGTTTTTCAAAAGGTCTTTTTACCTTTGTAATCCAAATATCTCTTTCATCAATTGGCTCAACTAATATAGAAAACATTCCTACTCTATTTGCTCCAACTATGTCTGTAAATATTTGGTCTCCAACAACTGCAATATTTTTATTATCTAAATTTAGCATTTCTTTAGCTTTTATAAAACCTTCTTTAAATGGCTTTTTTGCAAAATAAAGGTAAGGCATTCCTAATTCTTTTGAAACTTTTTCAACCTTGTCCTTTTTATTTGTATTAGATAATATGCAAAAACTTATTCCTTTATTCTTTAAATTTTCACACCAAAGTTTTGCGCCTTCTATTAAATTTCTGTCTAAATCAACTAATGTATTATCAACATCTAATATTAAGCCCTTAATTTGATTAGTATTAAGAACTTCTTCAGTTATTTCTTTTACACTAGGTAAATACAAGTTAGGATATAATATGTTCAAGTTTAATCACCGATTTTAATATATCATAAAAAGAGAGTGTATACAACACTCCCCTGTAATTTTGTATTTTTTATAGAAAATTTTTTAGAGATCTGTCCCCAAAATAGGAAAAAATCAAAAAGGGGACTGTCCCTGAAAATCAATTATCTAGAATCATCATCACTAGCTTCTTTTTGTATGCTTAATTTGTTCTTTTGTTTTGGTTGTTCTTTTACATCTGATGTTCCATATACTACCTCACATTTTGACATAATAGCAAAATCATCCAAAATGCTTTGCATATCTTCAATAGTAAATGATGGTCTTTCAATTGATTGAAGATCTAATTTTCCAAATCTACTTTTACCTATATTATCTGCTATTGCAAACTTACCATCTTTGTACAACATTGCTATAGTTTGTTCTGGGTCTAATTGAGATGATTGAGAATGTAGGATTGTACATGACTCTGGTTTTGCACGATAGCCTTCTCCTTTTATCCATCCATCACTTAACTCAGTAGATTGTTTAGGAATATTACGAATAAGATATTGAGTTGCAATTTGTGGATCTTGCGATTTTGCTAATATAGTTTCATTATATTTTTGTGCTGCTTCTGAGAATGATGTAAATCTTTCATTTTTACTTTCATCACTACCGATAAAAACTCACATAGTTACTGTCAATTCCCATTTCATTGACTATATCTATATAGTCATGTCTTATATCAGGTGCTCTATATTGAGATTCATAATATTGTCCAATTTTTAATCCTGCTAATAAACTATTTCCGTTTTTCTATTTTTCCTGCTAGTGCAATAAATTCCTCAGGGCTTTCAGTTGTTGGTCTTGAAATATCATTTAAGAACATTGTTTTTGTACTCATTTCATGAACTCCTTTTCTTTATATTAATAATACCTATTTTCAATAAAATTTGCAATAGTATAATATTAATTTTATATTACATTTACATTATCCAATTCATTTGTGATAATGTCCCCAAATTGTTTATTCTCCAATAAAGTATGCTAAATTATCTCCACCATTGCTTCCAAGCACTACCAAATAATCTGTACAACCTATAGGTAATTGAGCTATAATTTGCCCTTCAGCAATTGATTCTTTAACAAAGTCATTACTACTCATATCTGTAGTAGTAATTATATATATTTTATTATTATATTTTACGCTACTAGTCTCTCCTGTTCCTATAATCTTTGATTCTACCTTTAAATTCACTCCACTACTTGTCATAATAGAAGATAAATCAACTTTGTAATCAAACACTGCCCATTCCATTCCATCTTTTGCTTCTTCATATTTATAAATAGAATAATCTCTATCACAATATTCTTCCACTAATCTAGCCGCTTGATTTCCTCTTGTGACATTAGTAATAGATACTGGAATATCTCTATAACTTCCTGAACTATATTTTGAAGCTATTCCCCATTTGTTAAATGATAAAGGATAACTTTTTGACGATTCTTGTCCTGTTATATTTGAAGATGAGTTATTAGTGTTATTATTTGTATTGTTATTATTATTTTGAGTATTATTTGAACTACTGTTATTTTGATTTTCTGTATTAACATTATTTGAATCTTCTCTTGAATTCTCTGTACTACTTTTATTCTCAGTATTGTTATTTGATTTATTTATTGCTTCAATTTTAGTATACATTACATATCCCATTAATGCTGCCACTATAATTGCAACTACTAATATAATTGCAATCAAACCTTTTAAACTTATTGTTATATTATTTGAATTGTTTTCCATTTCTTTCTCCCCTTATCTTTCTATTAAATTTGACTTAAATAAGATTTTTTCTTAAGTTTCTCATTCCCTCCTTCTATTATTAATATTATTTTTCAAGGTCTGTCCCCAAAACAGCCAAAAGTCAAAAAGGGGACTGTCCCCAAAAATCACTATGGTGTTATTGGGTTTGGTAAATTACCTTTGCTTACTTTTATTTTTACATGTGTTGTTAATGGTATAAATTCATTTCCTTTATCTGCTTCTACTACTGTTCCTTTTTCTTCATAAGAGTCTACATATTCTGTTTCATATGTTACATTTGCTCCTTTTGAAGAAAATGAATAAAAATATTGTGGTAAGTCTTTTTCTGATTTTCCAATTAAACTGTCTATAAATGGTCTTCCTTCTGAATAACATACTTCTACAGTTTTGTCTCTGTAAAGTATTCTTCCTGGTGATACATCTTGATAGATTAATTCTCCATATGGTACTGTTTCACTATATTTAGTTTTTACTGTTACTACTAACTCCATTCCTCCTGCTGTTGTTGCTTCTTCTTTAGAAAGATTCCAAAAGTTTGGTACTAATGCCCCTTTTCCTAAAGATATTGTTAATGTTATGCTATCTTTTTTTGCTAGCTTTTGTCCTGTTGCTATATTTTGTGAAATTATTGCACCTTCTACAATTGTTTCTGAGCCCGCTTCTTCATACACTATAGTTATATCATTAGTTGCTCCCCAGTTTTCCGCTTCTGATTTAGATTTACCTTTAAAATCTGGTATAGTGATATTTTTTTCTGCTGTTTCTGAACCTCTAGAAATATATATTGTTAATCTATCTTTTCTTTTGAAATTTTCTTCTGAAATTGCTTGGTCTTTAAATTCCATTCTTATAAATTTATTTTTTTCCACTTCATTATTATATTCTAAAGTGGTTGTTACACCTGTTGCTTTATTTTCTTCTATCCATGTTCTTATTTGTGCATATGTCATTGTTTTAAAGTCTGGCAAAGTAATCTTTTCTTCTGGGTCTGGTCCTTTACTTACTACTAAATTTAAGATTGACTTTTTTTGTACTTTTTTATTTGCATCTACATTTTGAGATATTATAAGTCCTTCGTTTTTCTCTAAACTATATTCTTCTTTTATATCTAATTCAACTTTATTTTTCAATGCCCATGTTTTTGCTTCTTCTATTCTCGTTCCTACAAAGTCTTTTACTGGAACTTGATTAGATAATCGTATTCCTAAAAATATTATTAAAATAGAAATTATTACTGTTGCTGCTATTATTCCATAACGAATAATACTTCTCTTATGAAAAGTTTCGTCTATTTCTGTTTCATGCTCAGTAGAAGAAATTCCACTATGTTTAACTTCTTCTACTGGTTTTACTTTTTCAGAAGTTTCATATTTATCATTTGAGAATTGATTTAAGAAATCACTCATTTATAGTAAAAATTCCTTTCCTTAGTTTAATCGATTGGTCTGATTTATCTGCAATTTCTTTTGAATGTGTTACTACAATAATACATTTATTATGTTCATGTGCTAACTTTTTAAATATTTCTACTATCTCATTTTCCATATCTTCATCTAGGTTTCCTGTTGGCTCATCTGCTAATATTAAGTCTACATTTGTAGCTAATGCTCTTGCTATAGCTACTCTTTGTCTTTCTCCTCCTGATAATTTATTTACTGTTCTGCCTGCTTTGCCTTTGTCTATTCCAATATAGTCAAGAAGGTTTAATGCAACCTCTTCTTGATTTTTAGGTAGTTCATTATCTGTTACACTCATTGCTACAAGAACATTTTCTAGTGCTGTCATATATGGTACTAAATTATATTCTTGAAATATTATGCCCACTTTATTTCTTCTATAATGGTCATATCCAATTGTTTTTATATCTTCATCTTGATACAACACTTCACCTGATTTTGGTGTGTCTAATGCACTTAATAAAGAAAGAAATGTTGTCTTTCCTGAACCAGATTCACCAAGAATTGTATAGAATTTACCTTTTTCAAATTCACATGATATATCTTTTAAAATAAATCTTCTTGTATCACCATCTTGATAAAAATAATTTATATCTTTTACACTTATAAATGCCATATACTTTCCTCCTTACATCAATATTCTTTTAGGATTTAATCTCATTATATATATTATTGGGACTATGCTTGATATTAGTATAGTGCCTAATCCTATTGCATAAAACATTAATATTGTATTAAAATCTAATGTTACTTTGTATGCATTTTGAAGGTCATCTGTTGTTATTGTACCATAACCTAAACTACTTGCTGCACTGTATGAAGTTATACTAACAGAAGATTCATACATTACTATGCCTCCACCATTATTGTTGTTTTCTTGTTCTTTAAGTATTTGATTTTCAAGCATTGTTTGAGACATACCATTTGCTATAATACTTCCACTAAATAGTGATAAAGTTATTGCTACAAAAGAAACCAACATTACTTCTACAAGAATTTGACCTATTACTTTTCTTCTTTTTTCTCCTAATGATAAATATATTCCTATTTCATGTTTTCTATCTCTTAAAAATAAAGTTATTAGTAAACTTAAAATTACTAATGTTGCTCCAATTGATACATATAGCACTATAGATGCTATCCATTCCATATTTTTCATTGGGGCAGCAATTGCATCATATGAGCTTCCTGTGTCTGTTATTTTATAATGTTCTGGTATCATATTAGTTACTGTTTCTCTAAATTCAGCTAAATCTAAAGGGTCATTTAACACATATAATGGAATATAACTTTCATTATAGTAATAGTCTCCTATAGTTTCTGGGTTTATTCTTTCATTTATTTCTTTATGTGTAGAAACAATATTTTTAATTGTCTGATTTGTTACATACATTCTATTTTGCATTTCTATATAAGTCCAGTAATCCAAATCATTTTGGTTAACTGGTTTTTTTACTGGGTCAAATATTCCTACTACAGTAAATTCAAATTCTTTTACTTCTGCCACTTCTGTTGGCATCATCATATCTATATATACTTCTTTATCACCATAATAATTTCTATACACTTTTAAACTTAAAGTATATGTAGAACCTATAGTTAATGAATTTAGTTCTGCAAAACTTTTAGAAACCAAAACAGAATTATTATTGTTACTTATTTCATCTTTAGTAAAAGTACGACCTTCTACTAATTTAATTATATTTTCTTTTACATCCATTATATCAGGATTTTGTCCACCCATTAATGTAAAATATTCTGTTCTCTCTCCGTCTATTTCAGATATTGCTATTGATTTTATCATCATGTCTCTTGTATTACTGTTATTGTTACTTTCATTATATCTTGCTAAAGTACTACTTTCTAGGCTATACCCAGATATATAATCATAATATTTTACAGATGGTAATTCACCTATTTTCTCAATTATTTCTGGGGTTATCATTTCTAAATCTTTAAAAGGGTCTACATAGGCTCCATCTTCATCAACTTCCCATTCTTGATAATTGCCATATACTTTTTCATAATCTACTTCTAATGTTGCTACTGTACTTATACTTCTTCTAACATTTAACTCTGTGTTTTTCACAGCTTGTTCAATAGAAATTGCTCCTGCAATAACATTTCCGAAGTATAAAAACTAGTACAAGCAGTATTGCTGTTTTTCCTGGTCTTCTAGTAATACTGGTTATTCCTCTTTTCCAAAAATTCATATACTACCTCCATTTGATAATATTTAAATAGAGTCTATCATATAGACTCTAAAATTACAAGAATTATTATTAGACAATCATATTCCTGTTATTGAAAAACCATTGTCTGCATATATTACTTGCCCTGTTATTGATGTGGATAAATCACTAAATAAAAATGATGATACATCTCCTATTTCTTTTTGTGTTACATTTCTTTTTAATGGTGCTCTTTTTTCTACTACATCTAATATTGAACTGAAATCTTTTATTCCTTTTGCTGATAATGTTTTTATTGGTCCTGCTGATATTGCATTTATTCGTATATTGTTTTCACCTAAGTCTTTTGATAAATATCTAACACTACTTTCTAATGCTGATTTTGCAACACCCATTACATTATAACCATCCATTGCTTTTTCTGAACCATAATATGTTAATGTAGCCACACTACCGCCTGATACAAGTACTTCTTTTGCAGACCTACATATAGAGACAAGCGAATATGCACTTATCTCATTTGCATGTAAAAAACCTTCTTTTGATGTTTCTATAAAATTATTTCTTAAATCTTCAGTATTTGCATGTGCTATACTATGTAAAATTCCATGTATTTCTTTATAGTCTATCTTAATATCTTGAAATAACTTTTCTATACTTTCATCACTTCCTGCATCACACTCGTATAATTTTGCATTTGGTATTTCATTTACTAATTCTAAAATTTTGCTATTGTCTTCACTTGGTGCACATGAAAATAATAAATTAGCTCCTTGTTCATGTGCAGATTGTGCTGCTCCCCATGCTATACTCCATTTGTTTCTTATTCCCATTATTAAAATATTTTTGTTTTTTAAAATCATAATTACATCCTCCTAAATTTTTGATAACGTTTTTCTAATAATTCTTCTGTGTTTATTTTTGTCAATATGTCTAAATTCCTTTTTATTTCTTGTTTTACTGTTTGTATTAAATCTTGTGATTCATCTACTATTTCATCTATTATTCCTAACTCTTTTAAATCAGTAGCTGTTAATTTCATTACTTCTGCTGCTTGTTTTGCCAGTTTTGCATCTTTCCATAATATACTTGCAAACCCTTCAGGAGATAGTATTGAATATATTGAATTTTCTAACATTAAGACTTTGTCACCTACACCTATTGCTAATGCTCCACCACTTGAGCCTTCACCAATTACTACACAAATTATTGGAACTTTCAATTTGAACATCTCTAATAAGTTTTCTGCAATTGCCCAGCCTTGACCTCTTTCCTCTGCACCTAATCCACAAAAAGCTCCTGGGGTATCTATAAATGTTATAATCGGTCTTTTAAATTTTTCTGCTTGTTTCATTAATCTTAATGCTTTTCTATATCCTTCTGGGCTTACCATCCCAAAGTTTCTTACAATATTTTCTTTAGCATTTTTTCCTTTTTGTTCACCTATAAGTGTCACAACATAATCATCTATTCTGCCAATACCACCAACCATAGCTTTGTCATCACTAAAATATCTGTCACCATGTAGTTCTAAAAATTCATCACAAATGCCTTCTATATAATCTAATGCCCTTGGTCTTTTCATGTCTCTTGCTTTTAATACTTTTTCCCAAACCATATTAACTCCTTCTAACATATAATATCCATGGGAGGCTATCCCTTATGTAACTGTAAAATCTGTGTTAATGCAGATTTTAAATCTTTGCGTTCTACAATCTTATCTATAAAACCATGTTCTAGTAAAAACTCAGATGTTTGAAAACCTTCTGGCAATTTTGTTTTTATTGTTTGTTCTATTACTCTTGGTCCTGCAAAACCTATCAAAGCTTTTGGTTCAGCTAAAATTATATCTCCTAAACTTGCAAATGAAGCAGTTACTCCACCCATTGTTGGATTTGTAAAAATTGATATATATAATAATCCTGCCTCATGAAATTTTGATAAAGCTCCAGATGTTTTTGCCATTTGCATTAAAGATACAATCCCTTCTTGCATTCTTGCTCCACCAGACATTGAAATTATTATTAAAGGTAATTTTAACTCAATTGCTTTTTCTATTGCACATGTAATTTTTTCACCAACAACAGAACCCATACTACCCATTAAAAAGTTTCCATCTAATGCAGAAATTACTACTTGTTCTCCATTTATGTTTCCAACTCCAGTTGTTACTGCTTCATTTATCTTTGTCTTTTCTGTTAATGTTACCATTTTCTTTTTATAATCTGGAAAATTTAATGGGTCTGTTGTTTGCATATCTTTGTTTAATTCATCAAATGTACCTGCATCAATCAACCATTCTATTCTACGTCTTGCTGAAATTTTAAAATGTTCACCACATGATGGGCATACACTGTAGTTTTCATGTACATCTTCTTTATATAATATTTCTTTACACTTATCACATTTAACCCATTTCCCTATTGGAATATTAGGTTTAGATTCTGTTAACATTGAAACCTCCCAATAAAGTTAGTATCATAATTTCCTGTTTTAAAATCATCATTTTCTAATATTTTTAAAAGTAATGGTATATTAGTTTTTATTCCTTCTATCATAAATTCAGAAAGTGCACTTTTCATTTTTAATATAGAGTCTTCTCTCTTATTAGTATGAACTATAACTTTTGCAATCATAGAATCATAATTAGGAGGCACTATATAACCATTATAAATTGCTGTATCTATTCTAATGCCATTTCCACCTGGCATATGTAAAAAATCTATTTTACCAGCATTTTCTGCATTAATTCTACATTCCATACTATGACCATTAAAATGTATGTTACTTTGTTTTTCTTCTAATTTATCACCATTAGCAATCTTAATTTGTGCTTTTATAATATCTATTCCTGTAATCATCTCTGTAACTGGGTGTTCCACCTGAACTCTTGTATTCATTTCCATAAAATAAAAATCTAAATTTTTATCTACTAAGAATTCTATTGTACCAACACTTGTATATCCTGTTGTTTTAGCTGCTTTTACTGCAATTTCTCCCATCTTTTTTCTTAAAGATTCTGTTAATATTGTAGATGGTGTTTCTTCTATAACTTTTTGATTTCTCTTTTGAATTGAACAATCTCTTTCACCTAAATGAACTACATTTCCATGTTCATCTGCCATAATTTGAATTTCTACATGTCTTGGATTTTCAATATATTTCTCTACATATATAGAATCATCATTAAATGAAGTCTTTGCTTCTTGTTTCACTATATCATATGCTTTCTTCAATTCTTCTTCATTGTTAACAAGTCTAATTCCCTTTCCACCACCGCCACTTGCTGCCTTTATCATAATAGGATATTTTATTTCTTTTGCTATATCTAAAACTCCTTTTAAAGTATCTATGTTACCATTTGAACCTGGAGTCACAGGTACTCCTGCTTTTTTCATAGTTTCTTTTGCCTTAGATTTATTTCCCATTAAATCTATAATTTCTGCACTTGGCCCAATGAAAGTAATATTTGCTTCTTTACAAATTTTTGCAAATTTACTATTTTCAGATAAGAAACCAAAACCTGGATGTATTGCATCTGCACCTGTTAGACAAGCAGCTTCCATAACATTTTTTATATTCAAATAACTTTTAGTAGAAAGAGCTGGTCCAATACAAACACTCTCATCAGCAATTTTTACATGAAGAGCCTCTTTATCTACATCTGAATAAACAGCAACTGTATTAATTCCCATTTCTTTACAAGCTCTGATTATTCTTACTGCAATTTCACCTCTATTTGCAATCAATATTTTTCTTATCATCTATACTACACCCTTTATCCAATAGCAAATGTTAATTCACCTTCTACTGCAACCTTGCCATCAACTGTTGCAATAGCTTTTCCCACTCCTACAGGACCTTTTCTTTTTATTATCCTCACTTCAAGTTTCAAAGTATCTCCTGGTGTTACTTTCTTCCTAAATCTTAATTTATCAACACCTGCAAAATATGCAATTTTACCTTTAAATTCTTCCATAGACAATATTGCTACTGCACCTGTTTGTGCTAAAGCTTCTATTATTAACACTCCTGGCATTACTGGTTCACCTGGAAAATGACCCACAAAGTGAGGTTCATTCATTGTTACATTTTTATATGCTATAGCACTTTCTCCTGCTACCACATCTTCCACTCTATCAATAAGTAGAAAAGGTGGTCTATGTGGTAATATTTCCATTATTTGTTTTATATCTAACATATTTTCATTTCCTCCTATCTACTATTTTAAATAAAGGAGTCCCATATTCAACCATTTGTCCATTTTCTATAAAAACTTCTTCAATTTGCCCATCATATTCTGATTCTATTTCATTCATCAATTTCATTGCTTCAATAATACAAAGAGTATTTCCTTTTTGTACAGAATCTCCAACTTTTGCAAATGCTTCTTTATCTGGTGCACTACTTGAATAAAATGTCCCTACCATTGGAGCCTTTACTATATTACAATTCGTATCATCTTCAACTTTTGTTTTCTCATGTTCTATATCTTCACTTTCTATTTCATTTACAGAAACCTCTACATTCTTTTTTATTGCCTTATCTTCTTTTTTCATGCTAATTTTTGTTCCATCCGGAAACTCTACATCTATTGCATTTAATTTTGATTCTCCCATATCATCCATTAACTTTTTTATTTGCTCATATTCCATTTATACTAGCTCCTTTAATTATACTTTTTAAATAATATACTAGAATTATGCCCACCAAAACCTAAAGAATTTGACATAGCATATTGAACTTCAACATTTCTTCCCACATCTGGTACATAATCTAAATCACAGTTTTCATCTTTTACTTTATAATTAATAGTTGGTGGAATGAAATTATTTTCTATCGCTTTTATACATGCAATTGCTTCAACTGCTCCTGCTGCTCCTAACAAATGTCCTGTCATTGATTTTGTACTACTTATCGAAACTTTATATGCATCTTCTCCCATTGCTTCTTTTATTGCCAATGTTTCTGTTTTGTCATTCATTGGTGTGGATGTTCCATGTGCATTTATATATGATATTTCTGATGTTTTTGCTCCTGCTTGTTCAATCGCAAGTTTCATTGCACGAGCTGCACCTAATCCATCTGGTGCTGGTGCTGTTAAATGATATGCATCTGATGTTGCTCCATAACCTACTAATTCTGCATATATTTTTGCACCTCTTTGTTTTGCATGTTCTAATTCTTCTAATACTAATATTCCTGCACCTTCACCCATTATAAAACCTGAACGTTCTTTATCAAATGGTATACTTGCCCTATCTTTATTTGTTTCTGTTGATAATGCTTTTATATTTGAAAAACCTGCTATTCCTAAAGGAGTTATATTTGATTCTGTTCCTCCACAAACCATTACATCTTGTTCACCATATTTTATATATCTATAAGCTTCTCCTATTGAGTGTGTTCCACTTGCACATGCTGTAACAACTGTCATAGAAGCACCTTTTGCTCCTAACTCTATTGCTACATTTCCTGCTGCAATATTTGCTATTATTCTTGGTATTACCATTGGTGATACTTTATTTGGACCTTTTTCTAATAATTTTTGTTTTTCATCTTCTATCATCATCAGCCCACCAAGCCCTGAACCTATTATAACACCAACTCTTTCAGGATTTACATTCTCTTTTGTTAATCCTGAATTTTTATATGCTTCTCTTGATGCTATTACTGCAAATTGGCTAAATCTTTCATAATTTCTTAATTCTTTTCTATCAAAATGTTCTTCTGGTTTATAGTTTTTTATTTCTGCTGCTAACTTTGCCTCAAAATTTGTTACATCTATTAATGTAATATTATCAATTCCATTTCTACCTGTTTTTAATCCTTCAAAGTACTCCTCAACACTATTTCCTATTGGGGTAATTGCACCCATCCCAGTTACTACTACATGCTTCACATCAACATCCCCCCATCTACATTAATTACTTGCCCTGTTATATAATTTGATTCATCTGATGCTAAGAATTTTACTAAATTTGCTACATCTTCTGTATTACCCATTTTCTTTAAAGGAATTTGATTTAATATTGCTTCTTTTGTTTCTTCTTTTAAGACATTTGTCATATCTGTTTCTATAAATCCTGGTGCTATTGCATTTACATTTATATTTCTACTTGCAAATTCCTTTGCTAATGATTTTGTAAGTCCTATTATCCCTGCTTTTGATGCAGCATAATTTGTTTGCCCTGCATTACCAGAAATTCCAACAACAGATGCCATGTTTATTATTTTACCATGTCTTTGTTTTGTCATTATGCCTACAACATGTTTTGTCATATTAAATGTTCCCATCAAATTTACATCTATTACATTTTCAAAATCTTCTTTACTCATTCTTAAAAACAAGCCATCATTTGTTATTCCTGCATTATTTACTAATATATCTATTCTTCCATGTTTTCCAAATATTTCTTTTACATATTTTCCACATGCCTCATAATCTGAAACATCACAATTTTCTCTACTAGTAACTTCTACAACTACACCCTGTTCTTCTAGTTTTTCTTTAATTGCTTTTCCTATACCTCTACTTCCACCTGTTACTATTGCAACTCTTTTATCCATTTGATTCCCTCCACATTTTCAACATTATATATATTTAAAGTTCTATCTATCTTTTTTACAAATCCACTTAATACTTTCCCTGGACCTATTTCTATGAATGTATCTACACCTTGTTCTATTAAATACCTTATACTTTGTTCAATTAAAACTGGACTGGTCATATGTTTTTGTAATATCTCTGGTATGTCATTTTTATCTTTTATTTCTTTTGCTGTCAAGTTAGAAACTACTGGCACACCTAATTCTTTATAGTCTATTTTATCCAGTTCCTTCCTCAATTCTATTGATGCTTCATTAAATAATTCTGTATGAAATGGTTTATTTGTGTTTAGCTTTATGCATTTTGCTTTTTTCATAAAGTCTTCTACATACTTTTCCTCACATGCAACCACAACTTGCCCTGGTGCATTATAATTAGCAGGTTTTGCATTATACTCCTTGCATAAACTTTCTACTTCTTCATTTGAAAGACCTAATACTGCAAGCATTTTATAGTTACCTTCTATTTTAGCTTCTTGCATTATTGTTCCTCTTTTTTTAGTTAAGATAAGACCTTCTTCAAAAGAAATTGCATTACTCATAACTAATGCAGAATATTCCCCCAAACTTAAACCAAGAACATAGTCTGGCTTTATATTTATTAATTTTGTTATACCTATACTCATTGTGAGTATAGCAGGTTGTGTATTAGAAGTTTTTGAAAGTTCTTCTAAGTTTCCATTAAAACAGAGGTTACTTAAATCAAAGCCTAAAACTTCATTAGCCTTGTTAAATACCTCTTTTACTTCTTCAAAATTATCATATAATTCTTTGCCCATACCCACATATTGTGAGCCTTGACCTGAAAATAAAAACGCTATTTTTCTCATATTTTAATAATATAATAAATCAGACCAAAATTCATTGGTCTGACTGTTCAGTTTTTTGTATTATTTTATCTATTATATCTTGTTTATTAAATTCTTTTTTAAATTCTTTTTTTAGTGATGTTGCATTTAAATTTCCACTAAATTCTTCTTGATTTACATTTAAGCCTATTCCAATAAGTAAATTTTTCACTTGTTCATTCATAACTTGCGTTTCTGTTAAAATTCCACCTAATTTTTTACCATTTAGAATTATATCATTTGGTTCTTTTATTGATAATTCTATATCATACAGTTCTTTTATTATTTCCACAATATTTTGTGCTATTTTTAATGTTAATCCTTCAAGCTCTCTTATATTACATTCTGGATATAAGATAATTGTCATCAAAATATTTTTACCTTTTTCTGATTCCCAAACTCTGCCATGAGTACCTTTTCCTTTGGTTTGATATTCTGCAATTAAAACAGAGGAGCATTTTTGCCCCTCTGAACTTACTATTCTTTTCGCCTCATCTTGAGTCGAACATATTTCATCAAAATGTATTGTTTTCATTTTAATTGGCTCATTACCTCTTCTGCAAAATTTTCTTCTTTTTTCTCTATTCCTTCACCTTTTTCAAATCTTGCAAATTTTAATATTTGTGCACCTTTAGCTGCTACTAATTTTCCAACTGTTGTATCTGGGTCTTTTACAAATGCTTGCTCTACTAAGCAGTTCTCTGCATAATATTTACTTATTCTTCCTTGTACCATTTTTTCTGCTATTTCTGCAGGTTTTCCTTCATTTATAGCTTGAGCTTTTAATATTTCTTTCTCTTTTTCTATAATGTCTGCTGGTACTTCTTCTTTATTTAAATATGATGGATTTGCTGCTGCAATTTGCATACAAACATCTTTAGCAAGTTCTGTTTCAGATTTATCTAACTCTACTAAAACTCCAATTTTACCATCACCATGTACATATGTTTCAACTAATCCTGTTGTCTCATATCTTACAAATCTTCTAATGCTCATATTTTCACCTATTGTTGCTATTTTTTCTGTTAACACTTCAGCTACTGTTTTTGCATCATCCATATATTTTTCTGTTAATAAACTTTCAACATCTTTTGGGTTAGTTTTTGCTATTTGAACAGATATATCATTTGCAAATTTTCTAAATTCATCATTTTTTGCAACAAAGTCTGTTTCTGCATTTATTTCTACTAAAGCCCCAACTTTTGCATTTTCTGTTTTATATGCTACTACTAATCCTTCTGCTGCTATTCTGTCAGACTTTTTAGCAGCTTTTGCAATGCCTCTTTCTCTTAGTAGTTCTATTGCTTTTTCCATATCTCCATTTGTTTCTGTTAATACTTTTTTGCAGTCCATCATCCCTGCACCTGTTTTTTCTCTTAACTCTTTAACTAACTCTGCTGTAATCATTCATTTACCTCCGCTTCTGGAATAACCTCCACTGTTATTTCTTCTGTACTTGTTTCTTCACCATCTAATACTAATGCTGGAGCTTCTCCTTGTTTTGACTCTATTACTGCATTTGCCATTACATCTGTAATTAATTTTACTGCACGAATAGCATCATCATTTCCTGGTATTACATAGTCTATATCTTCTGGATTACTATTTGTATCTACTAATCCTACTACTGGAATTCTTAATCTTTTTGCTTCTAATATTGCATTTCTTTCTTTTTTTGGGTCTACTATAAATATAACGCCTGGAAGTCTTGTCATATCTCTAACTCCACCTAAGTTTTTTTCTAATTTTTCTTTTTCAATTCTTAATTTACTTACTTCTTTTTTAGGTAATACATCAAAAGTTCCATCTGTCTCCATTTCTTCAAGTTCCTTCATTCTTTCTACTCTTGATCTCATTGTTGAAAAGTTTGTAAGCATACCACCTAACCATCTTTGGTCAACATAGTGCATTTCACACTTTGCAGCTGCTTCTTTTACACACTCTTGTGCTTGTTTTTTTGTACCTACAAATAAGATGTCTTTTCCTTCATCAATTGTTTCTTTTACAAATTTGTAAGCCTCATCTAACTTTTTAGATGTTTTTTGTAAATCGATAATATGGATTCCATTTCTAGCTTGAAATATGTATTCAGCCATTCTTGGATCCCATCTCTTTGTTTGGTGTCCGAAATGTACACCTGCTTCTAATAGTTGTTTCATTTGGGCTACTGCCATAAAAAATTCCTCCTTTTAGTTACTCCTCCATAGACTTCTTCGCTTTTAAAGACATTTATATGCACTTTTTAAAAACTCCATCTATGTGCGTATTTTTAACTTTCATATTATAACATAAGGTATTGCTCAAATGCAATACCTTTGCTACATATTTTAACGAAATTCAAGTTTCTAAAATTATATATCTGATATATTGAGCATTATGCTTTTACTTCCTATATTTCCATTCATTTGTTATATTACTTCTTTCTATTTCAAAATCGGTTAATACTCTGTCATAAATCATGAAATCATACATTTCTCCTTTGTATCCACGGCTATCAGAACCACTAGCTGCATTACCACCTAGATATGCTGTAGCTATTGAAACAGGATTAGTAGTAACACTTGATATTTTTCCTATATATTCTCCATTAAAATATAATCTTACTTCTGCACCATCATAAGTTATAATTATATAACTTGGTGAATCTTCAGGTGGTATAATACCAGGACTAACAACAGCATCCTTCCCTTGTCCAGTAAATGCTATTTTATATTCACTACCACTATTAAAACAAACAATTGGGAAAGTAGAGCCTGCTCTACCAGGACTTGAAACCAACCTTGGGTGTGTTCCTGTTAGTTCTGGTTTTGCTGTTATTAATACTGTATATCTGTTAGTTATATTTCCTACAAAACTCACATGAGAACCAACCTTTCCATCAAAAACAATTCCATCAGTACCTCCCCAAGTTACTCCTCCTGCCAAAGTTCCATTATTTGTACCTGCTAAGTCCGACCAAGTAGGTGCACTAGTATCTCGAACTCCAGTTCCTGTATTATTAATTGAATCATAATGTAGTTGTAATCCATCTACAATTGCATTATCTGCTGTCACATAAACTTGATTTTGATAATAATAAACATCACTACCATTTATATCATTAATTGTTATTACTTTATCATAAGTATTAATTCTACCCATACTACTTATGTTAGGATACCACCTACCATCATTTGAAAATACTAAATCATTTTTAACTTCATAAATAGCATCAACATCAAAACTATAATATTTTCCATCAATCTCTATGATTTCATTTGAACCAATCTTTTTAAAATTATCAACTGTTGTTATAGGAACTAACCTTGTATCAACATATATTTCATAATTTGTATTTATTTCAGTTGATGTAAGAACTCTATCATAAATCATAAAATTATATATACTACCTTTAAACTGTCTATTATTATCTGCTCTTCCTCCTAAATAAGCTATAGGTATTGAATCAGGAATATTTGTTGTTGCTAATTGAGATACAAATTCTCCATTAATATAAATCGAAACGTTTGTGCCATCAAATGTCATTGTTGCTTGAATAATTTCAGTAAAATAACTCTTAGCAAATGTATTATCCACTCCTTGTCCAAATAATCTCAATATTCTTGGAGTTGTACTATCAATACAGAGACTCGGAAAAGTAGTAGTCTGTACTGCAGTACTAATTGGTGAACTAAAAACTCTTTGGTAGTTAACAGTTGATGATGTATCAGCATAAAATGTTGTAGTTATTGTATATATTGGTGGTATGTTTCCTACAAACTGAACTTTATCATTTATTCCATCAAATCTTAAGCAATTATTCTCCCATGATGGACTATTCAATAATATCCCATCATTTGAGCCTACTAAATCTTTCCATATTGTAGTTCCAGCATCATTACCTTTTCCTGTAGTGTTTTGTCCATCATACAATAAAATTAGTCCATCATTAATATATTTTATTTCTGATCCACTTTCTATTTTAAAATAATCACTATCACTGTCTCTCCAATTTCCTTCTGTACTATAATTATAAAGCTTTGCCTCTACTTCTATTTTTACTTCAATCATTTTATAGTAATAAATAGGTGTAACATTTTTAGCAAAAAACACAATTTTATATTCATAACTATGCTGTGTTTCCCCTGCAGTTGTTGCTATTCCTTTGATTCCGTTTAGGATCAGCACTATCAAGATTTCTAGTATCTATTTTCTGCCTTATTCCATTAAATGTTCCTGCTTCTGAAACTATTGAAGTTTGATCATCAGCATTTAGTTTAATTATTGCTAACGAATCATCCCCATTATATAAGTCATCTATAATGTCTTCATCACTAACATTAGTTGGATAAACAAGTAATATTCCTTGTTCGCGCAAAATTGCATCAAAACTTATATTTAAATAAATATCTGTTGATATTCCAGTCAAACCCATATTTTTAACATCAAAACTAAACAGGTTACTTTCATTTGGCATTATTATTCCTGCTTCACGATTAGTGTCATTTGGTGTAAAATATGTTGTTAAATTTGAAGAATCATTATAAACCTTTAAATTATCAAGTTCAACAGATAGATTTCCTGTAAAAACTTCGAATTCCGAACCTATATTGTCAGAAAGTATAGCACTTGTTTGATATAAAATCATCAGAAAATAAGCTAAAGAAATTATAAATACTATAATTAATGTATTTATTGACAATCTTTTTTTTGTTTTTACTTTAGAGCTAAATTTCATAGCTATTTCCCTTCTTTTGTATTTTTTAACTACTTTCTCTTTTATTAACAATTATATTTTTTATATTACAAATAAAAGAGAATAAAGAAATATTTTCTTTATATTTATTTTATCACAATTATTTACTTTTATGTCATTTACAATATATTTGTAATGAAAATGTAATGAACTTGTATTTTTAAATTCATCCCCTTTATTCTAATTTATACCCCATGTTTTTCTAATTTGATTTGATCCTTGTGCTAAAATTTCTTTTGTAAATGATGCTTCTAATAATAGAGTTGCAAAATTCTTGTTGACCTCCATTTAATACTGTACTACTTGAATTCTCATAAAAATACCCCCTTTTGGGGATATCTTATCTTTTTTGTTGACATATTTTATAACTTTTTATTCTTCTCTTGCACATATTATCAAATTATCTATTGCATCATCTGTACATGTTTTTAGTGAAATTTCTCTTGTTCCACCTGTATCACGAGTTAAATATGCTGAGTCTCTTGTGTTTGTGATGTATTTATCATATATTACATATCTTACCACTGCTCCTGCTGTGTCAGTTATAAATATTACATCTCCTATTTCTAATCTTTTATTTTTAGAAAAAAGAGTACCATTTCTATAATTATGTCCTGCTATTACTGTATTTCCAACTTTGTTTAATCCTGGTCCATATAAATATGCTACCGATATGTTTAATGCTCTTGCTGTGGCAGTTGCTAATACTGGATATTCAATTCCAATTGCTGGTATTTCTATTAATCCTATAACATCTTCATTTTCATATGTAATTGGTGTATATTGATATACTTCATCACTTGTTTCTGGTTCTGTAGTGTTATTATCTGATGTTACATCTACAATTATTACTTCATTTTTATTTTTAACATGAGTTACTTGTTTAAATTCATCTACAATCTTTGAAGCTCCATTTTCTATTTTCCATTCTTTATAATAGTTGTAACCTAAATATCCTCCTACAGATAAAATTCCAACTACTATTATAATAAGAAAAATTGTTAAAAACTTGCTATATCCACCATTCATTTAAATCGCTTCCTTTGCCCATACAATAGTTCTTTTTGAGCTATCATCAGTACATGTTGTTAATGATATTTCTTTTCTTCCTTCTACATCTCTATAATAATAAGTAGAATCATCTGGGTCTGCTTCATATTTTTTATATATAGTATATTCTACTCTTTTGCCTTCCCAATCTGTTATATATATTCTGTCACCTTCAGAAAGTTTGTAAAGATTAGAGAAGAATGTACCATTTCTATAGTTATGTCCTGCTATTACCACATTACCTGTATTATTTAATGAACCACCATAAATCTTTGCAACAGAGGTATTTAAACTCTTTGTAGTAACTTTTGAAAGTATTGGATATTTTAAATCGATTTGTGGTATTTCTATTGTTCCAACTACATCAAATCCTTTATATTGTGGCAAAGTTTTTGTATTTGTTGTAGAGCCACTCATCATATTTACATCTGTTATATTTGCATATGGATCTATAATTTCACCTTCTATATCAGAACCTGTAACAGTATTGGCTTTTTCTATGTTTGCTAAATCTCCTGTAAATGCATCTACTGCTTCTCTTGCCTCTTTATTCAAATAATAGTTTTTATAATAATTTACCCCTACAAATACTAAAAGTCCTATTACTGCAATTATTACTATAATTATAAGTACTGTTAAAAAATTGCTATATTTCCCTTTCATAAGAAATTCCCCCTTATCTTTTGAATATCTTATAATTCAGGCAACATACCACGATGTTGCCTTTACTTATCCATTATACCACTTTTGGCCCCAATTGTCTACCACCTAAAAGGTGAAAATGAATATGGTCAACTACTTGTCCACCTTCTTTTCCACAATTCATTATTATTCTATATCCTTTTTCTGCTATTCCTTTTTCTTTTGCTATCTGTTTTATTGTGCTAAATAGCTTGCCTATTACTTTCTCATCTTCTAATTCTATGTCATTTGAAGATGGAATATGTTTTTTGGGTATTACTAATATATGAACAGGTGTTACTGGATGTATATCTAAAAATGCTATAACTTCCTCATCTTCATATACTATTTCTGCTGGTATTTCTCTCTTTATTATTTTGCAAAATACACAATCTGACATATATTAATCTCCTTTCTATATTAATATTGCTTTTATACGACGTACTCCTGACGAACTTGCTTCTTCTTTCTTTATTTCAAATCTACCTAGTGTTTTTGTATTTTCCACATGTGGTCCTCCACAAATTTCTTTACTAAAATCTCCTATTGTATATACTTTTACTTTGTCACCATATTTGTTTTCAAATAATCCTGTTGCTCCACTTTCTTTTGCTTCTTCTAATGTCATTTCTTCAAAACTAACTGATAAACCTTTTTCAATTTGTTCATTAACTATTTGTTCTACATGTTTTAGTTGTTCTGCATTTACTTTTTCTCCATGGCTAAAGTCAAATCTTAATCTTTCATCTGTTATGTTTGAACCTTTTTGTTTTGCATGTTCTCCTAATACTATTTGCAATGCTTTATGTAGCAAATGTGTTGCTGTATGATATTTAATTGTTTGTTCTGTTTGCGCTCCAAGACCACCTTTAAATTTCTGTTCTCCACCTAGTCTTGACATTTCTTGATGTTTTTTAAATAGTTCTTCTATTTTATCTTTTTCAATATCTATTCCATGTTCTTTTGCCAATTCTTCTGTCATTTCTATAGGATAACCATATGTTTCGTATAATCTAAATACTACTTCTGAACTTATTTTTCCATTACAATTTTTAATTTCTTTATTAAGTTCTTTTTCTCCATTTTCTAATGTTTTCATGAATTTATTTTTTTCTTCTTCTAGTACATTTTTAATAATTTCTTTATTTTGTATTAATTCAGGATACATTTCTCCTAAAATCTCAAAATAAATATTTTCTAGAGTAGCTAATTCTTCTATATTTATTTCTAGTTTGTGTATATGACGAATCGCTCTTCTTATTAATCTTCTTAAAATATATCCTCTATCTACATTACTTGGTCTTGCACCATCTGCTATTAATAACATACTAGCTCGTAAATGCTCTGCTGCTATTCTTCTGCTTGATATATTATCATTTTTTGCAAGTTCCAATAATTTGTCCATTACTGGCGAAAATAGTTCTATTTCAAATGGAGTTTTTTTTCCTTGTAGTAGCATAGCAACTCTTTCTAATCCAAATCCTGTATCAACATTCTTTTGCTCTAATGGTGTGTATCTTCCTTCTTGGTCTCTATAATATTCCATAAATACATTATTCCAAATTTCTACATATTTACCACAATCACATGCAGGGTCACAATTTTCTCCACATTTTTCTTTTCCTGTATCATAAAATATTTCTGTATCTGCTCCACATGGTCCTGTTTCTCCTGCTATCCACCAATTATTTTCTTTTGGTAAGAAATATATTCTTTCTTTTGGTATTCCTACTTTTTCCCAAATATTAGCTGAGATTTCATCTCTTGGAGCATCAGAGTCACCTTCAAAACATGTTACTGATAATTTTTCATTTGGTATATTTAACCATTTTGTTAAAAATTCATAACTCATTTTTATAGATTCTTCTTTAAAGTAATCTCCTAATGACCAATTTCCAAGCATTTCAAAAAATGTTAAGTGACGATTATCACCAACATCATCTATATCTACTGTTCTTAAACACTTTTGATAGTCCACTATTCTTGTTCCTGCTGGATGTTTTTGTCCTAAAAGATATGGCACCAATGGATGCATTCCTGCTGTAGTAAATAATACAGATGGGTCATTTTCTGGTATTAGTGGTGCACTTGGTATATATTTGTGGTTATTTTCTTCAAAGAATTTTATATATTTGTTTCTTATTTCTATTGCTTTCATGTTGCTCCTCCTAGTTACAGATTATATTATATGTATAGCTAAAATGCAAGTCTTTAGACTTGCATTTGATTTCCTAAAAATCCCGCTGCTGATTGTACTACTTTGTTTTCTATATCTCCCATTTTTGTATTTGCTTCTTTTGATATAAGAACTACACTTCCTATAGCATCTCCTTCATGTATTATTGGCCATATTACTTGAGAATTATATCTTCTCTCCTTGTTCTCACCAGCTGTTATAGGCACTGCTAAATCGTCATTTTCTTTGCTTGTATAGTTTTCTCTATTATCCATTATTTTTTCTAGTTCTTGGCTTACATTTTGTTCTAGAAATTCTTTTTTAGATGTTCCAGATACCGCTATAACTGTATCTTTATCTGTAATACATGCAATATGTCCTGTTGTTTTAGCTAATGTTTCAGCATATTGTATAGCAAATTCACTTAATTCTCCTATTGGAGAATATTTTTTTAATATTACTTCTCCCTCTTTATCTGTAAAAATTTCTAATGGGTCACCTTCTTTTATGCGAAGTGTTCTTCTTATTTCTTTTGGAATTACTACTCTACCTAAATCATCTATTCTTCTAACTACTCCTGTTGCTTTCAAAATTTTCCCTCCTTCATATTTCAACTTGTATCTATTATTTGGAAAGAAAATTTTTTTATACATAATTCTGACAAATTTTTTAATTATTGTTAGAGATAACTCACCAAAGAGTCACTTTATTTTTCTGTTATTAAACACTATTTAATATACAATGCAACTCTGAAACCTATAACAACTCCTCCAGCATTAGTCCAATTATCCGAATCACGAATACCCACTGGTGTGTTATTACTAGAATTTTTAAACCCTCCTCCTCGAAACTGTTCAGGTGTTTCTTGTGTACGTTCCCATAAATTTCCTGCCATATCATATATATTATTTACTTTTGTATAATCTGTAGACCCTGTGTTTATTATTGTATCCACACCCGAAGGCTTTGGAGTTGAGCTTGGTCCATATGTGAATGATGAATCATCATAATTACCCCAACTTGAACTGTTACTTCCTATAAGTGCATTGTTATTACCAAATTCTGTTTGTTTAAACCACTGCAATGTACTATCCCAGTTAGCCCCATAAGGCAAATGTGATACTACACTTGCATCACTTGCATACATATTTTCACATGCTGTCATTGATGAGTATGACCAATTCCATAATCTTCCATTTGTGGGTGTCCATGGATCTATAGTTGCTGTTGTTGATTTTACGCTTGCTGGTTTCCCATCATCATAACTTGCCTCATATCTTGCCATATAAAACCCTCCATAATCTTCCACACTGGCAACCAACTCACCAGTAACAGCATCAGTCCACTCATTTCCATATGGATATGGTCTTTCAAACAACCTTATTCCAAATTGTTCATTATAAGTTATTCCATCTCTTGTTCCATTAGCTACTAAATCTTTTACTGGTACCCAGACAAATTCATTTTTAGTAGTCCCATTATCTATTATTACTAATCCACCAGCCTTTGTGTTTTCCCCTGCCTTTGTACTTGCCGTAAATCCTTTTGGTATTGGCACTCCATCAACCACATCAGACAAACTTTTTGGGTCTCCTGTTATTCCTGCATCTGCCATTTTCTCTGCTATTCTTCCACTTGAATAATTATCCAAATAATCTTGTGCAAAATCCAAAAACTCTTGCTCATTCTGTGCTGCTTCTTTTGTTTTTCTTCCTGCCTCTTGTGCTTTGGTTATTATTCCATCTTGTCCAAACAATGTTGTTATACTCACACTTGCTAAAATAAGCAAAATGATAATGGTTATCACTAATGCTATTAATGTGACACCATTATCATTTCTCCT
>JGI994J12354_10000848_pt1 | contig 31097 bp, 23 predicted proteins | sample IntmicLarv3ML3BL_FD_12354 | JGI IMG/M metagenome (IMG submission 12354) | reverse complement strand
GTGAACGAGCGCCGTATTGTATAACGCTGTGAAGCATATTCTGTATAATGGCTGGTTCCGGCAAGCCGCTCCTCAAGCCGTAGCCACACATCCTTGCCGTTGGCCTTGTCCGCCTTGCTGGTCAGGATAAAACGCAGCATCTGCTCTCTGTCTCTCGGATTATCCGAAGTTCTGTCAAAGGTCAGTTCATGACTGTCGGAAACGAGTTCGCCGTCTTCGGTATACATTCCGGCCCGTAAAGTTCTGGGACGCATTTTGTCCGTCACAGCTTCCTTTTGATACAGCGTGACTGCCAGTTGTCCGGAGGTGATGGCAGAGTTGCCGCCACTAATAATCTGCACCCCGGCAACGGAAATGTCGCTTTGGCGCTTCTTGTTGATCTTGACCACCGGGATAATGACTTCCTGCAAGGACGCCCCGCCATGCACATAGCGGCTTCCCGCTCCCTTCACTCGCAGACGGTTGATGGATTTGGGAATCTGCACACTCACATTTTCGGTCAGGCCAAGCTGAACTGATGTGAACGAATGCAGGCCCGGCGTATCCAACAATCCGTGTCCAACCACAAAGCGGCGATTTTTATACAAGACCTGCGTTCCCTGCACGGTAACATCAACAAAATCGCTCTCGTCAATGGGCCTGTCCTGAAAGAGAAAGCCGTGGTCGGCAGTAATAAGTATATTGCTTGCGCTGTTGCCTGCCAGTTTTTTAACCAGCGTCACCAGCTCTTTGATCGTATCTTGCGCTGCTTCAAAGACCTTGCTCTCAGACTCTTTCTTGTCTCCGGCAGCGTCTATTCTGTTGTGGTAAATGTAGAGTACGTCATTGGCTTTTAAAAGCTCCCGCGTTTCATCCCTGTCCATGCCCAATACAGTTTCCGCAGAGATTGCACAGGCGCGGCCTTTCAGGGCGCTTTGCAGAATTTTGTTACGGTTCTCCATACCGGCAGAGGGTTGCCCGTTCACTAGAACCGTGCCGCTGTCATTATCCGCCAAAGCCAGTTCCTTGTGTGGCAGAAGCGCGGCCATGCCCAACTGGGTATAGCTGGGCAGCATGGACAGCATGGGCGAAAGTTCGGCCTCATACTTGTCTTCCTGCCGGATTGCCCGCTGCAGCTCCTCGCCAACTTCATAGCGTAGCGCATCAGATATGATCACACAGACCTTGTTGTCCTTGCGTAAAAAGGGCCGGGATACATGATCTTCAAAAAATGCGTCCTGCCGGATGACTGGCAATATTTTCCAGTTGTCCATGGCTCCAACCAGTTCTTGAAATCGGTTGCCCAGCTTGAGAACAAAATTGTTGGCGTAAAGATTTTCGACTTGTTCAGCCAGTTTGCCCAAAAGCGTTGGTTGTGTGGACATGCGGGCATGGTAGACAAAACGGCGGTAGAACTGGTCCAGGGCAAACCAGGATTGGCAGTAGCGTTCCACCGCTTCCGCAGGGGTGCCCATTTCCAGTTGAACGAGTTCCTGCATGTGCAGGAACTGCGATGCAGCGGCAATGGCTTCATAAAGGTGCTTGAAGTCTTCATACCATATGCTCTGGCGGCGCAGGCGTACCTGCTCGTCCAGGTCGGTATGGCTGATGGTTCTGGCGCAGACAGCCTGGGCCAGATCGCTTATGACTTTCAGATCGATTATGCGGAAGTAATCCAGTTCCAGTACATCCCGATAATCGCGCTTTTCCAGATCTTGGGCTATGCCCAGAGCGTCTGCATATTGCTCCGACAGCGCGCTGAAGGCCCCTGTATTATTGCGGTTGTCTTTCCAGTGTTTCAAAAAGACCTGGGCGTCGTTGGAAAGTTTTATCTGCTCATTCTGCCCACCTGCGGTGGGCAGGGCCGTGGAATAACAGAACTTGAACAACTCAACAGCAAAATCTTTAATAGAAAGATTTTGTGAAGAATAGCGGTAGCCCTTCTCCATTTGTTGCCAGAAAAACGGAGCCAGCCCGCAGCGTTCTACCAGCCGGAATTTTTCGTCCCGATCTTCGGCAAGTTCCTGAAGCAGGCTTTCCAGTATCGTGTCCAGACGGGTTTCGTTTGCAACGCAAACGGCCAGCATGTGCAGGCGGATTGCTTTTGCGGTATCATCTGGTTTGAGTCGTTTTTTCAGGGCATCTTTACGTTTGGAAGCCCGGAAAAATTCCAGATGGTCCTGCATGACCTCGGCAAACTCAAAGCCAAGCTCCAATTCGGAAAGCCAGAGGCCCACTTGGTCTGTACGGAATTCTCCATTGGCCAGCAGGACATCCAGCAGCCAGTTGTTCAAATCTTCCGGTTGCGGCCCTTCATGATAGAGTAGGAATTTTTGTGCTGGCTGTTCGCGCAGGATGCGGTATTTCAGTCCGTATTCGTTGTTGGCAATTTCCAGCTTTTCCACTTCGGGCAAGGAGATCGCGTCAAATTCTGTCCGCAATTCTTTTTTGGCATCGTACCAAAAAATAATGCGATACTTGTCAAAGAGCGCGGCAAGGGCGTGGGTTATGCGGTCATTCATGAATTATCGCCTACCAGATTTTCCAGTTTCAGCAGCCACTCATTGAAATGTGGACATTTTGCACGAAGTGTCGGTAGGCCGATTTTTTCTGCAACTGCGGGGCCAGCAGTTGCTTTATTATATGCAGGTATTTCTCTGAAAATGCGTTTTGAAGGGGATGTTTCCGGGCCATCGTTGATCAGCTCGGGGTTTTGCGTTTCAACCATGGAAAGCAAATTGTAGATCTGCCTGTCATACTCCAGGTATATGCCATCCAGCTTTTGTGGATCGGCAAGAATCAATGCCTCAAATTCGTGAAGCTGGATATAGGGGATGAAGCGACTGTCGCCAATGTCCTTGGCCATTTCTTCTTCAAGAACACGCACTCGCTCATATGGGTCTGTTCTTAGCTTGGCCTCGGCATAACTCGGAAAACTGTCTGGCAAGGCATACAGGTCAAACATGGAGGTAAAGCGGCATTCGTCACTCTTGTCTGCTTTAAGCCATGCCTGAATATCTTTTTTGGCTCTCTCATAATTTACCAATCCGCCGCGGTATTCTTTTGTTGCTCTTTTGTCCTTGCTTGTCAGCACGCAACGGGCATCGGAAAAAACATTGAACTCGGCTAGGTGAGGTCGTAGCACACTGTCGGCAAAACGTTGCTCCGTCTGCCCTTCGGTTGTTATGTGCAGGCGGATCATGGCTGGCCCCCAAGCACATTTTTCTCCCACAGTTCCGAAAGGCTGTAGCGTTCGAGCCATTCAGTCAGTTGTTCGGTATCCAGTTTTCGGAATATCGAGCAGTTACGCTCTTCATCGCGTTCCGCGATCACCAAGTTTTCCGGTTCAAACTCGTCCACAAGGCGTGTCGACTGTGTTGCGAGAAGCACTTGCGCATTTTGGGATGCGATTTTTACCATTCCGGCAAGTTCCGCAATGGCGGCAGGGTGCAGGCCCAATTCCGGCTCGTCCAAAACAACAAACTTCGGCAATAAATCTGGCGGCTGAAGTAACAAAGCTGCCAGTGCCATGAAGCGCAGAGAACCGTCAGATATTTGATGTGGATTAAGCAAATAGTCATTACCCGAAGAGTCGCTCCAATTCAGGAGAACGAAATCTCTGTTCCCGGGAAGAGGGTCCAATTCAAAATCACCGAATTGCGGCATAATGCGGTGGATATGTTGGACAATGCGTTTGTAGTATTTTTCGTATGGAACGTGCTCTTTCAGCATTTTTAAAAATGCTGCCAAGTTACCGGCATCACGATGTAAAAACCTGGCATCGTCCACATAGCCACGCTGTTTGATTATTGCAGTTTCCGATGTGTCGCTGAATTGATATGCTCGAATCCCCCAAAAAAATTCATTTAACTGCTTGCTTCCTTCCTGTTCTAGTTGAGCAAATTCGGATTCATTCTTCGTGTCGAGGAAGATAGCGATGTCCTCGGATAATAAATTGTTCAAAGCGTATACTTCAGAGGTTATTGGTGATTGTTGTCCAGCCTTGCTCTGTTTGAAGTCAATTACTAGCCTGTCTCCATGTCCAAATGACAGCGTAATTTTATAATTATTACCCACAACGCTCTCAAAATAAGCTTTAATAACTATTTCTTGTGTCTTTTTTTGGCCATAGAAGAGCAACTCATTGGCTCCATGTTTGCCGATATATTGACGCATTTTTTGATTTACCATGCAGTGCAGCATATCGAAGAGAGAAATAACATTGCTCTTCCCGGCCCCATTGGCTCCCAACAGCACCGTCACGTCACCAAAGGGGATGTTCTGCCCTTTGTCGCTATCAATGGACTTGAAGCCTTTTATGTGAAGTTCGCGTAATTTCATTCTTTATTCCTCCACAGCATCCAGACCGGGGATTTTCTTTAACGCCTCACCGAACTTGGGGTAGTTTACTTTTACGCCGTCGTCGAGGTCGATTTCTATCTGGCGGGTGGCAAGGGGGTAGAGGATATCACGTTCGTAGTCTTCAAGTTCTTTTAGGGTTTTGCGGATTTTTTCCAGTTCCTTGAGTGCTTTGGATTTTTCCGCAGGGGAAGCGTTGGCTGCTGTAGAAAGCTGTTCCAGACGGGTCTTTTCCGTAGCGAGTTTGGCGATGAATTCCCGCAAATAGTCGTTCAGCACCACGCTTACTGTATCGGGGCGGTAGCGGTGCATGTAGATAAGGGCGTTGAAACTGCCCTTGGGGCTGCTGAACAGCCAGTAGATGGGGCGTTTTTTATACCGCTTCACATGGTCGTTGTAGAAATCTTTGGTCAGGTATTTTCGTATGTCTTTACCGATGGAGTTTTCGATGAAGGCCAGGTTTTCCGTATAGTGTTCCGCGCCAAAGGTGATGCGCAGAAAGGCACGGAAGCGTTCGGTCGCATCGTCTGTAAACCAGTCGTTATCCAGCATGGGAATGACGTTGTCGCTGTCTGCCGGGAAGCTGGGTTCGGGAATCTGTTTCAGGTAGTCTTTGATCGTTTCACCCTGATTGGCCAGCACCAGGCCTGGCTTTTCAAGAGCATAGCGCCCGAACATGCAGCCCACGGCATAGGAAAGGAACTCTTTCATTGTGTCGGCTAGCAGCAGAGCTTCCAGCTCTTCTTCTGTTTTGTCACCGCCATAGCGGTAATGCGGATTGCAGGTCAGGGTAATTTCTTTGAGGGGTACCTCTGGGGTCAGTTCATCTTGCAGGCCATAGGCTTCAATGAAAATGCGGTTGTTTTCTTCTTCCAGCAGCTGCATCTCAAGGGTCATTTCGCGCCAGTGAGTGCGGAGGGTGCTATAGGTAGCATCAAGGAATGGCTTACGGTAGTCAGGGGAAAGGAGAGGGAGAGAAGTGAAGTCCCAAGATATTTCGTAAGAATCCCAATCAAATTTGGATAGTTGGATAAGAGCAGAGATGAAAAACACTTCGTCGAGATTTTTATAGGGTAAACTCCCTAGGTTCCCTGGCAACAAGTTGATAGTGGGGTTAAGCATAGCCAGCGCAGCTTCAGAAACTTTACAATTTAGTAGGCTTATTAGTTGGTTAATACTGATAGGCGCTTTAGGTTGTCCAAGTCCAGCTGCTGCATCAAATAAGAACCCTTCATGATGAAAACGGAAGCTGTTTTTGCCCGTTGTAACCTGTGTCCAGCATAAAGATGGTTTAAAAATATTGTCTAAGTTGAAGTTATGCCCCCAAATACGCTCTCCACTTGGGTGCAGCGTTGTTTGAAGTAAGTGCCCATCACGTTCCCAGTTAACAACATTTTCCTCGTTCCCTGCCCAACGACGAAAGGCTCCTCCTTTTGCATAAGGGAACCACTTTTTATCAGACGTTGCTGCATCATCTCTACTTTTTGAATGAAAAGAGCAACGAATCGATGAAACCTCAGACCAGTTGCGAACATAGCTATCGTTATTTCCCGTAGCCATTCCTATTCGGAAGTCAGCGTATTGGGTCAAAGGAGAAGACGTGGAAAAAACATCGCGAAATTGCCTACTAATCCAGTAAGCAAAAGGAGTTCCTGGTATTTTACTAAAACTCTCAGATTGCAGCCGAAATATTCCATCAGCTTTGACCCTTTTGCGAAACAACTCCTCTTTATCTGCCGATTGAGGAGCATCATTGAGATTAATAAATGCACCTGTTAAAAGCTTCTGGTGCATACTGATGATAAATGCTGAAGCTAATGCTACTTTTGAATTGAGCTCTGGAAAACTATTGTATCCTATTTGAGTCAAGCCTGTTATACTGTGTCCTTCAATAACTTTTATTCTTAAGTTCTCAAACGAAGAAAGAAACATCCAACTCTGCATGGTAATCATGGCAACCATGCCATGTGGCTTGGTTAGTTCAAAATTTCGTTCAATAAACATGGCAAACAGATCAGATTTGCTATTGGGGTAGTTATCCTTTGCCCACGCCCCCAGCCTGCCATTCATGCCCTTGCCACCCATGTACGGCGGGTTGGCAATAACCACATGGTAACGGGAACTTAAATATTCCGACTGCTCCAGTATCCGTAATACCTTTTGGTGTGGCTCGTGCAAAAGCAGATTTCCGCCTACGTTTTTGGCTTCCAACCGTTTGCGTAAATCTCTGGCATTGGTGATGACCGGGCGGATGAGCGAGCCGAAATTGTCCGCTTCTCCAAATTGGTGCAGAGCGGTCATCAGGGGCGCGGTAAAGAGATCACGTCCAGCAAAGTCCATGTAGCGGGTCAATTCATCTTTTTTGAAAGATATGTTTTGCAGGACGCAGATATTCGGCTGCACTGGTCGCTTGAAAAAGCCGCGTTGTCTGGCACGGGCCTTCATGCTCAAGGCAAAGGCCGCCAGTGCGCCTGCGCGCTCGTCAATTTCCACGCCATAGAGGTTGTGTGCGAGTATCTTGCCCGGAATATCCAGGGGGGCGTAGCCTTCTTCTTCATAGATGGCTTGGAGCAGGTCAAAGGCATAGGTGAGCATGTGGCCGGAACCGCAGGCCGGATCGCAAATTTTTATTGCTTCCGGCGAAGCTACCCGCAGAAAGTCGCTTTCCGGTGTTTCCGGCGCAATGTAATAGTCCATGCGCTCGGCCAGCTTGGAACCGGGGCGGTTTAAGAGCCACAAGCGGCCAAGGGAATTTTCCACCAGATAGCGCACTATCCAGTGCGGGGTAAAATGCTGGGTGGCCGCCGGGATGTTCTCAGGCGTAACCTTTTTATGTCTTTTTTCTTTTTCGACTTGTTCTTTTTTCTCCAAAATATAAAACTGGTACAGCCAGCCGATGACTTCCACATCCTCGCAGTTCTCCAGAGTCATGGCCTCTCTGGTCTGTGCCAGTATGGAACTTTCAGAGAGCAGATCATCCGGCATGAGCAATTCGGCATAATCATTGATGCGCTCGAACATGAAAGGCATGCTCTTGTGCCAATAGTTGCAGACAGCGACCAGCAGAAGACGGTATGCTTCAGCTTGCGGGTCATTGCTGGTCACATTCCCGCGTAGCAGGGCAAACACGCGCTCCCGTGTGGCGGGGTTGGAAACCAATTCTTCATCAATATGACCTTGTTTGGCCTCGGCCAGAATTTCCGGCTGGGTTTGACCCTGTGCTGGAGAAACCACGCCCACATTGGCGTAATTGTTCACATCCATGAAGCGTAGGGCGCAAAAACGGTTGAACCAAATATAGGCCACCCGTTCCACAATCTGTTCCTGCCCGCGCCCGGCAATGGCCTTTTCAAGCTCTGCAACTGCTGCCGGGCTTTCACGCCGGGCCGGACTGCCCTCCGTCAAAACGGTGGCAAGCTTGACGGCCACCTGCTCCATTAGGCTACGCCGTGCATATTGGGCAAATTTTTTCAGTGTGGCGGTATCCATTATATATCCCTGGATTCTGGTAAACGTCCAGATTGTCTTTCTATTTTCTTTTCTTCGGACTTCACCCTACGTTCCAGTTTTTTTATGTCTTCCTCGGGAGGCAATTTTTCGGGCTGTATTCCCCTTTGCCCCAATATTTCTCTCACGCTTTCATTATTCTGAACGTGTTCTTGAGTAATTTTGTATTCCCCCTGCAAATCCTCTTGCTGGACATTATGATTGGTCATTTCAGTGGCCAGATTTTTTGCAGCGATGGTCAATGTTGGCAGAAAGTCCGCCAATGGACGAGTTTTAGTAATGCCATATCTGTCTTTCATGTCTTGAGTGGTGTGCCCTCCGAACAATGCAGCATCACCTTTTGATCGAATTCGACCAAAGCCTGCGTCGTCAACTCCGCGCTCATAGATATTTTGCGAAAGCGTCTTTTCCGATTCGCGTAATCGCTCTCTGGCATCCAGCCGAGCTTGCAACCGTAGTCTGTCTTCGATTAATTCCTGCTTGCGGGTCTGGATGGCAAAATAGCTTTGGGCAAAGGCAACAGGCTCTTTGCGTGGATCTCCATTTTGGGCAATCAGGTAGCATGCGTAACGAGTGAGCATGAAGTCGTCGATCTCTCGATGAACCCCTCTACCGTGCAAGATGCTCTTTTTAACAGATCTAAAGTGATTTTCCGCATGGTATCCTGTCGTTTCGCACGACTCAATGGCCCGCTTTATAGCCGTCTGAAAGTTTTCCCACTTGGCATACCCGAGAGGCTCTTGAAGATCACGGGCAAACCAGAATTCGATATCTTCCCCAGGAATATTTTGGCTGAGTGAATCGAACTGGTTCTGGAGGGTTTGAATTGTATCTTTCTTCATTATTATACCTTATTGCGATGAATTTCCTAGCATCAGGAAATTCATCGGGAGTATTAAATCTGTATCCTTTTCCCTTTGCGGATTTCTTCCAGCAGGACCTCGCGCATGGATTTCAGGTAGGTATCCACATCGGCTTCATCTGTGAGCAGGGGTTTGGCAAAGGCCACTTTGGTCATTTTGATTGAAACAATTTCCGCTTTTGGCTGAGGTTTGGGCGGATCAACAAGAGGTGCACCAGAATCTGTTCCCGGTTTTTGAACAGGCGACTCAGGTTGCGGCCCTGGCACGGGCGCAGGGCGTGTCCATTCATCAACTTGCGTGATCAGGAGTGGATATTCGTTATCTTCAAAACGCCGAAATGTATCTTTGATAACCGGGATGAGCCGTTCTTGATCCAGCACCGCAACGCATTTGTCAAAGGATTTCGCCATTTCAGCCTGTTGTTCTGTGTTCAGCGCGGTATATCCCGCCATTCCTGCAAGACGCTGGCGTAATTCTTCCGCAGCCTGTATAGCAGCTTCGCACTCTTCCGCCAGCTTCGCGGCAAGAGTTTCTTGCAAATGTTCCAACTGCCCTTTGAGTTGCTGTATTTTATTGCCCTTGAAGCAATCGGGAGCGTCCAGAATGGAGGTAATTGCCGTGACCTCGGCATCTTCAATATACGCAAAGTTCGCGGCCTGCTCCTTGATAAAGGCCGTGGCTTCCTTGTAAATATCTCGTTGTGGCCCAGCCATGAAGGCCCGGATAGGGTCAAGCAGGTCGTCGCGCATGGCGAGCAGTGCATCTTCCTGTTTGACAAATTCCTCAAGATACCAAGGGTATTGTTTTCCAAGGCAACCCTCGATGCTTTGCACGGATTCCTGAAGTTGCTGCAAAAAGGGGAATTCGCCGGACTGGGCAAGCAGCTTTTCCAGCTCATGCGCCAATTCCTTCAAGGCGCTGGCCGTGTCTCTGGCAAGAGCCTTGGCTTCGCTTGTCGCACCGGGCGCGTTGAACAGATCTTCGTACAGAGTTTTCAGTCGCTTTACCTGCGAGGCGGTAAATTCTACCTGTGGCTCCAAAATCAGATTGCCGTGAGAAGCGGAGTTGCGAATGGCGCGTTCTAGATCGGCATCGTCCAGAACATCTCCATCTTTACGGATTTCCACCTTGCCGCAAGCGCAGAGCTTGGCCAGCAGGCAGAGTACCGCCGCATAATACCAGCCGTAGGGTTTGCGTCGAAAATTTTCGAGCAGGCTTTTTATGCTCGTGCGGATACCGCCGCGATCGCTGTTTTGTATAAAAGAAACAAGCTCTCTTTCCGCTTCGCTCAAAGACACGCCCTCCAGTGAGGCCTGCTTTGCCATACTCAGGTATTTGCCGATCTCATTTTCGGAATAGCTCACGCCGCGCAGCATACGCAGATTGGGGTAAATGCGGGTTACGAGTTCCTGAAAGCCCTTGACCAGTCGTACCTGGGCATTTTCGCCGCCGATATCAAGTGGGCTGCCCATGGCAAAGAGAGATGCCCGCCCCAAAAGAGATTGCACTTGCTGCAAGAGGTTGGCGTGACGTTCCTGATTTCGAGCCTGTTTATCCAGCAGAATACGGTTTTTCGATTCCTGCTGTGTGCTCGCGGTGTTCTGGCGGATGTATTTTTCCGTTTGTTTGTACAGCACAAGATCACGCATCAGGCGGTCATCCGGTGGAAGAATAACCAGCAGTTCGCTCTTCCCGGTATTCTGCATCTGCAAAACGGAAGGATCGGAAATATTGTCGTTGAAGGGGGTGACAATGTTGATGGCAAGTTCCTGATCTCGCCCGCAGGCGTGGCCATCCAGCTTTCGGGCAAACGTATAATCCTGCCCATTTTCGTAGCGGATTTTGCGTTCCTTGAGGATACTGTCAAAAATCAGGATTTCAAGCTCGGTCAGTACATCGGCGTTTTCCACATCCGTATTTCTGATTTCTTTTTCAACGTCCTGCTCTTCATCGGTCAGGTATTCGTAGATTTCGCCGTTGCGCTGGATATAGGTCTGGCCTTCCAGCAGACCGAGAGCTTCTTCAATCCTCTTTTTCAATTCCGGCAAATTTTGGTCAAAACTTTCCAGCATGAGTACGCACAGGTTGCGGGCAGTCGGCTTGAAACCCTTGACGTACTTCACCAGAAACAGGGCCTTGAGCAGGCGCACGGCAAAGGGGTTGTCCAGATGGTCTTTCGCCAGCAAAATTGCCCGCTGGGTCTGCGATTTTAAGGCTGTCTGGATGCCCTCGAACATACGATCAAAGGTAGCCAGGCTGCCGAGGGGGAGTTCGCCAATCTGGATAGCTACTTGCTGGAACACTCCCAGCATGGACCGTTCGCCCACCGAGCTGTGTTTTCCGGTAAAACCGTTATGGTCGGACAGGCCCTGTATGGCTGCCTGGAACAAAGAAAACTGATAGGGAATAAACGGATAGGAATAGGTGAAATGTTCTTTGTCTTTGAAATTTTTATAGCTATGGGAACCATCTGCGAAGCCGAACAGGGTTTTGAAGTTGTTTGACTGGGCCTGGTACATATCGGCCAACAGGCGTTCACCTGCATCGTTTTTCAGGAGCAGGCGCTTCTGGATGACTTCATCCACATCCTGACTGGTCAGTTTCATCTGGTTCTTGAAGCGGGCCTGGATTTTGGAAAAATCGTTGGCTTGCTGTTTGTTCATGTCGCCAACAACCTTGCCCATATCCTCCTGCGCGGTAACTATAACCCAGGCGCGGCCCCGGCATTTTGTAGCCAGACTTTCGGCAATGGTTTGCAGGTTGGTCATCAACTTGACGTTCTCGGCAATATACTGCCCGACTTCGTCAACAAAGAAATTCAGACGAAAGGCCGACTCCTGCGTTTCAATATAGGCCAGTACCTGTTCGGCGAAATCTTCGATGGAAACCTTGTACTGGGCGCGGTATCTATCAATGATGCCTGTGGTTGCGCTATCGTCACCGCTCACTTGCGTATAGGCGGCGGCAATGTTCTTTCCTTCAAGAAGGGCCTGTTCACGGCCTTTTTCCCAGGGCTTGCCGGAGATTGTTTCATAGGCCTGCTTGAACTTGGCATACAAGCCACGAGCGTCAAGATCTCGTTCAAATTGCGCGATATGCCCTTGTTTGCCGTAATAGCCGCGCATTTCATCAAAAACTTTGACAAAAACCGCCAGCAGCGCGTCGATTTGTGCTTTGCTGATAACATCGGCTTTCTGGTCGATATTGAAAAGAATGCTTTTGGAGGGGATGGTGGCAGCTTTTTTGAGCGCCCCGCGCAACATGGCGTTGTCGCCGCATTTGGGAGCAAACAGATCAAGGGATGAAGCACCGTCAATTTCCCGGTTCTCCATGAGCAGCGCCAGCATTTTCAGCAAGTGGGATTTGCCGGAACCAAAAAAACCGGAAATCCAGACGCCGTTGGCGTTTTCATAGTTATTGTAGGCGTCCAGAAAGCCTTCCAGGCGCTTCTCAATTTCATTGGTCAGCACATACTCTTCCATTTCCAGACGGAGACTGGCCTCGTCATCGGCCTTAATCACGCCCTCTATGGGGCGATCCACCGGCTTGCTGAAAATATCCTTGAGAATCATCATGTCTCCTTGGCTATGCTTCACAATGAAAGATGTTGAAAGCGCGGTAATATTTATCATCATGCAGTCTGCCGAACAGATCCAGCGAAGCGCCGGATTCCGGTGAGTGTGTATACTCGCCGGGGAAAAACATGACTGTTGGCTTGTCTTTGGCAGTGCTTTGCAAATTGTTCAGTACATTGTGCGAGCGTATGTAGGGGAAGACCTCGCCCACGCCGGAAATAAAAATTACATCGTGAGGCTGTGTCGCCAGCCTGGCGGCAATGGCGGGAACAAGGTGATCCGCAGGGTCAAGGACGCCTTGCAACAGTTCTTTCAGTTCCGCCTTGGAAACGGAGGTTTCCATTTCTCGTATACGATCCCATATATCGCGAGCCTTGAGCAGCTCAACGGACAGGTCATACAGATTTATTTTCAGTACCCTGACGTTAGCTGTTTCCAGTTTTTTGATCAGGCTCTTTCCGTGCTTATCAACCTCCAACGCTTCCTGAGGTGCGTAAGGGCAGATGAAGAAGGGAACCTCATTACCGAGGCCCTGTTTTTTGAGAAAACGCTCTCCGGAAACAACAGCAAAGACATGGGCAAACCTGTCTTTTAATGACATGCGCATGTAGTCATCTTTCATGATGCCCTCCAGGCTTGTTCCGAAACCGGAAAGAACATGAGTTCTCTTTGTTGTAGTCCGGCCAGAATTTTCCTGAACGTTGCGCCGGGAACCATGGGAATGATGGTCCTATGTTTATTCAGTATCTTTGCTTCCTGCATCATTTTGAAAAGCTTTTGTCGCGTGTTGCTCTTTGTCGCTGGAGTTATACGGTCAAGTTCGCTGTGCCATTCCGCCTTTTTATTGAAGAAGGCATCATAGTCCGCATAGGTCACGGTATTTCTGAAAGAGGTAAAATTGGAATGAACAACATCCACGGAAAAATCACCAATAAAGGTATAGCGCCTGCATATGGCAAGCCAGAGAATATAACCCTGTTCTCCATATTCGGCTTCAGCCAGAAACTTGATTTCTGGCTCGCTCAAGGTCTTCAGGCGTGAGGTGAGTTCACTTGTAACGCGCTTCAGGGTATTGGTCGTCCGCGCCTGGATCAGGTTATCGGCAACAATGGCGCTTCTGACGGTGTCCCATTGTTGCATGGAAACATAGAGTTCTGCCAGTTTGACAGATTCATGGTGAAACAAAGCGCCCGTTGTGAAGGCCATACTATATTTGGGTGCGGTCATATCACGCATCCTTCTTTTTGCCTTCTGTAGCGCCTCCGGCTTTCACCCAGGCATCCACCTCATCCTTTTTGAACTTCCAAAAGCGACCCATGCGGTGCGCGGGCATAGAGTACTTGTCTATCCACCGATATATTGTATCACTGCTGACGCCAAGATAATGCGTAATTTCATCCACTGACAGCCAGCGGTCTTCAATGTCTGCCATGGTGCTTTCTCCGGATGGGGGTATATTCTCGGCATACAAGGCGCAAAGGCCTGAACACACGGCTTGCAGCCTGAGAAAATATATCTGTCGAGTGCGCTCCTGTCAAAGGAATTAAGCCGCATAGAGAGGCATAGGCAGGTATCAAAATATCTCTAAGGTCAAGGTTTTTTATCTGCCAGAAGCAAGCAGGGGATCTGGAGAATCCACCGCTCCGCCGCAAATGTGTGCGGCTTCACGGCATCCTCCATCGCATACACCCATATGTAAGCAACCCATACAGGCTTTAGGTAAATAGTCTTTAAAAATAAATTGCTGCCAGTATGGATTATCAGGCAGTGTATCCATGTCACTAAAGTGAACGAGCTTAACTTCCGAGTGATTGCATACGCGAATATACCCATCTGGACCGATAACAAAAAAGCCTGTAGCGGCAGAGCAACGGGTGCCTATATTGAGCCGGGTGTATTTGCTTTCATTCACAATACATTTTGGCAGTTCTGTACCAACGCTTCCGAAGCGCCCAGCATCTTCAAGAGCTTCTTCTGCGATGTCCAACATCTGTATTACTTCTTCCTTATCAAGCACCAATTCTTTTTCATGAGACAGCCCACGTCCTCCGGGTAAAAAGCGATTTAGTAAAAGTTGGTCTGCGCCCGAAAGAAATGCGGCTGCAATAGTCTGGTAAAGCTCATGAAAATTTTTCTTTGTCACTGTAATATTGACCACTGTGCGCATACCCATTTCATGCGCCATTGTAAATTTTTCGAGAATCGCATCAGGGTTACCGATGCCCGTGTGCTCAGCCAAGGTAGATAGCCCCGGCAGACTCATGCTCAGTTGGACGTTATGCATTTTGAGGAATTGTAATATTTCTTGTGTCACATTGGTGCCGTTTGATATGAGATATAGTCGTGGAGACTTTTCTTTCCGTATCAGCAGCTCGTTTTGCGCTTCAATATATATTGTTGTCTGCTTCGATGCATAAGCGATAATTTCAAAAATACCTTTATAGAGCAAGGCTTCGCCGCCAGTAAAAGCAAAGTCGGTTACTCCGCGAGAGCATAACATCTCAAGGGCAGCCTTCCATTCATCGACATAGAGTTCTGGGGTTGCCGCAAACCCGTTGCCCTTGGTTGATTCCCAAGGGCAGGAGCAGAAAAGGCAGCGATGGTTACAGGCATATGTCATTTCTAACACAGCAGTGGTTGGTAAAAAAGAAACGGCGAGGCAAGCGCTATGTGTTGTATCTATTGGCATACTGCTAAGATTCCCTTTTTTATGAAGAAATCATGTTTCCAAGCAGTTCTTCGAGTCGCGAAGACTTTCCCTTCAGAGAGTGAGTCCTGCCGCAATCACCCTCAAATGCTAACTTTCCTTCAAAAAAAGCTTCAAGTAATGAGATATCTTGGAGGGAAATATCGTCAACCACATTACATGTTCCGTCATCGAACCGTAGAACGAGACTGAGGCATGGGATTTCTATTTCAGGGAAACAGTATCGACAAAACGACGTTTCACGCAATGAAATGGATTCTCCGGTATGCTTTTTCATTGTTTTCATTTTGCGTCTGATTGTAGCCAGACAGGCATAAACAAGCCCAAATCCTTTTGAGTTCCGATGGTACGATGTTTTGTGTTTACATGATGGGCAATGGTACTCTACACGATTAGGAGGAGGGACCGGACTATAGCACATCGCGCCCACCTGACATATTGGTGCTTCTGCTGAGTGAATTGCGCGAAGTCGATCTTTGAGTTTTTCTTTACTCAGCCCTGATATGATTTTAGACGACACGGCGTTGGTATTTTGGACATAGGGGCCAACGCTGAAAGGATTATAAGTAACTGTAATGCGCATTTTATCGCCAAGGGAATCGTCCGTCACCGTACCATAGACCAGATTAACATCTTCAACAGAGGCCTTCCGCACGACACTCACAGCTTCATTCACCTCTTCAATGGTGATGTCCGAGCCCGAATTCACGTGCATTAGCACTACGCGTGCGCCTTCCCCAATGGATAGGCCTTCCAACGGTGGGCTGGTGACTGCCTGCATGGCTGCATCACGCGCACGGGTTTCGCCTGACGAAATGCCCGTACTCATCGTAACAAGGCCAGCTTTTTGCATAACCGCTCGAACATCGGAAAATTCGAGATTGATAAGTCCAGTTTTCGTGATGAGGTCAGAAATACTCTTGACCACGGAACAGATTTCTTCGTAGGCCCGTTTGAGCATTTCGGTAAGGGCGACCTTTGAGTGTACGAAATTGATCAGGCTATCGCTGGCAATGACAAAGAGACAGTCAACGTGCTTGCAAATTTCTGCAATGTATTCTGTGCCCGCATTCAGGTGCGCCTCTTTTTCAAAAAAGAAAGGTTTGGCGAAAACGCCTATCGTAAGGGCTTCAGTTTTTTCGGCTATCTGAGCAATGGCCAGAGATGCACCAGTGCGAGTGCCACCACCCGTGCCATCGGTGACAAAGATCATGTCTGCAGCGTCAAGGGCAGCCTTGATCTGGTCAGCGCTTTGCATGACTTCATTATATCCGATGTAGGGAGGAGTACTTACGCCAAGGCCTTTGATCTGGATTTTATGCTCTGCTTCACAGTCGTTCAGAGCCTGCAAATCTGCGTCGGCAGCGATAAAAGTAACACCCTTTAGAGACGATGACACCATAGCAGTCACTGCGCTACAGCCGCCATTGCCTACACCGATAACGACAATTTTCACGTTTCCCGAACCATCGCTGCTTAGGCTCATAGTGTTCCCCCAATGGCTTTGTTTGAGATCACAGTCTCTACGTGGTTGTCTTTAAATTTAAATTGTTATGCTGCTTGGAGAGAGTATGTTTAATCAGCATATTACCATAGTACCGTTGCGCTGACTATATTGCCTTTGAATTTGAAAGGGTATTCCATATCTTTCCGCCCACGGATCCACAGCTTTTTTGAATCCAGTTCTGTAGTGGCTTTTTGAAAGGATGCCAGTAGCTTTGCATCAAGAATTTTCAAAATAGGATGCTGTAATTCGTCGGGAATAGTATAAAATGCCTCGCCTATGGAACCAGCGATTGCTGCGAGAGTATCCACATCCCCACCCATTGATATTGCCAACTCGATAATATGTTTGAAGCAATAGCTTTCCAAGAAAAGCATAATGGCAACTGGAACAGTTCCTTCACACGTTATGTTGCTGCTGTGTATGGGGCGCAGAGCATCAAGAGTGAAGTCGAGGTTATAGTGCTTCCGGGCAAATTGGAGCACATCCTCTTTATTGCCGCCAGACTTGAGAATATAAATGCAGGCAGCTACAACGGAAGCCCCCTTGATTGCTTGGGGGTGGTTATGGGTAATCTGTGCTGACAACTTGGCGAAAAGCTGGGCTTCTTCCAGAGATGTTGCGTACCATCCGGCAAAGGACACACGCATGGCAACCCCATTGCCATAGCTGTTATACGGCTCCAGTGAGTCACTTCCTACCCAGCGACTAAATGACTTTCCATACCCTGCGTGCAGGTAGTCACGGGCGTATTCTTTGACCGTAAGCGCAATCGTTCTGGTTGCCGCTTCCTGCAACTCGGTAGAGTTTGCCAGTGCTTCTCTGTCTGTTGAAGAAAGGGCGGTAATAAGCCCTACTGCAACCGCACAGGTCAGAACTGTGTCGTCTGTAAATCGGCAATCAGCGGTGAGAAGTTTCTTCGGAATTCGCTTTAGAAAGGAACCTTCGTAAACCGAACCTGCTATATCACCAATGACCGTACCGCTCATTACAAAGTGTGGATTGGTAGCAGGGTTGTAACCGTACCCTTCTGGTAAATCCTTCCAATATTTCCCCGATGAATACATAGGGCGGTAGTGGTAGTGGAATTTTCCGCACAACGCAAAGGGCGGTTGAGGAGTTCGGTTTACAAAAAAATCTGATTGGGTTGCCAAACTAAATCCATTTTCACTCAAACCATTAACTGCCTCCGCCTTTGACGGGAATGTAACCTGATCGAATACTTCAGAACAGTCATTAAGAAAATAAACCGTTGCAGTTGTATCATCATGCGCATCCACGAGCGCCCAATCTTGGTGCAACATGCCTATAATTTTATACCAGAAGTTCCTGCTAGCAATTTCTATGGGTGAAGAATTTTGTTTTTCGTATTCGTCCATCGATTGCATAAATATCCTTGTGGGTTATTTCCTTATTTGCACCCGTTCTGTGCCAGAGCCTGTGCATACACTTTGCGAATCTCTTCATTAGCGCAATAGATTTCAATCAATTCAAAGCAGGGGTTACTTGTGGTGAAGTCAAGAATAGCTTTGGCAGCAATGTCAGCAGCGAGTTCCACGGGCCATGCAAAAATCCCTATTCCCATGCACGGGAACGCAATCGACCTGATTCCATGCTCGACGGCAACATGCAATGCGCTCTGATAGCTTTGATAAAGCAGCTTTTCCTTTTCTTCCTCAGATGGTGGCAAGCGAGTGACATCACGGTAACGAGGGCAAACTGTGTGGATTACATACTTGCAGGGCAGGGAATAGGCGGCAGTAATTACAGAGTGCCCCACTTCGCATTTGCCGTACTTTTCAAGGCACTCCTTTTCAAGCTTTTCTCCGGCGACTGTATGAATCGCGCCGCAAACACCCCCGCCATGTTGGAGAGTTGGGTGTGCGGAATTGACGATGGCATCATGGTGGCATTGGGTAATGTCACCGACAACGGTGTGGAATGTGGTCATTGTTTCCCTCGGTTTCTTCCTGCTGCATTTGACCTGTCTGCTATGCTGTGGGGTTATCAACTGCTCTGCAAGCTCAAGCGCATCCACAGGCCAGTAGTATTCAGGGCGAGGCTGGCGTACTCCGGGTAGTCCAGATTTTGGACGGCAATTAAGTACGCAATCAACCCATTGCTTGGGAATGGATTGTATCCCGTATACAGCTCCGAGAAGGGCACCGCAGATTGCAGCAGTGGTATCTGTATCGCCACCGCGCATCACGGTATCGACGACCCCTTCCTCGAATGATGGTGCATGAACCAGTTGCCACAGGGCATTTTGAAATGCCAGAAGCACCCAGCCCTGCAACTGTGTGTAGTCACTGGGAGGGGACTCGGATGCTGTACGGATCACTTGCATGATTTCCGGCTGGACGGTCATGTGCTCGGCCCAGCGTTCGATTTGAAGGTATACTTCTCTTGGCGAGACGTTGTTTTTGATTGCATAGGCCAATGCCATGGCAAAAAGAGCATTGACCTGTTGGCATACGAGGTGTGGATGCGTCAAGGCGGCATCCTGCATGGCCCACGTCGCGGTATCTTCCAACGAATAATTAACGCCCCAAATTCCAAGCGGACTGATACGCATCAAGGCTCCATTCGCTTGACTGTTGGCACTTGGGTGTTCCTTCAATGCACAGGAAATGGTTGTTCCGTAATCGAACGGAGCGGAATGATACCATGATTTGTATGCCTGAAGGACTTTGTCCGCGTCATATTTTCCGCTAGCAACAAGCGTTCTTGCCAGAGCGAGAGCCATTTCGGAATCATCCGTGGGTTGTCCGGCAAGCGTATCCCATGTGCCACCATCAGCCAGTTCACGTACTCCAGCGGGGTAACGGTAAGCAATGGTTTGCGGAGTACGAAATTCAACCAGACTTCCCAATGCATCTCCGGTGAGCTGTCCAAGCAGACAGCCTTGCGCACGCTGAATCATTATGGTGACCCCAAATTTGTTGAGAGTGCGTATCCGTCTTGCCAGTTGCAGGCTCAGCGGAAATTTATTTTGTCGCCGTTAACTGTGTTTCTCTTCACTCAATAGATAGGTAAAAGGCAACCTGATAAATTCGTTGAGCATTCTAGTAAAACGATGGTCTGCTTTTGGGTATATTATTACCCGGCTAAACCCACTTGCCTTCTGGTCACGCTCAATCAAGCGGCCCAAAGTGACGCTTTGATCTCCCTCTCCAATTATCAGTGTTGACACACCGCCAAATGCCTTTATCCCTTTTAGCAATTTAGGGAAGTTAATCATAAGAGGAGGATTCACAAGAAGCACCTGCTTTATCTGAGTGTATTCCCAGGCATGAAGCATTGCAAATGATGCTCCTGCAGAAAAACCGAAGTACGAAACTTCGTAGTCCTCAGCCATATTTTCACTAACTGTGCGCATCACGGAGGAAAATCCATTACCTTTGATGTCCCATTTTGATGCCGGGTTGCTGAATACAAAAACAGTGTATCCATATTGATCGTTGGCGATTTCGGCTATTTTCAGGTACTTATTTTCATAGCCGAACAAAGAACCATCCATTCCTACTACAATCACCAATGCATTTTTATCGCTGCCAGCGAGTATAAAATGGTCATTGCTCAGCCTCGGTGTCGCCATAAAATTCTCACTACTTGGTGCTGGGTGTGTTTAGTTTTGAATACCTGCAAAATTCGATGTAACTCTGACAGCCCTCACTCTTTAATGCAGAATTGGGCGACGTCGACATCGTTGAAATTGGTTGTTTTGCGCTGTTTTATTGGATGTTTACAACAAATTTTGTTGTTGCATTGTACCAGTTCTGACCAGCCAATGCTTATTTAACAGAGAATGCTCCATCGCCTTGCGTCTGGAAATGAATGCCATGGATACCATTTATAGTTGTTTCTGTGTACCGCACAAGTCCTTCGTACTCCATATTTGCCGGATACTCCCTCTTGCCATATCTTCAATTAATCAAGTTGGATATCGACACTGCCTAACCTTTGGGTATCTGCCTTGCTCTCTACGGAAAAAGCGACAAATGCTGGGCCGACGTGGCAAAAAACATCACGCCCTCACTCTTTCAGCACTTGGCGGGGTTTGCTGCCGTCTGAAGGGCCGAGAATGCCATCCTTCTCCATTTGTTCAATAAGGCAAGCTGCTTTGTAGTAATCGATACGAAAGCGGCGCTGCAGAAGAGAAATTGGACCTTTGTCGGACTGACGCACAACTGCAATAGCTTCAGCATAGAGGGGATCCGAACGGATGTCATCATTCCCTAAGTCACCACCCAACCCACCTTCGGAGGCACTCAACTCGTCAAAATCTACGTTATACGATGGGGGTACAAGGCGTTTCCAATAGTCAATCACGGCAGCCACAGTGGCATCACTGACAAAAGCTCCATGTATCCGCTGAAGTCGGCCACCTACGGACTTGAAGAGCATGTCGCCCTTACCGAGGAGGTATTCGGCCCCGCCAGTATCAAGTATGGTTTTGGAATCGTACTTTGAGACAACCTGGAAAGCTATGCGGCAAGGCATGTTGGCTTTGATGATACCTGTCACCACTTGGGTGCGTTTGGTAGCCAGGATAAGGTGGATTCCGGCAGCGTGGGCTAATTGGCCCAACCGCACGATACTACTCTCCACCTCTTTGGATGCCGTCATCATCAAATCTGCCAGCTCATCAATAATAATCACGATGTATGGCATGAAATCCATGTCTTCAGGTCGGTTATTGCCAAAGTCTCTCAGCTTGGCGTTGTAATCGGTAATGTTCTTTGCACCAACTAGGGCAATTTTTGCATATCGTTGCATCATTTCCTTTACAGCCCAGTCCAGAGCATTTTTGGCCATGGTCATATCAGAAACTACCGGATGCACCAGATGGGGTAAATCCTTATAACTGGTCACTTCGACCATCTTGGGGTCAATGAGCAAAAGTTTGACTTCGTCGGGGGTTGCTTTGAATAAAAGAGAAAGAATAATAGAATTTATGCAAACACTTTTCCCTGTTCCAGTGGCACCCGCCAAAAGCAGATGGGGCATGGTGGCCAGATTGACTACAGCCGGATTACCTGCAACGTCTTTCCCCAGAGCGAGCGTAAGAAGGGCTTGGGACTCCTTAAAGGTCGAGGAAGATAGAATATCTTGAAAATCAACCATTTCCCTTGTTTCGTTCGGAATTTCAAATCCAACAATGTCCGTTCCCGGTACCGGGGCCTGGATACCAATAGTAACAGCCTTGAGGGCAAGGGCCAAATCATAATTGAGGTTGGCAATGCGTGCAACGCGAATTCCAGGTGCAGGTCGTACTTCAAACATGGTGACCACTGGCCCTGGAGTAATTCCCACAAGCTCGCTTTGAATGTCAAAATCAGACAGGCAGGTCATCAGGGTATGGCCCTTGGCTTCCAGTGCAGAATATGGTGTTTTGGACACACTGGAAGGCATGACCTCTACCAGATTTAGAGGAGGTAAAGTCATCCGGGAAGTGCTCCGCTGCGGAGGGGCACCCACGGCAGGCATGTTGGAAGTGTATTGACGTCCGTCAATGTTAGTCATGGTTTGCTCCTTGCCGTGTAAGGGTAGTAACAAGCACAGAAATAAAGATAGTGGTCAATATGATTTCCTTAATGAAATATTCGTGCCAAAACCTATCAAGAAAAATATTAATAAAATTAATTTATTATGATATTAGGTGCTGTGCTGCCAGTATTCTCATGATAAAAATACTTTTGGTCCCACAAAAAATATTATACCCTTGATGTATGAAAATACTACTTTGCTGGATAGGCAACACAGATCTTGTCTGCGCCGAACGTGACTCCCCGGACAATCTTGGCCCCATAGTACAGGCGCTTGCAATCGAGCAGTACGCCAGGGTTGTTTTGTTGGATAATTATCACGATGCGCGAGTCGGCCCCTTTTTGGACTGGATGCAAAGAAAGGTTGGAGTTGTTCCTGAAGTGCATCAAGCACATCTCTCCAGTCCCACTGCGCATAAGGAAATCTACAGCGCTGCGCGACAGCTTGTACTCCAGACTCAAGCAGCTTGGCCAAATGCAAAGCTCACCTTTCATATTAGTCCTGGCACCCCGGCTATGGCCCTGTGTTGGCTTCTGCTCGCACCGGTCTGCGGCGCTCGCGTTATTGAATCGTCGCGAGAACAGGGGGTGCGGGAAGTCAACTTCCCCTTTGAAATCTCTGCTTACTTCTTGCCCGACAAGGATCTTGCCCGACTGGCAACTGTTCCGTCATCCACACAGGCTGCATTCAAGGATATCCTTTTCGCAAGTGAGGCGATGCAGCGCGTTGTTGCGCAGGCGCAACATGTTGCACCCCGAGACATAACCGTGCTGATCGAGGGAGAGTCTGGTACTGGCAAAGAACTTTTCGCACGAGCAATACATGAAGCAAGCCCTAGAGCAGATGGCCCCTTTGTCCCAGTCAACTGTGGCGCAATTCCCGCAGAGCTTATTGAATCTCTGCTCTTTGGGTATAAGAAAGACGCTTTCACGGGAGCCACAAAAGATACAGACGGCTTTTTTCAGGCTGCGGATAAGGGGACGCTCTTTTTGGACGAACTTGGGGAGTTACCCCCAAAAGCCCAGGTGGCACTCCTTCGCGCGATTCAAGAAGGCGCTGTCGCTCGTGTTGGCGATACCCGTGCTAGCAAAGTGGATGTTCGGATAATCGCCGCAACCAACCGTAATTTGCTCTCGGAAGTGGCCGAAGGGAGATTTCGTAGCGACCTGTTTTACAGACTGGCAGTTGCTTGTCTGACTCTGCCACCCTTGCGCGAGCGTAGCGAAGATGTAGCGTTGCTGCTTGATGCGGCCCTTGCGTATGCCAACAGAGAACTGTCTCTTCACGGACACCGCAATAATAAAAAATTTTCTGATTCGGCCAAAAAAGCACTGCTTTCTCATTCCTGGCCAGGAAATGTCAGGGAACTTTACAATACTGTGATGCGAGTTGCCCTATGGACTCCCGGCGAGATTATTGATGCAGACAGCGCAAAACAGTCCCTGTTTGCTTTGCCTCAGCACCAACAACCGATTCTTGACAGACCCTTGGGCAATGGCTTTACCCTAGAGGGGATCTTGGGCGAGGTAGCGCGGCACTATATAGACCGCGCAATGCGCGACTCCAACGGAACAAAATCCAAAGCTGCTGAATTACTTGGTTTTAATACATACCAAACATTATCCAACTGGATAAAACGATACGGTATTTAGCATGGGTGCATGAAATGGTAGGTGCTGTCGCACGGAGGCCAATGGACAACGTGAGGACAGGGTGGCGATGTCTTTGTTTCTCTTGGGATGCAGCAGTGATGCACTTGTGTAAGCGGAAAGCAGTAGAGCGCAAATGGAGTTAGAGGTGGTCCCCATTTGGCGCAAGCCTCACTGTTGCATGGATTGTTGGCTAACTTTGTTTGGAGGGGTGTTGGAAGTATGGACATAATCCTAGTAATACACTGTTTTAAAAGGTATTTTTGTCTATAATGAAATTTTAGGTAACGGTTGACAACTAGAATTATTGGCCTTAACTTCAATTATACAAACCCTTTTGGTTGGGTAAACCAAAGAACCAGGATTTGCACTCCTGCACCAACGTGCGGCACATCCGTGTCTGGGTACTCCCCACTGACCTGTCTCCATTATGTGGAGTAAAGGCTTGATCGGGTTTCAGCCTTTCAAGCAGGGGAAACTGCCTTCATTCGCTGTCGATTGGCGACTCTTTGCAAAAGAGGATAATCGATGGGAATGGCCAACCTGACTCTTTGAGTCCCATGGCTGGGTTAACCTTCCCTTTCAAGGTGAACGTAAGTAGGCAAACGTTGAGTTTTTTACTCAAAAGGACTTGTCCGGCCTGGCAGACTTACCTATGGGCAAAATCTTTTGCCATCCGTGGAAAACACGGTCTACCGTATTCTTCTCCCGTCCAATAAGCGGAAAACGCATCTTGGCGCAACTCTCTTGCATTGCGATTTTTTGTTTCGCTGTATGAGGTCTCTTGATGCGTGGAAGCGTTGATTATCAAATGACAAAAATATTTTCTGATTCTGGGGTGTTTCGCCCTGGAACAAGTCGTCATTTAGACAAAATAAGAGCGCAACAACACTTGGAGCAACAAGGGCTATCCACTACAAGTTCTCGCTTGGCAGAACAAACTGGCCTGTATTCATACGAGTATGCGCGAGATTGCAAAGATACCTGGCACAGGCTCGGGCATTATTGTCGCGGAGAGTATCATTTACGCGATATGCTGGCGATCACTTCTGGTCATATTGAGGCCTACTTAATTAAACGCATTAAAGATGGCATTTCTTACCCTTGCTGGAAAAAGGAAGCTGCGCACCTTGGCAAGTTCGAAAATGCTCTCGTTGCTTTGAATGGCGCTGGCAATAATCATTGCGATGTGCCGGGGATTCGCTCTATTAGTCTAGATGCAGAATTACGAACTATGGCAAGGGAAACATTAAGCAAGGGAGGAAAAGAGATAGGTTATTTTTATCAGCCTGAAGCTGTGATCGCTGGAATACCGCGATTTACGCCACCTGAATCAGGAGTCGTCTATTCTTTGATTGCTCGAATTCAGTATGAGGGTGGGGCGCGATGCAGAGAAGCTTGCAAAATAAGTGCTACACAACTCCAGGGAATCGCTCAAGATATGTTTACCTGCAAAGATATTGGCAAAATTCTTCTCACTGATACCAAAGGTGGGAAACATCGTACCATAAAAGTATCTCCAGGGCTATATTTATTAGTTGCTGAAGCAATGGATAGTAAGAGAGGTGTGATACAGGTGTCGAGAGCAAGTTATGCTTCTGCTGTTCGGCAATCTGCACGCGTTCTTGAAGAAAAAGTCTTTGGCACTCATGCGTTAAGGTACTGTTTTGCCAGAAATAGATATCTTGAGCTTACAACTCGCCAGCCAATTGGTCCCGGCCTTTCCCCTGAAGCTGCAACGCAGCAAATTAGCTGGGAGATGGGACATGAAAGGGCGAGCATAACAACTCATTATTTACAGTGATATAGTCAAATATGATAAGGGATGTCTCCAGAATACTGAACACATCCCTCTCAGTAATTCAATTACGAGATTGGCATCTAGGGCGTACAGGAGTCCAAGTCTGATTCTTGAGCCGTACTTTCAAGTATTTTGGTCGCTTTCTTCATTGAACGTCTGAATTCTTCAGTGTTACCTTCGTCGAGGCGCTTGCGGGCATCAGTAAGTATGTTACTCGTTTTTGAGATTTTTTCTTTTTGCTGATGGACTTGGACAAGCAGGAAGTGTTTTTCATCTTCAAACTTATTGATGTCTTTTTCTAACCTGCTTCTATCTTGTTTTATTTTGGAATTCAACTCTCGAAGTTCCCTGTCCATATGAAACTGTCTGTTTTCTTCAGTCTGAAGGTCAAACAACCAATTGTTGTACCTTTTCTCAGTATCATCATATTCGGCTAGTATTTGTTTCCTTAACATTGGTATTTTTTCTTTTAGTGCTTCATCGAGAGCAACCGGTAGCCTTTTGCCTATCTGCTCAGCTATTCTAGTGTTCCTTTCCTTAAAAAGAAATAATGCTAGACATTTAATGAAGGCTATAGCGAATAGTATAACTGCAGATACTCCCCAAATCAATATTCCAGGCCCTTCAGCCCAGAAGTAGACTTGCCGCGACAAAAAAATATTTTGCAGGGTCGCATAATCTAAGGGGGGCTCTGATGGCACAAATAATCCAAGCAGAATGAGATGAGGCCCAGTGATTGCAATGAGGAAAAGCACTATTTTCAAATAAATCACAAATTCATTTTCTTTAGAATCAACGATCATTACCATGATAATCCTCCATAACTTTGCAGATTAATTTGCTATATTCAAATTGATGCAACAATGACGCAAGTAAACATGGTTAATTTTAAATAGAAGAAACCTTTGAAGGTAGCTACTAATGGCGCGCCAGCTCAAACCTTCTGCGAGCAACTGCTGAATCGTTTCTGCGTGTAAAGCTACTTGCTCTTTTTTCACTGATTTTCTTTGCTTTTTTGTTTGAATAAACGCGACCCTGAGTTCGTGGGCTTCGGCCAATGGCTCAAGGTCACGGTTATAGTTTTTGCGGTTTGTTAAACAAAAATTGCTTCTTACAGCATCAATAGCCGCAACTAATGCTTGCAACCTTGCAACTTCCGCTGGAAGATTGAGTTTTTTGTAGGGCGCCGGATTGATACGTTTCATCACCTCAAGCTTTAGATGGTTTGGCGCGTTGGCGAACCAATTAAAGCATTGGGTTGCACGCTTGTCCTGGTAGATGATTACGCTGGCAATAGTCATAACATGGTGGTCTTGTGGGCTATCGCTATTCGCTTGTACGGTTGCCGACTGAGTGAGGATTGTGTTGCAACCGGGGCCTGTAATTGATTGATTATGCTCAGACATGGCTATTCTCCTTGTCTTTTTGATGTTTCCCGGCGTAGTGTAGATTTTTTGGAGGAGATGTCACAATCCTTTCGACAAGCCAGTTGAGAAAATTTTCCCGCTCATACATAATGCACTGACCAACTCGAATGCCTCCCGGGCCAGTACCTGCACAGTCTAGATTCGCTAGCGTTTCTGGTGTTAAAAAACCGTCCAAGTATTTGCCAACAGCCTTCCTCGTGAAGAATGGGGGTAGAACTTCCCGAAGCCTTTCAATAAACGAATTAAGATCCATAGTAATAACTCCTAATGCTGTAATGATGATCATGGAAGCGGCTTGTTGATCATACAAAAATTAATTACCTTGACCGTTGACTGTGGGAGACAAGGAATGTATCCTGCTCAAAAATGGTTAGGAGTGGCATTCTTAATTTAGAAATTAACAATAATTTGGCATTTGTCAATGATATAATTTAAAAAAATACAATTAACTATGATTTTATATGCTAATATATTGTATTTCTACACAATTGATACTAATTTTTGGATCTTAAAAGCTAATTTATGAGCACTTTATCAACTCGAATCAAACAAGTCCGCAGTAGTAAGAATATGACGCAGGAAGAGTTCTCTGAAGCGATTGGCGTTCATAAAAATACGTTGCGGCGTTGGGAAAATGGGCAAGGGCAACCAGATGCAGGTATGGTATCCTTATTGTGCCAACTCTTTAAGCTATCACCGTATTGGTTACTTGAAGGTGATGGGCAAATGCTGGACAAGGAAAGAAATACAAAGTTTGACCTCGACTCAGAAACAGAACTAATAGATTTGCCGGACTGCAATTTGTCTGAAACAAGGTTGGATCCGTTATTAGATGCTTCCTTGGCTATCCTTCACGCCAATATGCTAAAAAAAATACAGGCGTTTCCTGACCCAACCGAAAATTACGATATGGAAAAATTTTTGCTTTATCGTTATGCGCGGCAACTGGAGGCAGAATTATTGACTAAAGATGAAGCCATAAGAGCACAACAAATTGCCCTCCATGCACTTTCAGGAAGAACCGAATACATAACTGAAAATTTAATGAAAAGGTTTCTGGACAGTGGTGCTAATATTCAATATTTACGTGAGTTATATAATATTACCAAAGATTGTACATCTCCAGAGGATCTTGGAAAAGCTCTCATTGGACTGTACAAATAACCACACTGTAAATTCAAGGCATATTGGAGGAGGTGAGGTAAGGGTGAGAGTATGCAGCGGGATAGCGTCGGCATAAATAGCCCAAAAAAACAATGTCTTGCTGGGAGTATTCGCAAACCCTTTTTTCCTGGTGTCCAACAGGAATCGAACCTGTGCCCTACTGCTGTAAGATGAAAATAACGTTACGAACATAAAAATAAAGTTCTAAACTAATTCGCTCTTTGCTAGAGCATTTCAACTTTCAAATTGTATATACCCGCAAGATTTGAACCAGCCCTGGGCATCGTTTGCAGAAACGTAGTCCAAGGCTTTTCCGACTCCCGCAAAGAGGTCTTCGTGGGTTCTGGCCTTTATGCCGCGCAATAGCTGTTTTACCTTGCTCCACATCTTTTCGATAGGATTCAGATCGGGACTACCCTCGACAAAAGTCTGAGAGACTCATCCTTTTTGAATGTCGACACGACATAATCTACCGTCCGCTTCCCGACATTCGTTACCCTGTACCGTTGCAATCGACTATTTGGCTTGTCGGGAATGGCCATTTCAATAAGGCCAGCTTCGAGTGCCGGGGTAAGCCACCTCGCCATAAAAGACTTCCGGTCACTGAGGCCAGAAACTTCTTGAAGCTCTTTCCGCGATAAGCCGATTTGTCCTGCATCGACAAGAATGCGTAACAGTCGTTCGACTTGAGGGGTGACTTGAGGGGTGACTTGAGGGGTAGCCCCGAGCACGGCATTACGTATCATGTCGAGCATAAATTCAAGGAAGGGAGTCACGGTACCTTGCTGTGTACTCTGTTGCAAGGCTGTGTAGTATTCCTGCTGGTGGGCGTAGACAATGCTTTCTACCGGGATACGCAGAAAGAGCGGATTCCAGCGTGAAAGGATGAGCGTTTGCCACAGGCGGCCCATGCGCCCGTTGCCATCTTCAAAGGGGTGAATAAACTCAAACTCGTAATGGAATACAGAACTCATAAGCAGCGGGTGATGGTCAGTCGTTTGCAGCCATTGGAATAAGTCGCCCATGAGGTGCGGCACCCGGCCTGCTGGAGGGGCAACATGCACCAAGGATGTATCCCCCATAACGCCGACTCCGGCTTGGCGGTAGTATCCAGCTTTGTCAATCAGGCCAGCCATAAGCACGCCGTGCGCTTTGAGCAGGTCTTTTTCATTTCCAGGATTCCACTTCTCGAGATGGTCATAGGCAAGGATAGCGTTACGCGCCTCCTGAATTTCACGGGGCGGGGCAATGACATGCTTGCCGTCCAAAATCGCAGTAATCTGTTTTTCGTTCAGCGAGTTGCCTTCAATGGCAAGTGACCCTTGAATTGTGCGGATGCGGTTAAGGCGGCGCAGACGCAGATCAAGAGCGCTGTCCGTCTGTGCGCTGATACGGCCAACCGCTTCGCTGATGTCCGCAATAAGGCGCAGCATGAGAGGAGTAATGGTAAAGGGTGGCTGGTAGGTGTTTTCTTTCTTCATAGGGATACTTCTGCTTGAAAATATAGATTACCAAAGCCCAAGGGTCAATTGGCTCAGGAGGGGAAGGCTATAACCTTTCCTTTCTTCAGTGGAGCCAAGGTTTTCTCAAGGGTTTCCAGTGCAGCTCGTTTAGTATCCTCGTTGCTGTGGACATACCGCGCGGCCATGCTCACCTGCTTCCAACCCATGACATCCATCAGGCTCCGTATGTCCAGCTTCCAGGCCAAATTTGTAGCGACGGTATGTCGGATACTGTGGAAGCTGATTTTGTCGCGCGGGCCGCGCCCGTCATTCATCTTCTGTTCTTTGACGACTTCTTTGAAATGGTGTGGGGCTTCCACGTGTGGCTTTCCGTCAGCACGGGGGAAAACAACCGCGTCAATCCCTCCGGGTCCGAAACTCTTCAAGAGTTCTGTAACCGCTTTTGACAGAGAAAGAGTTCTGGTTTCCTTGTTCTTCGTATCCACAAACCGTAGCATTTCGGTTTTAAGGTCAACATCGCGCCAGCGTAGCTTGAAAGCTTCCGACGCACGACATCCCGTCAACATAGCGAATTTTACAATCCGCCATGCCGCGATATCCCTGTCCACCAATTCCGATAAAATTATTTCCATCTCCTCTGGTGTCAAAACTCGCGTGCGTCGGTTGTCTTTAGGCGCTGTCGCACCTATCCGTCGGGCCGAAGGAATTTTTTTTACTTCCAGATCACGGTCTTGTGCATGGCGCATGATACGCCGTAATACCCCGACGGCATATTCCTTTGTCCGTTGCGAGAGTTTGGCCTTGTCCATGCGTTTCAGCAAGGCATCCCAATGCAAAAAACTGACTTCAGCAAGGGGTATTTTTCCGGCGACAGGATCAATCCAGAACTTAAACAGCGAGGCTTCTTTTTCCCACGATACCTGTTTTAAGGTGCGCTTCGATTGCGGTTGATAGTGTTGGTCAAAATATTCTTTCACCGTAATCAAGCGTTGTTTGGCTTCTTCTTTCGCAGCCATCGCCGCCTCTCGCACCTCTTCTGCGATTTGTCGGACTTCTGTCAGCGTTTGCGGGCCATCGCCAGAACGCCAATTTTCGCGAAGAGCGACCAGCTTTTTTTCACACTCACCTAGCGTGACACCATCCGAGGCCCAGCCAACCGCTTCTTCAATCAACTTCCCGTTACGACGATAAATCAGAGTGTAGTATCTGTCCGCCCGCTTCCCATGTTTCCGGGTCGGGTGTTCACGGTATCTGATACCTTTGGCTGCAGACTTCCACTTGGATGCCTTCCGTTCTTTCTTCTCGGAATCACTCGCAACCATTGTCCAACTCCTATCCAACTTTTTCCGGTGAAATAGCGTGATATTTTATGATGGGACATGAAGTACCTTAGGGAGATTTTCTATATTTTTCAAGGGAAAAATGATGAACTGTGGGATTTCGTGAAATGCTTTTAGAGGGACTGTTAATCACTAGGTCCGCGGTTCAATCCCGTGCCGGGGAGCCAGAACAATCAAGGCGATACCTTCAATTACGAGGTATCGCCTTT
>JGI994J12354_10000847_pt1 | contig 31099 bp, 22 predicted proteins | sample IntmicLarv3ML3BL_FD_12354 | JGI IMG/M metagenome (IMG submission 12354) | reverse complement strand
CCAGTTATCGCTGGATAACGGGCTCGTGGTCTAGGGGTTATGACGTCGCCTTGACATGGCGGAGGTCGCCGGTTCAAATCCGGCCGGGCCCACCACTCTATTTCTGAAAAAATAAGAATTTAATGTGCATTCGGTTCAGAGAATGATGATATTCTCGCTGAGAACAACATCATCATTCGATTTGTAACCAAGTATCTCGCAGATCTTGTTACTGTGGGCTCCTTTGATCTTATCCACTTCGCCCGAATCATAATTCGGAGATGCCTTTGCGATTGTCTTTCCATTGCAAACGATCGACACGACGTCTCCTTTTCCGAACACGCCTTCGACCTTCACGATCCCGGCAGGAAGAAGCGATTTGTGTTCCAGCATTGCCTTTTTTGCCCCGGAGTCCACAACTATCGTTCCTTTGGAACGTGCCGACTTCAACCATCTCCTTTTCTTGGACATGTGTGTGTCGGAAACGAATATCGTTCCCACCTCGTCTCCGTTGACGGAACAGATTATCACATCTTCCACGGAATTCGATGCTATGATCATTCTGCATCCCGCGTCCTTGCATATCGACGCTGCTTTGATCTTGGTCTTCATTCCTCCGACACCGAGTCCCGTCACCGGATCTCCGGCCATTTCCTCTATCTCCTTGGATATCTCCGTAACCGTCGGAATGAACTTCGCATCCGAGTGAAGATTCGGGTTCTTATCGTACAATCCCTCGACATCAGAAAGGATTATCAAAAGGTCTGCATCCGTCCTGCTGGCTATTACGGCAGATAATGTGTCATTATCTCCGAATACCGCCCCAATCTCTTTAATCGAGACCGCATCATTCTCGTTGAATATCGGAACAACATTGTGCGACAGAAGCGAATCTATCGTATTGTTCAAATTCAGAACACTGTCTCTGTCAGAATAAATGTCCATGGTCAACAGGATCTGAGCCGTTATCAGTCCTTGTTTCTCAAAACTCTCATTCCATTTCTGCATGAGTATGCTTTGTCCCACGGACGATGCCGCCTGTTTTATCGGGATATCGTTCGGATTCGGTTTGACCTTCATCGTCTTGAGGCCTATTCCGATGGCTCCGGACGTGACGATTAGAATCTCTTTCCCTTCGTCCTTCAGGATCTTGACCTGCTGTGCAACAGAATCCATGAACTCCTTGGATGTCGAAGAACCTCCTCTGGTTATGGATGAGGTTCCGACTTTGATCACTATTCGATCGACTTCGCCGAGGAGTTCTTTTCTTTCCATGATATCACATTTCGTATTTTTCGTTCAACGACTTATGAATGAATTTTTTGGCGTCCTTTCCAACGTAATCCTTCACGACCTGCCCGTTTCCCACGAGGACATACTTGTAGATCATCAGTCCTTCCATTCCAACCGGACCTCTGGAGTGTATCTTGTTGGTGCTTATACCGACTTCCGCGCCCTTGCCGTACCTGTAGCCGTCAGCGAACCGCGTTGAAGCGTTAATGAACACATCTGCCGAATCGACGGACTTGACAAACTCAATTTGTTTGCTCTTGTTTGCAGTTATTATCGCATCCGTATGGTGCGACCCGTGTGTGTTGATGAAGCTTATCGCCTCTTTGATGTCATCTACGACTTTGATCGAAATTATCAGATCATTGTACTCTGAGTCCCAATCCTCTGCCGTCGCATCTTTCACATTTTTCTGAATCGAAGCTTTTGACCTGCCGTCGACTCTTACTTCCACTCCGTTTTCAGTGTACAGATCCACAATCCTCGGGAGAAAATCTTTTGCGATCTTGGAGTTGACGAGAAGAGTCTCGACCGCGTTGCAAACCGCCGGATACTGTATCTTGGAATCCAACGTTACTTTCAGTGCAACATCTATGTCTGCCTCATCATCGATATAAATATGACATATCCCTGCGGCATGACCCAGCACCGGGATCTTCGTGTTGTTTTGAATATATTGAACAAAACTGTTGGACCCTCTCGGAATGAGCAGATCGATGTACTCATGAAGTTCCAGGATCTGACTTATGTCCTCCCTCGTTTCCATCATTACAAAGGCTTCCTTCGGTATTCCCGCGGAACCCGCCGCTGTTGTCAGTATATCGAATAATGCTCTGTTCGAATTGATGGCTTCCGATCCTCCTTTGAATGCAACTCCGTTACCGCTTTTCAGACATAACGCAAGGATCTGCGGAACAACATCCGGGCGCGATTCGAATATCACGCCCAACATACCGATCGGACATCTGATCTGATAAAGGATAAGATCTTCATCCAGCTTCAAAGCGGACATCGTCTCTCCGACCGGGTCCTCCAGCTTTATCACATCCAGGATCCCTTCGATCATACCTGAGATCTTCTCATCGGTGACTTTTAATCTTTTTACAAGAGCGTCTGAGATATCTCCTTTCTCTGCCATCATTTCTGTCGCTGTAACATCCTTGGCGTTAGCTTCCAGAACTTTAGACCTATTCTCATCTAAGGCTTTTGCCATTGCTTTGAGGGCTTTATTCTTTGTTTCCGTGTCAAGGGTCGCAAGTTTCAGTGCCGCAGACTTTGCACATTTGATCTCCGATACTATCTCTGACATTGTCAGAACACCAAATGGTTTACACGTATATTAGATTTTAAATAGAAGAATTGAATTGTTCGCATTAAGCCGAGGTAATCTAGTCCGGTAAGGTGGCGGTCTCGAAAACCGCTGGCGTTCCGCCTCGGGAGTTCGAATCTCTCCCTCGGCGCCATTATTCTTCCATATCTATGCTGTTTGTAAGATAATCGTATATTTCTGAAACCACTGGCACCAACAGACTATATTCTATCATCATGGCATTTTCAGACTCAATAAATTTATTAAACATCAAATCCCCAAGATAATAAAATTCTTTTCTCTCTTTGTCATCTTTATTTTTTCGAACAAATAATGGTATCTTGGTTCCATTTGCTTTGCTGTTTTCTATTCTTTGAAGATTTTTTGCATTTCGGTTTTTCTCTGTCGATTTAGGTGCAGCAACCAGTACACTAGGATTTACAAAATGATCTTCATATCTTTGTGATTCTGCCACATCCTCTCCTTTAACATAATTGATGAATACAGGGAATGTGTTCGTGGTCTGATCGTATTTGTAACCTCCAATATTAATGGCATTAACACTTCTATCCCAATTCAACAACCTACACACATCTTCATATGTGTATTTTTGGTAAAGAGTAAAATTGCTACCTCTGTATCTTTCACTGAAATATTCTTCAAAGTTTTCTCTGCCAAGATTTAGAATATCGATCAGCATATTTTTTATTTGAGGGTTTTTCAAAATTGTTTTCACTTTTTCCGATACTGAATAATCCAATCCGGATTCGCATAAAACGTCATATTTTTCGTTGTAAAAGCTTCCATTAAACACTTCTAATATGTTCTTTTTCAATTGTTCTTCGAGATCTGACATCTTTTCTTCCAATCTTGAAATTATGCCATCTCTACATTCTATGATGTTTTCAAAAATAATCAATTCGTGCTCTCTCTTACCTGGACAAATAATTTTTGAAAAATGTTCTACCAATTCAGATTCTTCTTTAGAAAGTTTAATCATGTACTCTTTTTCATATTTTACCAAAAAGTTGTAGTATGAACTGAATTTTTCAATAAATTTCAATGCATCAATTGACCCGAATTTCTTAAAATCTATTAGATCCGGAATTCTTCCAAGTTTCATTTTTAGTAAAGAATACGCATCTTTGATTATTCGAGTATCACTGAAATTACTAGAGTCGATTGATGAAAAAACTCTTTGTTTTGTTATTTCATCAAAGCTCACTGTGGATATGCCAGGTATTGAACCATTACTTTCTGCGGTGAACCGTCGTACATTATCTTTTTTGTATGATGTATCTCCCGAAAGCGCAATTGGAATCAAATAATTATTATCATAATTACCTATAAAATCAATCACAACTAAGAATTCCTTACCTTCACTATGCCTTAGTCCTCTACCGAGTTGCTGAATAAAGATAATTGGTGATTCGGTCGGCCTTAACATTATTATCTGATTCACGGAAGGAATGTCTACGCCTTCATTGAAAATATCTATTACAAAAATGTAGTCCAATCTATCTTCTCTATTTTTTGACTCCAATCTTTGAATTGCGTCTTCACGTTCCTGTTGTGAAGAGTCCGCAGTCAAAAAAGTAGTTTTGTACCCACGTCGATTGAACTTTTCGGATAATTCTTTGGCTTCATTTCGTTTACCTGAGGTTTTTTCACAAAAAACTATGCCTCTGGCGCGATCTCCACTATATCCATAAAAATTTATTCGATCCATTATGTTTTTAACTCTTTCATCTGAAACTAATCTGTTAAAATTTTCATCTTTTTCTAGACTTTTTTCATTAACAAAAATGTCATTTATTCCATAATAGTGGAAAGGACAGACCATGTTGTGTTGCATCGCGTCTATTAGTCTGATTTCAAAGGCAATCTTGTAATCATATAATTTGAAAATGTCGAACCCATCTGTTCTTTCTGGCGTTGCTGTCATTCCGAGGTTAAATTTTGGATTAAAATAATCAATTATTTTTCTGTATGTTTTGGCACCCATGTGATGTGCCTCGTCCATCACAATATATTCAAAATGATCTCTCGAGAATTTTGATAATACATAATCTTGTGACATCGTCTGAACCGTTGAAAAAAGATAATCGGCCTCATAATCTTTCGAATTGCCTGACAAAAGTCCAATCTTTTTTTCCTTGCCCACAACTCTCTCAAAACTTTCCATTGCCTTTTTTAATATTATCTCTCTATGAACCAGAAACAATAATCGTTTCGGATTGAATTTTTTTACATCAAATGCAGCGAGATATGTTTTTCCTGTTCCAGTTGCAGAAATTATAAGTGCTCTGTCTGATCCTTTCAGCCGTATATTATCTATAGATTCAAGAGCAGCCACCTGCATTTGATTTGGATTTATTCTCTCTTTATACAGAACACCATCCAAAAGGTCATATCTTCGTTTTTCCAATTCGGATCTAAACTCTTCATATCTGTCATAGATTTCTGAGTACTGTATTAGCCATGACTCATCAACTTGAACTGCCTTTTCAAACATTGAGTTAAATTCCTTTATTGTTTCAAGAACAATTCCCCCACATTCAGTTGAACTGAATTTCAAATTCCATTCTTCATTTTCTGTGAGTGCCCCTGCTGTCAAATTACTGCTGCCGATAATCAGATCGTAATTTGTCCCCTTTTTAAAAATGTAACATTTTGTATGCATTTTGTACTCTTCTGTTACAATTCTAACCTCAATATTATCAAAAGATAGAAGTTTTCTTAATGCTTTGGGTCTAGTGAAATTCTGATATTGTGATGCTACTATTTTCCCTTTAACTCCTTTCTTCTGTAATTCTTCAAGGTCCATTAAAATACCCTGTATTCCACCTTCAGTGATGAAAGCCACAGAAAACATAAATTCGTCATCTTTTTTTAATTGACTTAATTCCGATTTTATCGTTTGTATTACTTTTTCCCCTCTAGAATAGTTATTTGTCACTAATCTGGGAGAATAGTGATCTAGCGCTACCACATTGTGATCAATGAATCCGTATTCCACACCTTTTCTCAGTTCATCCTTATCCACAATATCGATCTTACCATATTCTATAAAAATATCAATCTACCGGTAATTAATATTCGATTTTTGTACTATTAGTTGTAATTATTGAATTTGACAACATTATAAATATACCACATTGTTAATTTGCACAGGAATTTGGAGCCTATCGATCAAATGAATAATAACGAACCTCCGATAATACGTATTCTTAGTGTAAGCGAAATTCATTCTGCATTTACTATTGCTTACAACGAATTAGGATCCGATTACCTCACGGAAAACGATTTCCTTGAAACTCTGGACACAGACGACAGTTTCTGCATGATCTCGACCCGCAAAGGGATCGTCTCCGGTTTTTCCATTTGTAAAATCTTCGGCCCTGACAAGATCGACGAAATGCTTGCTCTCCCGGACTGTGACGAAAAGAATATTCTAATGAATTTCGATACCATCGGCATTCTGGATTCCGTAGCTGTGGCACAGGAGATGAAGGGAAAAGGTATCGGCAGTGAATTGATCGATGCTTGTTGCAGAGAACTTACCGCAAGAGGCACAAAAATCATATGCGCCATGGCGTGGAAAGATATCAAAGGAAACGTGAACATCGGCAGCCTCCTTAAAAAAATGGGAATGCTTCCTTCGATCGAAATAACTGGATACTGGAACAGGTTCGTAACCTCTCCCGGCGGTCACGACTGTCCGGTCTGCGGAAGACCCTGCAAATGCTCTGCGGTACTGTACCAGAGACTTATAAAATAACAAAAATGAGCGTTGCGTATTCCAAACGCGACAAAACTCTGAAAAACATCATTGTAGAGTTTATCTTTGCTATAATTACTGAAGCAATTACGGTATCTTCGGAATAATAGGGTTGATGATCGCATATGCACTGGCAGGTGATATCACCGACGCGAGCCCCATACAGACCATAATCCCCTCCAAACTGGGACTAAAATTCTGATTCGACAGATCAAATGCCGGAAGCCCCGGCTTTTCTTTTCTTGACCATCAACGATGCCAAGACCGTGACCAACAACACTGTGCAGATGAATGCCAGGGACACCAATACATCTATGTGATAGATATCGGAAAGGAACATCTTGATACCTACGAATGCCAGTATCGCTCCCAGCCCGTATTTCAAATATTCCAGTGCGCCCATTGTTCCTTTGAGTGCGAAGTACAGGGACCTCAATCCCAGTATGGCGAATATGTTCGACGTGTAAACGATGAACGTGTTCGTGGATATTCCCAACACTGCGGGTATGGAATCGAATGCAAACATTATGTCCGTAAGTTCGATCACAATGATACATAAGAACAACGGGGTCGCCATCTTGACCCCGTCCTTGACCGTGAACAACTTGTCCCCGTCATAATCCGGAGAAGACCGGAATCTCTTGCTCAGTCTCATCGCAAAATTCTCTTTGTTTGGGTTTTCCTTCTGCATGACGGTCTTTATCGCAGTTAATATCAGGATCAGACCGAAGATATACAACACGATGTCGAACTTCTCAAGCAATTCCACGCCGACAACTATGAATAACGCACGGAATGCCAGTGCCCCGATGATACCGTAGAACAATGCTTTATGTTGATATTCGTCCGGGACCTGGAAATAAGCGAAGATGATAATGAACACGAACAGATTGTCCACGCTCATCATCTTCTCTATGACGTACGCCGTAAGGTATTCCATCGTTGCTTCTGTTCCCATTTCGACATACACGAAGACGGAGAATGCAAGAGCGATGGATATCCAAAATGCTGTCAACAACAGCGATTTCTTTACCGAGATGTGATGCGAACCTCTGTTGAAGACACCCAAGTCCAACGCGAACATTATGACGACGATAACTCCGAACACAATCCACATTGTTGTCGAATCCAACATAGGAATACTCCCATCCTTTTATTGCGATAGATGATAGGTATTATTTCATATCATCTATTTTCTGCCTGAGTTTTGATTTGGACTTCCCCGCGGGTTTACGACCCGCCTGTTCATCAAGCTTGCCGAGAAGTTCTTTTTCGTATGGGGACACTTTTGTGGGAACATCCATTTTCACCCTTACGAACATGTTGCCTCTCGCTGACTGATTCAGTTTCGGGAGTCCTTTGTTTGCCAGCCTCAGGACCCCTCCGATCTGTGTTCCGGGAGGAATGTTCAGAGATATCGTCTCTCCGTCTATCGTCTTCACCGTCTCCTCCCCACCCAATACCAACTTGGGATATGTTGTGGTGACCTCGGACCAGAGGTTCATTCCGTCACGCAGGAAATTCTTATCCTCTTTGACGTGAACAACAACGATAAGATCTCCGGGAGGGCCTCCGTTGTATCCTGCGTCGCCACCTCCCTGCACCCTAATGCGGGAGCCGTCTTCGACCCCTTTCGGAACGTCTATGGTTATCTTGGTGGAAATATTCAGGCGTCCTTCTCCTTTACATGACGGACAGCGTTCTTCGAAAGAACGGCCGGATCCCCGACAGCTCGGACAATCGGATACGGACACCATGTTGCCGAACGGTGTGCGGTTCACGTTTTGCACTTGACCGTTGCCATTACATCTGGCGCATGTATTCGTTTTCCCGTCTTTCCCGCCTGTCCCCCTACATTCCGAACATGAGATGGAATGTGGAACGGAGATGTTCATACTCTTGCCGTTCAGCACATCCTTCAATGTTATCTCTATGTCGTACCTCAGAGAGTCGCCAGCGCGCGCGGAATTTCGGGATCTTGATTGACGCCTTCCGCCCCCGAACATGCTTCCGAAGAGGTCTCCGAATATGTCGCTGATGTCGTCTGCATGCGTGAAATCATTCCACGAGAACCCGCCGTTGCTGAACTGATTCTTAACTCCGGCGTGTCCGTACTGGTCATAGGTCTGACGCTTGGAAGCATCGGAAAGGACCTCATAGGCCTCGGATATCTCCTTGAATTTGGCCTCCGCCTCTTCCTTATTCTCACTGGATACATCGGGATGATATTTTTTTGCAAGATTGCGGTACGCTTTCTTGATCTCGTCCGGTGTGGCGTCTTTTTTTATTTCCAGTATCTCGTAGTAATCTCTTGGCATATCACTCAGCTGTTCTCGTCATCGTCCACGATCTTGTAGTCGGCATCGACGAATTCCTCGCCTGCTCCACCATTGTCGTTGGGGGCCTCTCCGGTCTGCTGCTGTTGTGCGGCGGCTTCCTGGTAGACCCTCTGACTTATCGGGCCCATGGCCTTCATGAGAGTGTCCAATTTAGACTTTATCGCTTCCGCGTCGTCGGACTTCAATGCCGCCTCGAGATCGCTTATGGAGGGTTCGATCATTGCCCTCTCTTCCTGCGATACTTTCTCTCCGAGCTCGTCCAATGACTTTCTGACCGAATGGAGCATCGTCTCGGCCTGATTCTTGGTTTCGATCAGCTCCAGTTTCTTCTTGTCCGCGTCCGCGAATTGTTCTGCCTGTTTGACGAGGTCTTCGATCTCGTCCTTTGAAAGCTTCTTGGAAGAGGCGATCGTGATCTTTTGTTCCTTTCCTGTTCCTTTGTCCTTTGCGGATACGTTGATTATACCGTTCGCATCTATATCGAAGGTAACCTCGATCTGCGGTATGCCGCGCGGAGCCGGCAGGATACCTTCGAGCATGAACCTTCCCAAAGGCGTGTTGTCCGCGGCCATTTTCCTTTCGCCCTGAACGACGTTGATCTCCACCGATGGCTGATTATCCGCCGCGGTGGAGAATACCTGTGATTTCCTGGTCGGGATCGTTGTGTTCCTGTCGATGAGGACCGTTGCAATACCTCCGAGGGTCTCGATACCCAGCGATAGGGGCGTGACGTCCAACAGAAGCACATCCTTGACGTCTCCCGAAAGAACCGCACCCTGCACGGCCGCTCCCATGGAAACACATTCCATCGGGTCTATTCCGCGCTGGATCTTCGGCCCGACGATACTCTCGACGAAGCTTTGAACGATAGGCATTCTTGTCGGTCCGCCCACCATGATTATCTTGTCTATGCTGTCAACCTTCAGTTTAGCATCCGACAACGCCTGCTGTATGGATTGTTTGCATCTTTCCACTATCGGATCGACCAATTCCTCCAATTTGGAGCGGGTTATCGTCTGTATGAGGTGTTTCGGTCCCGAGGCATCGGAGGATATGAACGGAAGATTGATCTCCGTCTGCATCGTGGTCGAAAGCTCGATCTTCGCTTTCTCGCATGCCTCTCTGACCCTCCAGAACGCCATATTGTCTCCGGCCAGGTCTATTCCGGTCTCTTTCGTGAATTGACCCATTACGTATTTTGTGAGGACCTCGTCCATATCGGATCCTCCCAGCTGCGTGTCTCCCGACGTCGATATGACCTCGAACACTCCGTCACTGAAATCCATTATTGTGACATCCAATGTTCCTCCTCCGAGGTCGAAAACCAATATCTTCTGCGCCGCTCCGTTCTTATCAAGACCGTATGCCAACGCCGCCGCCGTGGGCTCGTTGATTATCCTTACGACCTCCAGGCCCGCGATCGCTCCGGCATCCTTTGTTGCCTGCCTCTGGTTATCGTTGAAGTATGCGGGCACGGTGATGACCGCTTTGTCGATCGTCTCCCCGAGGTACGATTCCGCATCTTTCTTTATCTTCTGCAGGATGAACGCGGATATCTGCTGCGGAGTGTATTCTTTTCCGAGAGCCTTTACCTTCTCGTCCGATCCCATCTTTCTCTTGACATTCTTTATCGTTCCGTCCGGATTGGTGACCGCCTGTCTTCTGGCAGGCTCCCCAACGAGGAGTTGTCCGTCCTTTGTAAAAGCAACGTATGACGGAAATGATTTACCGCCGACGCTAGTTCCTTCTGCACTCGGGATCATCGACGGCCTTCCGCCTTCCATGACGGATGCAGCCGAATTGCTCGTTCCGAGATCTATTCCTATTATTCTTGACATTTTCATTCACCTTCCTTTAATTTGGTCACCCTGACCTTAGAGTATCTGAGGACCTTGTCGTTCATACGATACCCTTTTTGGAACACCTCGGCAATATCCCCCTCGGTGTCCGATTCTGTTACACATAAGGCTTCATGAAGGTCCGGGTCGAATTTTCCATCGGTCGGGATCTCCTTAAGACCGTTCTCCTCCAGGATTTTCATAAGATTCTGTCTTATGCTCTTTATCCCTTTGACGAACTCTGTGTCCTCCAACGTATTCTGAAGAGCCCTGTCTATGTCGTCCGTGATCGTCAAGAGCTCTCTGGCCATGTTCTCGTTTGCAAATTTCCGGAACTCTTCCATATCCTTCTGGGTACGTTTGCGGTAGTTGTCGAAATCTGCCTGGAGTCTCCTTGCCATGTCGAGATACTCCTCGGCTTTGGCATTCGCTTCCGCCAACAGATTCGCTTCCTGTTCCTCCTTTGCTTTCTTTTCAGACTTTCCAGTCATGGTATGGCCTCTTTTTAGTTGAATATAAATGGGAAAGAGAGGGGAATACCCCCTCTTGTTTAGTTGGTGTTTTAATCATCCATCTGCGGCATGCCGTTGCCCATCTGGGGCATCGGGCTGGATCTTGATGCTATGACATCGTCGATCCTGAGGATCATGACCGCAGCATCGGTGGCCGAGTTTATGGCCTGTTTGCCTATCCTGTAAGGTTCGATGACATTCAGTTTGAGCATGTCCTCTACCTTTCCGGTGAAGGGGTTCAAACCGGCATTGACCTTTCCGGCCTTGTGCTGTTTCCTCATCTCGATGTTCATATCGATAGGATCGAGACCTGCATTCTCGGCAAGTGTGGTGGGAATGATCTCCATTGCAGATGCGAATGCCTCGATTGCAATCTGCCCTCTTCCGCCAACGGATGCTGCATAATCTCTGAGCTGCATCGCGATCTCCATCGCCGTGGATCCGCCACCGGTCACGATCATTCCATCTTCGATCGAAACTTTCACGACAGACCATGCGTCGACAAGTGATCTCTCCACTTCGTCTGCTACGTGGTTGGTTCCTCCCCTGACGAGTATGGATACCGTCTTGGGCTCTTTGCATCCCGTGATGAAGGTCATTTCCTCGTCCTCGACAAATTTGAGTTCCACTGAATCGGCAAATCCGAGATCTTCCTTGCTTATCTCCTCGATCTTGTTGCATATGCTTCCGCCGGTGGATCTTCCGAGTCTCTCCATGTCGCTCTTCTTGACGCGCCTGCATGCGTATATGCCTTCTTTGGCGAAGAAGTGCTGTGCCAGATCATCAATGCCTTTCTGACAGAACAGGACGTTAGCTCCGGAATCCTTGACACGCTGGACCATCTTTTTGAGCATGTTCTCCTCTTCCTGTATGAAAGCGGAAAGCTGCGAGGGATCTGTTATCTGGATCTTTGCCTCTATCTCGGTCTTCTTCACCTCGAATGCTGCATCCACGAGTATGATCTTTGCGCCTTTGACCTTCTTGGGCATGGCGGGAGATACGGGCTCTTTGTCTATTATCAGTCCTTTTACGAGTTTGGACTCTTCCATTGTGGCTCCTGCCTTCTTGACGGTCTGTATGTTCTTGAGATCCGCGAAGTAGTTGCCTTTCTCGTCTTTGTCGATTATCGTCTTGACTGCATCGACGACCATCTCTGCAAAGAATGCTTTCGATCCTCCGACCTGTTTGCTGATCATCGAGGTCTCTGCGATCTGTCTGAGGAGTTTGTCGTCGTTGATCGTGACCTTCTTGGACACTTTCTTGAGGACTTCCTGAGCCTTGTCGTTGGCAAGTCTGTATCCTGCGGTTATTATCGTGGGGTGGACATTTGCGTCGATCATATCGGTGGCTTTCTTCAGAAGCTCCCCTGCAAGTATGACGGATGTCGTTGTTCCGTCCCCTACCTCTGCGTCTTGGGTCTTCGCGACCTCAACAAGCATCTTTGCGGCGGGATGCTGAACATCCATTTCCTTGAGGATCGTCACACCGTCGTTGGTGATGACGACATCGCCCATAGAATCCACGAGCATCTTGTCCATTCCTCTGGGACCCAGGCTGCTCCTGACGGCATCGGCTATTGCCCTGGCGGCCGTTATGTTGTTGTACTGTGCGTCTTTCCCTTTGTCTCTTTTTGTTCCTTCTCTGAGGATCAAGATAGGTGCATTGCCCATACCCATTTTTTCATCTCCAATCTAAGTTCCATTTCTTATATGGAATTCTGTTTGGGTTATAGTTTGTTCTTCTATATAAACTTAATCAAATTCTCCTTTGCCTGTCGGTCAAAGAAAGGGTCGTTCAAAGGGTGAAAAATCAATGTCCTCTGCCTATCGTTCACTTTTCCGCCAGAGATACACTTTGAAGTAATTTCTTGTAACCTATGGGCATGACCTTCAGGAACCTCTTGACGTTCAGGTTCCAATCGGTGATCATCTCCGTAGCGATCTTGCTCCCCGTGTGCTTCACGTGCTCTTCCAGGATGTTCCTGAGTTCTATTTTGTCCTCGAAGGATTCGACGGGAGACAATTCCACCATATCCATATTACAATGCCTGTCGAAGTCACCGTTGTCATTGAGCACGTAAGCTACGCCCGCGGACATCCCGGCGGCGAAATTCCTTCCCACTTCTCCCAGGATGACCGTGCGTCCTCCCGTCATGTATTCGCAGCAGTGATCGCCTGCCCCTTCGGCAACGGCTATTGCACCGCTGTTCCTAACACAGAACCTCTCTCCGACCTTTCCGGAGATGTATGCTTCGCCTCCCGTGGCGCCGTAGAGTATGGTGTTACCTGCTATCACGTTGCATCTGGGTATGTGTTCCTCGTGGAATACCGCGATCTTACCTCCGGACAATCCCTTTCCCACATAATCGTTCGCCTGGCCCTTAAGCACGAAGGTCACGCCCTTGGTGACAAAACAACCGAAGCTCTGTCCTGCTGTACCTTCGAAGGTGACTGTTATCGTATCATCGTCCAGAACTTTCTTTCTCCGCGTCAGTTCTCCGGAAAGCATTGCACCGACCGATCTGTCGGTGTTGAAGATCTTGTACTCCGCCTTCACCGGCATTCCGGTCTCCAGAGTTATCTTCGCATCCCTGATGATCCTTTTATCCAACACGTCCTGAACCGTCGGTTCCGGCCTCAATAATTTGTTTGCCGATACCGTCTCGAGCATCGATGACAGATCCGTTGTGTCTGCCCTCATATTTCCGACAGTTCTCTGTTTCAACATATCGAAATGACCGATGATATCCTCCAGCGATCTGAATCCCATATTTGCGAGATGCCTTCTCACATCTTCCGCTAAAAGTCTGAAATAATTGATCACGTGTTCGGGTTTCGCTTTGAATCCCGCACGCTTCTCGGGATCCTGTGTGGCTATTCCCATCGGACATGTGTTCAGGTGACATCTGCGACACATCACACATCCCATTGCTATCATGGGCGCGGTCGAAAAACCGTATTCTTCAGCGCCGAGAAGTGCCGATATTATCACGTCCCTTCCGGTTTTCATCTGTCCGTCGACCTGTAACGTCACTTTTTCTCGCAATCCGTTCACGATTAATGTCTGATGAGCTTCCGCAAGACCGAGTTCCCACGGCATGCCCGCATATCTAATCGACGATAGCGGTGATGCTCCTGTTCCTCCGTCGGCACCCGATATCAGGATCGCATCCGCCCCTGCTTTCACAACTCCCGATGCCACCGCCCCTATGCCGTTCTCCGAAACGAGTTTCACGCTTATTCTGGCCGTCGGATTCACACATCTCATGTCGAATATCAATTGTTTAAGATCTTCTATCGAATAGATATCGTGGTGAGGCGGGGGCGAGATCAGCGTTATTCCCGGTATAGTATTCCTGGTGTGTGCGATCATTTCGTCCACCTTCGGCCCGAGTAATTGACCTCCTTCTCCGGGTTTCGCTCCCTGTGCCACTTTGATCTGTATCTCATCCGCACTGGTCAGATACTGAACGGTCACTCCGAACCTTCCGGATGCTACCTGTTTGACCTTTGACCTTATGTCCCGTCCGTCGGGAAGTACGGAGTACCTCTTAGGGTCTTCCCCTCCTTCGCCCGTATTGCTCTGACCACCGATGCGGTTCATCGCCTCCGTGAATGTTTCGTGGGATTCTTTGCTTATCGCACCGAATGATATCCCTTCGCCGACGAATCTTCTCATTATCGATTCCGCGGGTTCCACTTTCCTGAGCGGGATCTGCGTTCCGTTCTTGATATCCAGAAGACTTCGGATGAAGAATAATTCCGTATCCTCCTTTTCGGTGAAGTCCCTGAATGCGGCGAAGTCGCTGTCGATGACGGCTTTGTGCAGCAACCTCACGGAATCGGGAGACCACGCATGTTTCTCTCCGTTCTTCGTGTAGCTGTATATTCCGTCTGTCTTCATCATGAACTCTCCGGAAAAAGCGGATCTGTGAGATGATATCGCGTCTGCCGCGATCTCCTCCAGACCCACTCCGCCGATAGGTGAGGATGTGTTTCCGAAATAGTCTGCCGCGACATCCTTGTCCAGACCCACGGCCTCGAAAAGACGGGCCCCTATGTACGACCTTATCGTGGATATGCCCATTTTCGACATTATCTTCATAAGACCTTTCTCGGATGCTCTGATGTAATTGCGTTCCGCCGTCTCGATATCTATCTTTATCTTCTCATCCTTAACCGATTTTTCGATCAAAGCGTACACCATGTACGGGTTGACGACATTCGCGCCGTACCCGAACAGGAGTGCGAAATGCATGACCTCGCGGGGTTCTCCGGATTCGAGTATTATTCCTGTATGGACGCGTTTCTTCTTCGACACGAGATATTGGTGTACCGTTGAAACTGCCAGAAGCGAAGGTATCGCGACGTTATCCTTGTCCGTATGTTTGTCTGAAAGTATCAGGTACGATCCGTCCCCGTCGGCGGCTGCCTCCGCTTCTTTGCATATGCGCACAAGCGCCTTTTCCAATCCCTTGTGGCCTTCCGACGAAGGGAACGTTATCCTGATCTCGGTCGTATTGAATCCTCTGTATCTCATATTCTTCAGAAGATCTATCTCCCTGTTGGTGATTATCGGGTGCCTCACCTTGATCATATTGCAGTGTCTGGGTGTAGGGTCCAATATGTTCTGGCTTATCTGTCCGATATAGCCTGTCACCGACATCACAAGTTCCTCCCTTATGGGATCGATCGGAGGGTTTGTCACCTGCGCAAAAGACTGTCTGAAATAGTTGAACAATCTCTGCGGCTGATCCGAAAGGATCGCCAAAGGAGTGTCCGACCCCATCGACCCTGTCGGTTCCTTTCCCTGGGATGCCATCGGTTCCAATATCTTGGAAATATCCTCTTCTGCATATCCGAATTCGGCAAGTTTGATCTCCATGTCGGAAACAGAACGGTTCATCTCTCTGCCCGAGGACACACCGTCGAGTTCGATCCTGTTCCTCTCAAGCCAATCCCTATACGGATATGCGGATGCCAATTTGTTCTTGATCTCGTCGTCGTAGATCACTCTGCTCTCGAGTGTGTCCACGACCATCATCTTTCCAGGGATCAATCTGCCCGCTTCCTTCAGCTCTGATTCCGGGATCTGGATTACTCCCGCCTCCGATGCCAGTATAAGAAGCCCGTCGTTGGTGATCGAATACCTCGCAGGACGCAATCCGTTCCTATCCAGCATCCCCCCTGCGTATCTCCCGTCGGTAAAAAGTATCGCTGCGGGGCCGTCCCACGGCTCCATCAGCATACTGTGGTACTCGTAATACGCCTTAAGACTGTCCGGAATGGGATTCTTGTTGTTCCATGATTCGGGAACCATTATTGAAAGCGAATTGGTCATCGATTTCCCGGACATTGTCAGGAATTCGAAGACATTATCCAAGCTGGCACTGTCGCTCATTCCCTCTTGTATGATTGGGAACAACGGATCGATATCCTTGAACCACGGAGAGGTCAGAACACTTTCCCGAGCCTTCATCCACGATCTGTTTCCTTTAATGGTGTTGATCTCTCCGTTATGGCAAAGCATTCTGAAGGGCTGTGCCAACTTCCATTTCGGGAAAGTATTGGTGCTGAACCTTGAATGTACGAGCGATATTGCCGAGATGAAATTCTCATCGGAAAGGTCGGCATAATATGTTCTTAGCTGCACGGGAGTGAGCATCCCCTTGTACACAATACACTTGCTCGAAAGACTGCAGATGTAGAAATCCTCGATCTCCGGAAAAGCCGACGAAACTCTGTTCTCGGTCAGTTTCCTTACTGAATACAACTTGTGTTCCAGAACATCCTGACTGTCATAACTTGTGAGAAATACCTGGACTATGTTCGGCTCGGTCTCGGATGCGAGAGGGCCGGGTACCGAATGGTTCACGGGTACCTCTCTTTCGCATATCACGTGAACGCCTTGACTATTGCATTCTCCCCGGAAGATATCCATGCATCTTTGGGAATTGATCGTATCCCGAGGCAAAAATATCAGCCCTGTTCCATATCTTCCCGCTTCGGGTACATCGATGCCGAGGCTCCTGATGAATTCGTGAGGTACCTGTACGGTTATCCCCGCACCATCCCCGGTCTTGCCGTCGGCATTCTCGGCGCCGCGGTGCTCCATGTTCTCCAGGAGCTGCAATCCGTATTCAACTATCCTCCGATCCCTCTTGCCGTCAATGTTTACTGCCAGTCCGACACCGCATGAGTCCCTCTCATCATATGGGTCATAAAGACCTACTTTGTGCCTCATTTCGACACCGATCAACGGATGAACAACAGTTCTCTGTATTTTGGAAGCGGCCACATCTGATCGTCCACTATCATTTCCAGAGCATCCATGTGCTCTCTGATACTCTCTATGTACGGCAACACCTTGTCGTGATAGGCCACAGCCATTTTGCGACCTTCCAGTTTTTCGAATTTATCGCAAAGCTCGTCCATCTTGTCTGCCATTGCCCTTGCTTCGGCAGTACGTTCGGCGATCTCTTTGATCAGTGCCAGTTCATGCTGTGCCAGTTGCTTATATTCTCTCTCTGTGTAGAGTTCCTTGATCTTGAACACATTGTCCAATAACAGTGACTGATATCTTGTTGCCACCGGTATTATGTGGTTGTACGCCAGATCGCTGAGCATCCTTGCCTCGATCTCGATCTTTTTGGAATAGTGTTCCCACGCGACCTCTGTCCTCGCTTTGAGTTCAGCGGCCGTCATCACGCCGACATCCTTGTAGATCTTGATCGACTGAGGAGTGATGAATTCGTCGTAGATCACGGGCACGGATGCCTCTGTGTTCAGACCGCGGCGTTTCGCCTCCTCCTTCCATTCTTCGGAATATCCGTTTCCATCGAAACAGATGTCCTTGCATGATCTGTATATGTCGCGCGTTTCGTCCAACACCGCGTGCAGAGGCGTAGCTCCCGCTGCGATCCTCTTGTCGACAGCTTTCTTGAACTGCTTGAGCTGATATGCCACTATGGTGTTGAGCACGGCCATTGACGACGAACAGTTCGCCGACGAGCCAACAGCTCTCAATTCGAACCTGTTCCCGGTGAACGCGAACGGAGAGGTTCTGTTCCTGTCCGTGTTGTCCACCAGAAGTTCCGGGATCTGGGGTATTCCCACGCTGTATCCCTTCTTGGCTCCGATCTTCACCATGTCCTTCGTGTTGAGCAATTCTTCGAATGCGGCGGTCACCTGTCTTCCGAGGAAAGATGACATTATCGCCGGAGGAGCCTCGTTCGCTCCCAGTCTGTGTGCGTTCGATGCCGTCATAATGGACGCTTTGAGCAATCCGTTGTTGTCGTACAACGCCTTCAGGACGTTCGCCATGAATGCCAAGAACCTGAGGTTCTCCTCGTCGGTCTTGCCCGGCGACATAAGCGGTATGCCTTCTGCCGTTCCCAGAGACCAGTTGCAATGTTTGCCCGATCCGTTCACGCCTTTGAACGGCTTCTCGTGGAACAATACCTTGAACTTGTGACGTTCCGCCACCAATTTCATTATGGACATCAGCAACAGGTTGTGATCTATTGCCAAGTTCACTTCCTCGAACACGGGTGCGATCTCGAACTGGTTCGGCGCGACCTCGTTGTGTCTTGTCTTCAGAGGTATTCCCATCTTGTATCCTTCGAATTCCACCTCTTTCATGAATTCCATGACCCTAGGAGGGATCGATCCGAAGTAGTGATCTTCCAACTGCTGACTTCTTGCACTGTTATGACCCAGGAGTGTCCTTTCTGACAATATCATGTCGGGGCGCTGAGCATAGAGCGCACTATCCACGAGGAAGAACTCCTGCTCCCATCCGAGATACGAAAAGACCACTGCGTCTTCCGTTCCGAAATATTTCAGTACATCCGATGCGGCCTTCGTCACCGAGCTGACCGATTTCATCAACGGCGTCTTGTAGTCAAGGGCTTCGCCCGTGTATGATATGAATACAGTGGGAATGCAAAGGCAGTCCCCGAGTATGAATGCCGGAGAAGACGGATCCCATGCTGTGTATCCTCTCGCCTCGAACGTGTTCCTCAGACCTCCGTTCGGGAAGGATGATGCATCGGGTTCCTGCTGGCAAAGACGGTCTCCGCTGAAACTCTCGATCGATGTTCCGTGTTTGTGGGGTTCCGCGAATGAATCGTGTTTCTCCGCGGTTCCTCCGGTAAGAGGCTGGAACCAGTGGGTGTAATGCGTTGCGCCCATGTCCATTGCCCATCGCTTCATACCTGCCGCAACATGTTCCGCGACAGATTTATCGAGCGTCACACCCTGTTCTATGGATTCATAGATCACTCTTCTTGTTTCCGAAGAGAGATACTTTCTCATTATGTTCCTGTTGAACACGTTGCATCCGTAGTACGCTGATGTTTCCGGCGCAGGGGATACTGCCACTATCGGTTTTCTCTGAAATGCCTCTTCGACCGCTTTGAATCTGCCGTCTACCATGGTAGATAGTATTATTACTTGTTAATAAACCTTTCTAAATGATTAGTAAAAACAATAAAAATTAGATATTTATCTAATAAAACTTCATTTACTGTACATTATATCAAAACAAATCACATATTTACCGAAAAAATGTACAAAGTGAGTTGAATTTTGAGACATTGGCGCAAAAAAATATTCCATATATAGTCCATACAATTGCTATGAAGGGAATATTTTATCATTCAAAACAATGATTCCCGCTTCCATCGTGAAAGCATGGCATTGAAAATTTTCAAATCCGGGGACGAACTGTTCAATCAGGGAATTGACCTTGTAAAACGTAAAGAATATGCTAAAGCCCGAAAGAACTTTGAAAAAACAATAGAGAAGGGAGGATCCGACGCCGAACTGGCTCAGATCTACATAGCTCTCATAGATATCTGTTTGGATAACAACAATCCGAACAAATATCTGGTTCTGGCAGGACATCTCGAAAAAACAAGGATAGAGGGATTCGAATTCGGCCTCACCGATGCGGAGTCCGCGAAAGTAGCCGTTGAATGCAGACTGCTGGCGGAACGTCTTGCGACGGCTAAGATGCCGACCAACAACCAGGCACAGTCGGAAGAGAAAGGGAACAAGTTCCTGGATCTGGCGAGAAGATATCAGTCTCAGATCGGCAACAACCCGATAAAGATCAACGAACTCGTGGGACTGACGGTGAACACCGGATTAAAGGAAGCATTGTACCTTCAGGCTTGGGGATATGAAGCTCTTGCCGGAGGTGCCGTCCTGTCGAATCCGAAAAAAGCCGCGGAATTTTTGCAGAACGCGTACAACTGTCGCCGACAGGTAGGCGAGAGCGGAGAAGAAGACCTCAAACTGGTGAAAGCCTACTCGAAATCGGTTAAATGCTGGATCTGCGGAAGACCTTCGACCGGAGAAGGGGTACACTTCCTTGCAATGCCCAGCGACATAACTCCGTTCATGCGTGCGACGAACGACGATATACTTCAATCTGCACCGGAATCCTACACTTCCGTTTACGTGTGCAGACCCTGCTACACGTCCATATCCAAGAGATCCGATGAGATCGCAAGAGAATATCACGATGTGGCCATGAGAGAGATGCGCGCCATGGAAGCAAGATTGCGGGCAGAGATACAATCCGCTATCGCGTATTCCGCAATAAGACGGTGAAGCAATTGGACGATATGGTGATGCTCAGGTGCAAATACTGCGGTGCTCCCTTGGACAAAGCGAGCCTTGAGTCCGATTCGCCGTACATTACATGTTCCAGCTGCGGTACGTCACAGCAAAGAGTGGATGCGAAAGCCTATCTCGATCAGATGATGGGTCAGATCCAATCTTGGATCAGCAAGGCCCTTCCGGGCGGATTCTCTATGTCTCAATCGGAGAATGTGGATTCCATCGCGAGGTACAACATTTTCTGCAACAACGTAAGGCCGAGGATCGAAACGGAGTATACCGAATACAAATTCGCAGTGAACACGCTTCTTTCCAATTCTTTGATAGTCCTCCCCTTCACGACCGACGACAGCGTCGCACCCGTTCACACCTCCGCTAAAGCATTCGAATTCAACGCGAAAGTAAAAAGCATCGAAGCATTGGCAGTGGATGATTCCTCGAAAAGTCTTGTCACTTCCGCGGAACAGATGGCATCGGCGTACGCCCTTCTGATCAATAACACGAAACTGATGAACGACGACAAACCGGGAAGATACCTCTTGATGGCGAACAACTTCACGGAATCTGCACAGGCATTCAAGAAGATCAAAGGCTACGAACCCGTGAGCGATCGTTTCAACGCTCTGGCTTCTGTATGTGCCGGGTCCGAAAAACTCCTCAACGGAGATGTCATGGGCAGCGTATCGTTCTTTGAGAAGGGATCCTCGCTGCTTCTCTCGACGAGAGACAAGATCAGTACCGATCTCAACCTGGGGATCATGTACCACGCTTTGGATATGGAGATCACTCAGACAAAGATCCTGATCGATCTGACGAAGATGGTATCCGGCGGACGAGACGATCCGTTGAAAACACTTAACGTCATCCAGAGGGTCATGTCCTTCAAATATCCGAAAACAGGCAAATGGGGATATCTTCTCGGCAACAAGGACAGACTGAACGAGATCTTCGACAACATCTCTCAGGTCATGGCTGCCAAGAACGGAGGGACTCTGCCTATCGCATCCGGAGCGGGACAGTACCTGATCCCGTTCTGGGATATAGATCTCAAATACAGTTTCCAAACAGGCAGTGCCTGGTCGAAAAAAAGCGTGGAAGTGACGGAAGATCTCTTGGTGCCGGCGGATTTCGTGATCGATATGGGATGTCTCAGCACCCCTGCGTCCGCACTTACGGACATCTTCTCGATACGTCCCGAAAAAAGCATTCTGGACGGCATAACCGGGAAAGAGACCAGCATAAGCGGAGGAGAGGGGATCGGCAGATTGTCCAACGCCATCGGCAACAACTCTCCGGGCTCGAGGAAGATAATCATACCCCTCAGCACAAAAAGAGAAGCGGAGAAGGTCGTCACGGAGTACATCTCATCGTGCATGAGCAAGGATTCCAAACTGAAGTTGAGCAAACCTTACGTCAAATCACTTATCTACATACCGTGCGATATAGACGGAAGAATAAAGGTTCCGGATGATTTCGGCAAATTGATACCTGAACGTATCAAAAGAACGGACCCGTCCCAGTTGATAATAGTATAAAGAGGGATAAAATGAACAAAAACACACTGTCTGCGGTAACATTGGGACTTCTCCTTCTGTCCGTGGCAGCAGGGATAATAGTGTGGCAGGTAACCGGAGAAGTCATAGGCGTTGCCCTGTGCACGATGTTACTGATATTCGGAATAGGGCTTTTTGCATTGTCGTTCCTGGACTCGGGAGTTCCGGGTAAATTCGGACCTTCCGAAGCCACCTACAAATTAGTGATCGGGATAATCATTGCCGTGTTCGGGACCGCAGGTCTGCTGAACATATTCACCGATCTCAACATCTGGATACTGGTCGCCATTGTCATCATTGCGATCGCCGTTCTGGGAATAGCCGTAGCATTGACCAATGGAAAAAAGGAGGCGAATTAATGTCGCTGGAAACAACAGTAGAGAATCAAATGAAAAAGAACCAATCGCTGGTCGAAAGGATCGGCCTCTACATACCTATCTACAGAGGGTACAAAGAGAAGAATCTGCGCAGGGACGAGGACAGAGCCGTGAGGACCGAGGTCTCGCGCGTGCTCGAGAGGGCGAAACTCGACCTCGCCACGGTCCAAAGGGCGACCGTCAACGATCTTGACCTCATGAGAGACACAGAAAGGATAAGAAGCAAGATCGACAGGTACTACATCGACGTGAAGAAGGCAGTGAACGGTTACAGCGCGTTCCACACTTCCATCAAGATCCTGGAATCGGAACTCGATGCTCTGATCTCATGGGATGCCAAACTGATCGATGATGCTATCCTTCTCAAAGAGGAGACCGCAGCCCTTGTAAGAGCAATCGACAACAAGACCGAAGATCTCAAATCTCTCCTGAGGGAACTTGAGATAACGGCGGACAGACTCATCGAAGACTACAATGGAAGAGAATCCGTGATGAGGGGATTCCAAGAATAAAGGTGATGAAAAATGGCAGAGAAAAAAACAAATGTGGTATTCTGGGAAAACCAAGGACCGGACGACATAATCTACAGATCCCCCCATGAGGACCTTAGGACATTAACATCGGTCACCGTGCCCGAACACGCCGTTGCCCTTTTCATCAGGGACGGACAACTCACGGGAGTATTAGAACCGGGAAGACACATGATCACATCCGCGAACATCCCTTGGCTCACAAAATTATACAACCTGGCTCTGGGTTACAAGGAGACTCCGTTCAAGGTTTGGATCGTTTTCATATCGCTCAAGATGTTCAACGGAAAATGGGGCATCAGGAGCATGATTAAAGCGGCCGAGGAATACGAAGTTCCCATAGTTCTTATGGGCAACGGGGATTTCCAATTCAGGATCAATGATGTTTCGGTGTTCTACACCCAAGTATTGGGCGGACTGAATGCGTATTCGACCGGGGATGTGAACTCCTTCATGAAGAGTTTCATCAACGAACAGATAATCCAGCAGATGACCAGCCAGTACTACATGGACATCATGCAGAATCTGGAGAAAGCGTCGACAAACACGAAAATCCTGATAGAACCGTATTTCAGCCAAAGAGGTATCGAACTCCTTTCATTGAAGATCAACGAGGTCCAGACAACAGAAGAGGACCGTCAGAAGGTATTCAACTACCTGCAGTTCAGCAGCAAGAACGGAGAATCGTTCAAGAAGTACGAGGTCATGGAAAGGATGGCCGATGCTATCGGAGATTCCACAGGAGGTGCCGCAATGGGTGCAGGAATGCTCTTGTTCCCTCAAATGTATCAACAGCTTCAGCAACAGCCCGTACAGGGAGTACAGCAACAGCAGACGACAAAGGTCATGTGCCCTACCTGCGGAGGTCTCAACGACTATCCGTACAAGTATTGCGTCAACTGCGGGCAGCCTTCGCCGATGGCCGCCGCGGGACAACCCGTTCAGGCCGCTGCCGCCCCCAACACGGGTGTTGCCGCTTCCGGTACCGGAAAGAGGTTCAAGAATTGTCCGTACTGCGGAGAGGACATCAGTTCTCTTCCGAAAGTACCCAAATTCTGTCCTTACTGTTCTGAACAGATAAACTGATCGGCTTCGGCCGATCCTTACTTTTTTATTTTCATAACAATTTGATTTTGATTATTCCATGTTCCCGCGAGAACGGTCTCCCAACATACGATCCGAGTGATCATCGAGTTAAAACGACAAATTTCATGTGCAAATTCCTATTATTGTTGTTTTTATGTAATTCGTAATAATATTTCGAATACCGTAGAATTAGTTAAAAGAATTAATATAAATAGTAGAAATACTATGATAATAGCGGAGGCAAGTGAAAATCGCAAAACGAAATACGTTAGGACCCTGCGGCGAGAATGATCCCAGAATGAGGCTCAACGTCAAAGTGAAAGACTGGTCGATTGACACTTTCCGCTGAACGTTGAGATCATCGATCGTTCGCAAGACTCGACGGATGACCGCAACAAGCCGGCTTCGGCCGGACCTTTAATCCCCCGGGGATGTTTCTGTAGGATTCATTGTGAATAACCCTTTGGTTCAAACCTTCTGAGCCTTAATGCGTTGAAGACCACCGATATAGATGATAGGGACATTGCCACTGCAGCCAACATCGGCATTTCCGAGATCATTTCCACCCCAAACAGATATGGAAGTCCCGCCGCGATCGGGATACAGACCGCATTGTAACAGAAAGCCAGGAAAAGATTTTGTTTTATGTTCTTCAGGGAGGCTTTACCTATTTCCATTGCCGCAGGTATGTTTCTCACATCGTCGTTGACCAATATTATGTCGGAGGAACCGATGGCTATGTCCGTACCGGACCCTATCGCCATTCCTATGTCCGCTTGCGTAAGTGCTGGAGCATCGTTTATACCGTCCCCCACCATTGCGACATTTTCGCCTTTTATCTGAAGTGCCTTGACGTGTTCGATCTTATCTTTCGGCATCGCACCCGCACAGACATTCTCGATCCCGGCGGTCGCCGCTATGGCATTAGCCGTGTTCTCGGAATCTCCGGTGACCATCGTTACACCTATTCCCATCTTGCGTAAGGTCTCTATCGCCTGTTTCGATGTTTTCCTCAGCGGATCGGATATCGCGATTATGCCTGCCAACCTATCATTTACGGATACGAAGACGCACGTTTTCCCTTCCGACGACAGACGCAATGAATCATTCTCATTTATCTCGATCCCCTTTGAACGAACGAAGGCCGGTTTACCGATAATGACTCTTATTCCATCAATTATACAACTCACACCGCCGCCCGTTTCCGACACGAAATCTTTAACTTTCCTTATCTCTAGATCAAACTCTCTGGCATATTCGACTATAGCCCTTCCCAAAGGATGTTCCGAATTCATTTCTGCAGATGCGGCTATGCTCATAAGATCGGTTTTCTCAATATAAGCGATGACATCGGTAACCTTCGGTCTGCCTTCCGTGATGGTTCCGGTCTTGTCAAGTATCGCATGAGTTATCTTTCCGGAACGTTCCAATGCGGAAGCGTTCTTGAACAATATCCCGTACTCTGCCGCCTTCCCCGTACCCACGGTTATTGCCAATGGCGTCGCCAGCCCCAATGCGCAGGGACAGGATATAACCAATACAGAGACCAACACGATTATCGAAAATTCAAGGCCTCGTCCGGCGATGAGCCAGATGATGCATGATGCAACAGCAACCAGTATCACGGCCGGGACGAACACCGCAGCAACCCGATCCGCCACTCTTGCAACAGGCGCTTTTGTACCCTGTGCGTCTTGGATCAGTCTGACTATCTGGAAAAGTACGGTATCCTTACCCACCTTTTCTGCTTTCATTTGCATACTGCCGTTCAGATTTACGGTGCCGTTATGTACTTCGTCGCCCGCCCCTTTTGTAACAGGCATACTTTCACCGGTCAGCATGGACTCGTCCACCAACGAGTTTCCTTCCGTGATCGAGCCATCTGCCGGGATCCCTTCTCCCGGCCTGATCATGATGATATCTCCCCGAACGAGTTCATCCACGGGAATATTGACCTCTTTACCGTTTCTTATCACGTTTGCGGTCAAAGGTGCCAGATCCATCAATCCGCGGACCGCATCGTTGGTCTTGACCTTCGATCTCGATTCTATGAATTTACCTACCGTTATCAGTGTCAGGATCGTTGCCGCAGAATCATACGTCAGAGAGTGCAGTGCGTGAATGTCTCCTGTGAATACCTGATGTGTCGCGTACAGCCCGTAGATCATGGCGGCAGATGTGCCCAATGCGATCAATGTGTCCATGTTCGGACTTCCCCTCAAAAGTGCCGGGAACCCTTTGATGTAAAACCTTCTACCCGCGATTATCACGGGAATGCACAGTGCGAGTTGCAACAGAGAATATACTTCGGGATCATTATAGAACGGAGTGTTCAGGCCCATCATAGGCCCCATAGCCAGAACGATTAGTGGTATAGTGAATACCACGGATATTGCCAATTCTCTTTTTATCGTCGCTGCCAGTCTCTTTTCCTTTTCGGCAAGAACATCGGGGTCTCCTTCCAAGACAAAATAACCAGCCTTCTCTATGACCTTTATGATATCTTCTTTGCGTACAATCTCCGGATCATGAGTGAGAGAAACGATATTGTTCGAAAAATTTGCATTTACGTCTGAGACACCGTCAACCTTTCCGAGTGCTTTTTCAATGGTTGCGGAGCACGCCGCGCAACTCATGCCGTCAGTCTTTAACGTAAGTCTCTCTTCGTTGTCTTTCATCCGAATAGACCGTGTTTTACTTTGGATCTGAATCCGGCATCCAAAACTGCCGCGATGAGGTCCTCTTCTTTCACATTATCGTGTATGACCGTTGCCACACCCTTCTTGAGATCAACAGCGGCATCCGTGACCCCAGACACATTTTTAAGTGCCTCGTCCACCTTTCCGGAACACATGGGGCATGACATCCCTTCAATTTTCAAAACGGTCTTGACCATGTTTCGTAATGGGTATTTGCGTTATTATTACTTTTGACCCTCTTTGTTAAAATATCCGAATTACTCTTAGGATGGATCATCACATGAAAGAACTGAAAGATTACGTGACCGCCATCCCCAATTTCCCCGAAGAAGGCATAATATTCAGAGACATAACAACAGTAATTCAGGATCCCAATGGATTCAAACTGTCCGTTGACGGCCTTGTTGATCTTTTGCATGGATTGGATTTCGATCTCGTGCTCGGATCCGAATCCAGAGGTTTTGTATTTGGAGCTCCCGTCGCTTACGCCTTGGACAAAGGTTTCATACTTGTCCGCAAAAAGGGAAAACTGCCCAGAGAGACCATATCCGAAGATTATGAATTGGAATACGGTCATGCCACGGTCGAAATACATACGGACAGTATCAAAAAAGGTCAGAAAGTAGTGATCATCGATGATCTCATCGCCACCGGCGGTACGACGAAGGCTGCCATCGATCTTGTGGAAAGACTCGGAGGAACCGTGGTGAAGATCTGTTTTGTGATAGAATTGGCAGGGCTCGAAGGGAGAGCAAAATTGAAAGGATACGATGTGGATTCACTGGTGATCTACGAAGGCAAGTGATCCGGAGTGGGCCTGCCGGGATTCGAACCCGGGTTTTCGGCTCCGAAGGCCGAAAGGATAATCCACTACCCCACAAGCCCATATTCTGATATAACGAGGGATTATTTATCTCTGAGCGCCAGATATCAATTCTTTCATCTTATCCTCAGAAAGTGTGAATTGTATCCATTCGGGCATATTCTTTGCACCCATTGCCTCATAGAATCCCATTCCCAATTTATTCCAATCCAAACATACCCAGGATATCTTTTTACAATTCATGTCCAATGCTGTCTTGGCCAATTCGGACATGAGTGCTTTACCTATCCCGAACCCTCTGATGTCAGGGTTAACGAACAGATCCTCAATGAACAATCCTCTGTATCCTCCGAATGTTGAATAATTAAAGAAATATGTTGCAAGACCGCATGGAAGGTCGTCCAAATAACATATTATGGCTTCCAAATATCCTTTCTTCAGCGCTTCACCTAAAAGCTGTTCGTTATTGCTGAATTCCAAACTTTCATATTTCGACAATTCTCGGGTAAGCTCCAGAACCGCTTTTGCATCCTCTGCAGCGACCTTTTTCACAATAACATCATTCATATGTTCCAGATACCGAACTCATCATGCGGGATTAATCTTTTGCACCATTCCAATATGATCCTGATCATCTTGATGATATTTGTGGAAAAAAGATACAATATGACAGAATGTAAAAAGGTCAAAAGGTTTATCAACGAGATTACGTTTGTCCCAAACACACAGGCCGCTGTGGCTAAGGGGTATAGCGACGCCTTGGTAAGGCGTAGGTCGTGGGTTCAATTCCCATCAGCGGCTCCATAATCATTTCTAAAGGAATTGAACAATCTTTCCATGGGAACAATTTTTATTTTGTTGTATAATAGAAGATGGATAAATTGGAATTTGACAGTACACATGAGGTAACCAATATGAGCAAAAAAATCAATTTCTGCATTTTGCTTTACAAGGAGCAGGTCAATACGAGTGATATTCAAAAGACGTACATGTTTTTACTTAAGTATGTGATGCAAGTGAAAGCAAATTTTGAAAAATCCTTTTCACAGGTATATTCGTGTGGAAATGTTTCACCGGGGTATATGGACTATTCTTATTTCTCTTTCTTCAACGATTATCTGCGGGATAAAAAGCTGCGGTTTGGGATAGTGCTAAATCATAGTGAAATGAGATTTGAACTTTGGCTTATGGGACAGAATAAAGAAATTCAAAAAAAATATTGGGATATACTAAAGACAAGTCCATGGAATCAAGGTCGTTCAACAAAGCCACAATATGCAGAGCTTGAAATAGTATTAGTTGAAAATCCGAATTTTGAAAACAATGGTGAATTGACTGTTGATATTATTAACAGGGCAGTTGATGAAGCGAATAAAGTAATTGCATATTTGAAGAAATTAGATTTATAAATTCCAGTTTGGCGGGAAACTGGTTTGTAATTTCAACATAGTAATCGTATATTTGTGCCGATAAACCTTGATTTTATGGGTGTTTCCGCGTTTGTCCTTTGAACACCCGTACCATTCTCATTCCGTATCACTTTCACGACATTTTGTAGAACACGAATCCGGACCATATCTTCGGGAAGAAGAATGTGGTCTTCTTTGGCATTCTCATACCCTTCATAGATAGTTCCCAAACCTTTTTCAGACTCGGGTCGTTGAGCACTATCGCAAGTTCGTATCTTCCTTCTTCCATACTCTTTTTGACGGACGGATATTCCGCATCGTACTCCACTTTGGATCGTCCCTCGTCGTATCCGTATATTCCCTTGAGTATGGTTTCCTGGACAGCGTACGTATCGAGTATGCCGTCTCCGGCCTTGGCCAGGAAGCATTTTCCGGACTTGAATATCAAACCCATGGTCCAATCTCCCAAATTCGATTCCATTTCGGCTTGGGTAACTTCCTTGACATCCATCTTGCTCTTGATCGTCCTAATGGCTTCCTCTTCACTGATCTCTTCCGAATTGACCAGTCTGTGTGTCGGCCATATGACCAGACCTTCGTCGTCGGCCGCTACCATAGTGGTCAGAACATACTCCTTCTTCTTGTCATTGGCATTCTCGTTCGAATATGCCAGTGCCGTCTCGTACCTGTGGTGTCCGTCGGCTATGAGCATCTTCTGATCCTTCAACTGTTCCGTGATATCTCTGATCACATCTTCGTCGTCGATCCTGTTGTATCGGTGATCCACGCCTTGATTGTCCATATAACGGTAAATCAGTTTTGCGGAGTTCTTCATCCTCTTGTTGAGTTCGGGAGTGAATCCTTCGAATATTCCAAAAATGGATTCCAAATGTGTCTCCATATCCCTCAGAAGATTGAGCCTGTCCTCTTTCACTTTGGAGAATGTTTCCTCGTGGGGTATCACATTCCCGTTTCCGTAATCTTCCGTTTTCAGTATACCTACGAGACCTACCCTTGTCTTCGTGATCCCGTGATCGTTGAACGTCTGTTCGTAAAGGTAGAACGAATCCGTATCCTGTTTAAGGCTTCCGTCAGAGATCATTCTATCCAGTTCTTTCCTGGCACCGCTGTATCTTCTGTCAATGTCGGGTTTCAATGTGAGGTTCGTGACATTGTTCTTGTGATCCTGCAACACCCTGAGGTATTCCTTGCCGATGACATCATAAGGCGGCGATACGCGATACTCTATCCGCTCATCGTTCTTGAGTGCGGGTCTGTAACCCGGAAATGGGAGGAAAGTTACCATATTTACGACTCCGAATATGGTATTACTCTTCTCTTATATCACTTTACCATACCGCGTGTTTCACTCATGCTCCGTGAAGCCCTGAACTTTAACTTTCAGAGATTAAAATGTAAAATTATCGTATTTCGGATATCATGTTGTGATCTCCGCGCTTAACATATCCTCGGAACAGGGTCTCCGGACGGAGTCTCGAGTATCCTTCTGCCGCCGATCTCCGTCCTCAGAACGACTCTGCTCTTCCCTTCTACCGCCTTTCCGATGATCGCTGCATTCTTTCCTTCCGGAGTTCTTCGAATCGCTTTAAAGACCTCTTCTGCCATTTCCGGAACGCAACCGATTATGGCTTTGCCTTCGTTGCCTATCGAAAGAGGGTCTATCCCCAACATGTCGCAAGCGTTCACGACTCCATCCCTCAGCGGAATAGAAGCTTGTTCCACCTCTATCTCAACCCGAGATTTGGAACACCATTCGTTGAGTGTGTTGGCAAGACCTCCGCGGGTGGGGTCTTTCATTGAAACTATGCCTCCGACCTTCAACCCTTCGGCGATCATCTTGTTCAACGGAGCAACATCGCTTTTTATCTCGCTCTCGAATCCGTATCCTTCCCTGAAGGATAACAGTGCCACACCGTGATCTCCCATG
>JGI994J12354_10000846_pt1 | contig 31143 bp, 41 predicted proteins | sample IntmicLarv3ML3BL_FD_12354 | JGI IMG/M metagenome (IMG submission 12354) | reverse complement strand
AAAAAATCACCAGTTACGACAGATTATATTGAAAAATAATATAATCTCTAATAACTAGTGAATTACTATTATATCCAACAACCCTCGTTTCCCATTAATTATAGTCTTTAGGTATGAGAAAGTCAATAGGAAAAGGCTTTATTTTGAAAAGAAATTCGTGTATGATAATTAAATAGCGAAATAAAAAATTTAAGATAGGAGCATAACATGAAAACTATAATTCGTGGTGGTAGAATATTGGACCCAGCTAACGAAATAGATACAATTGCAGACCTAATAATTCAAGATGGAAAAATAGTTGCATCAAATGCAAATAATAGTGATGGAAATGTTAAAATAATTGATGCCAAGGGCTGTTTTGTGATGCCGGGCTTAATTGATATGCACGTACACTTACGGGACCCAGGATTGACTTACAAAGAAGATATAGAAAGTGGTGCGAAAGCAGCAGCTAAAGGTGGTTTTACGACAATTGTAGCGATGCCAAATACCAAACCAGTAATTGATAATGCGGCAGGAATCGAATACGTGGCAAATCAAGCGAAGGATAAGGCCATAATTAATGTATTACAAGTTGGGGCTATTACCAAAGGGCAAGCGGGCGATGAATTAGCTGACATTGAAGAGATGGTAGGAGCTGGTAGTCCAGCTATTAGTGAAGATGGTAAAAGTGTCATGAATGCAAGGCTTTATCGTGAGGCGATGAAGATTGCAGCTAAGTGTGACATTCCGGTATTGGCGCATTGTGAGGATATCAATATGGCTTTGGATGGCTGTGTCAATGATGATGCGATAGCAACAAAACAAGGCTTGAAAGGGATTTCTAATGCGGTTGAAGATACAATAGTGGCACGCGATATAATTTTGGCAAAGGAAACTGGTGTGCATTTGCATTTATGCCACTGTTCGACTAAGGATAGTGTGGCAATGATAGATGAGGCGAAAAAGGCGGGGGTTCGGTTGAGTGCTGAAGTTTGTCCGCATCATTTTACTTTGACGACAGAGGATATGGTGGCAAATGATACTAATTATAAGATGAATCCACCGCTTCGTACGAGTACAGATGTGGAAGCGTTAAAGCGTGGACTGGCAGAAGATATTATCGAGGTTATTAGTACGGACCATGCACCGCATAGTGTCAAGGAGAAGAATACTTCAATGGAGTTAGCACCTTTTGGGATTGTCGGGTTGGAGACTTGTGTGGCGCTAACGATTTCTGAATTGGTGCGTCCAGAGATTATTACGCCGATGCAGATGGCCCGAAAATGTAGCTATAATCCAGCTAAGGTTTTAAAGATTGATAGAGGGACGCTGGGGGTTGGGGCGGTTGCGGATGTGGTGATTATTGACCCTGAGGAAGAGTATGTTATAGCTGCGAAGGATTTTGTCTCAAAGGGGAGGAATATGCCGTTTGAGGGGCGGAAAGTGTATGGGAAGGTGATGTATACTATTTGTGATGGGAATATAGTGTATGAGGGTTAGTGTAAGACGGACGCTTCAAATGAAAGAAATCTCTCCTTGACTGCTTCGCTAATGTCAATTCGAGAATTTTTCATTTGAAGCTGGTATTTAGTAGTAACTTATGTATGAGGGTTAGTGTAAGACGTACGTTTCAAATGAAAGAAATCTAGAACACTTAGCAAAAGCAAGTGAAACGAAGCTTGAGCTTAGTGAGAAGATTGTTCGAGGGAACTTAATGAAACCAAGGCGCAGACGAAGGTTGAATTTAGTAAATCGAACCTCCTCGCAATTCGAGAATTTTTCATTTGAAGCTGGTATTTATATAGTAACTTATGTATAATGGACAGGTGAATTTGGTGACTGAACCGAAGGAGGACAACAAGATGATTAACAAATTGATGACGAAGATTAAGAAGACAAACGCCCCAATAGTGGTAGGCTTAGACCCGATGATGAATTATATTCCTAAGGCTATTCAAGGTAAGGTGTTTGGCGAATTTGGCGAGACACTTGAAGGAGCGGCGGAGTGTATTTGGCAATATAATAAGGCGATTGTTGATGCGACGTATGATTTGATTCCGGCGGTGAAACCGCAGATTGCGATGTATGAGCAGTTTGGTATTCCAGGGATGCAAGCATTTAAAAAGACGGTAGATTATTGCAAGGAAAAGGATTTAGTTGTTATTGGCGATATTAAGCGTGGTGATATTGGTTCGACATCAGAGGCGTATGCGGTTGGACATTTAGGTAAGGTATCGGTAGGCGGTAATTCGTTTTATGGCTTCGATGAAGATTTTGCGACGGTTAATCCGTATCTCGGCTCTGATGGAGTTAAACCATTTATAAAAGTATGCCAAGAAGAGAATAAAGGATTGTTTATCTTGGTTAAGACTTCTAATCCTTCAAGTGGTGAGTTCCAAGATCAGTTAATAGACGGCAAACCATTATATGAATTGGTTGGCGAGAAAGTGGCACAATGGGGCGAGGACCACATGGGCGATGAATACAGTTATATTGGTGCGGTAGTGGGGGCGACATATCCCAAGATGGGTAAGACGTTGCGTAAGTTAATGCCTAAGACACCGATTTTGGTTCCAGGTTATGGTGCACAAGGAGGACAAGGCAAGGATTTGGTACATTTTTTTAATGACGATGGGCTGGGGGCGATTGTTAATTCGTCACGTGGCATTATTGCAGCTTACAAGCAAGAAGCGTACACATCATTTGGCGAAGAAAATTTTGCGGATGCATCACGAGCAGCTGTGATTGATATGGTGAATGATATCAGTGGAGCATTGGAGAAGGTAAAGTAGCTTGCGGATGCGCCCGCAATGACGATGGCGAGAAACAATAGCAATATTAAGATGCAATGACAACATTAACACGTAATGAGGCATTTTAGGATGATAGTGTAAAATGATTTATGAAAACACTGTCATTCTGAGCAAAGCGAAGAATTTTAAGAAGATAGGATAGATGGAGAAGATGAATGAAAGCAAAAGAACTTTGCAAAATTATAAGTCAAGAAGCAATAGCAAAAGATATATATAGCATGTGGATTGCGTCAGCGAAAATTGCCAGTAAAGCAATACCAGGACAATTTATATCGCTTTATTGCAATGATAAGAGTCGTCTGTTGCCAAGACCGATTAGTATTTGTGAAATTGATGCAAAAAAGGGTGCTATTCGCCTAGTATATCGAATAGCAGGGGCAGGTACGGCGGAATTTGCGAAGCTAGTGGCAGGCGATGAAATTGAAGCATTAGGACCACTTGGCAATGGGTTTCCAATAGATGTGGCGAAGGGTAAAAAGGTACTAATAATGGGCGGAGGCATTGGTGTACCGCCGATGTTAGAAGTGGCAAAGCAGCTAGATGCGGATAAGACAATAATTTGCGGTTATCGTGACGAAACATTTCTATTCAAAGAGTTTTCCAGTCTGGCTCGCCTGTGGATTGCGACCGAAGATGGTAGTCTTGGAATTAAAGGGAATGTCCTTGATGCGGTGACGGAGTATGCTACTGATGGGTTTAACCTAAGTGCCGATATTATTTTTGCTTGTGGACCAACCCCAATGTTAAAAGCGATTAAGGCATATGCTCTGGCAAATGATATCAAATGCTATATCTCAACGGAAGAAAAGATGGCATGTGGCATCGGTGCGTGTCTTGCTTGTGTTTGTCAGTCAAAGGAAATTGACCATCATTCAAATGTTAATAATAAGCGAATTTGTAAAGATGGACCGGTATTTTTGGCAACGGAGGTGGAACTATGATAAATACAAAAGTAAACATTGCGGGGGTAGAACTTAAGAATTCGGTTATGACGGCTTCAGGAACATTTGGCTCAGGAGTGGAATATGGAGAGTTTGTTGACTTAAATCAATTAGGTGCCGTTGTTACTAAGGGGGTTGCCAATGTACCATGGGCAGGTAATGCAACGCCAAGAATAGCCGAAACGCACGGCGGTATGCTTAATGCTATCGGTTTACAAAATCCGGGAATTGATGTCTTTTGTGAGCGAGATATTCCTTTTTTAAAACAATTTAATACTAAAATTATTGTCAATGTTTGTGGTAAAACACAAGAGGATTACTGCGCGGTAGTCGAGCGATTAGCGAGTGAAGATGTTGACTTGTTAGAGATTAATATATCTTGCCCCAATGTCAAGGAGGGTGGGATTGCTTTTGGACAAGACGCTAGTGCGGTAGAGATGATTACCAAAGCAGTAAAGCGATTGGCGAAGCAACCAGTTATTATGAAGCTAAGTCCAAACGTAGCGGACATTACCACGATGGCAAAAGCCGCCGAAGCGGGCGGAGCTGACGCACTATCGTTAATCAATACGCTAACGGGTATGAAGATAGATATTAACCGCAAAGAGTTTGCAATTGCCAATAAAACTGGCGGGCTATCGGGTCCAGCCATCAAACCAATAGCACTACGCATGGTATATCAAGTGGCAAATGCTGTTAAGTTACCAATCATTGGCATGGGTGGTATTACAACAGCCGAGGATGCAATTGAATTTATTTTAGCTGGGGCAACGGGCATCGCAGTTGGTACAGCTAATTTTTTCAATCCACAGGCAACGGTAGAAATTGCTGAGGGCATAGAAAATTATCTGAAAGCACAAAAATGTGATGATATTAATAAGATAATTGGGATTATAGAATAAAAACTAGACAATTAATAAAAAAAGTGGTAAGCTTAGCCTAACGCTGTTAGCCTGAACTAACTACTTTTTTATCAAACAAGGTTAGTTAAAACTAACGGATAATCACTAAGCATTAGAGGGGGATTTTAAATTATGGTTAACAAGTCTATTAACCTATATGAAGCAAAAAAACAAGGTGCGTTTTTAGTAGAGTCGACGCCTGATATTGGCTTGCTTGAAAATCTGGGAATACGTACTGGTACACAGGTAATGGTGCAAAACCGTTATGTTTTTGGTGGACCAGTGCTTTTGCGTGTAGAGGATACATATTCTATTGCTATTGGCAAGGATATAGCCAAACAAATAAGTGTTGTGGAAATACTTTCAACCAAAGAGGAGGCGACAGCATGAGTAACTGCCATGATATCAAGGAAGATGCGACAGTATTGCTAAAACAAAATAAAATATTGTTAATGGGTAATCCCAATGTCGGAAAGAGCGTCTTTTTTACCGAATTAACAGGCATTCATGCCGTAAGTTCTAATTACACTGGAACTACGGTTAGTTTTATGGAGGGTGAGGTATCAGTTAGTGGAGAGGACTATACATTAATTGATGTGCCAGGCACATATTCGCTCAGTCCAACTTCTGAAGCTGAAGCCGTAGCTACACGCTTTGCAAAAAGTGGGGCAAGTGCTATTATTTGCGTATTAGATGCAACCAATTTGGAGCGTAATTTACGTCTGGCACTGGAAATTAAGCAATACAATATACCAACGGTATATGCCCTTAATCTATCTGATGTTGCACAGCGTCACGGAATTAGTATTAACGAAAAACTCCTAGAAAAAGAGCTAGGTGCAGCGGTTGTGCCAACAATTGCAGTTAAGAAGCAAGGGTTGAACGAACTAAAAGAGCAATTAGAGTCATTGTTAAAGGGCAAAGAAGCAGCAGAACAATTGCATTGCGACAAATGCCAATCGTGTGCGACTAAAAAAGAGCAAAGTATAGACGATATCTGGCAATTAGCCAAAGAAATATCTCGGCGAGTAATTAAAAAAGATGCCAGTGACCTAAGCCTTCTTGATAAGCTTGGCGAAAGCATGATGAAGCCTTTTCCCGGAGTGCCAATTGCCCTTTTAGTTATGGTATTACTTATCGGCGTTGTTGTCGGAGGTGGTAAAGCTTTGCGGGCAACTTTACTCTTACCATTAGTCAATGGTATTATTGTGCCGTTTTTCCGTATGATTTTCACCTCGTTTATACCAGAGGGAGTATTCTTGAATTTGCTCGTCGGTGAGTATGGGATATTTGTCATTAGTTTTGAATGGATTATCGCATTAATCTTACCGTATGTGTTTCTCTTTTATATAGGATTTTCTTTCTTAGAGGACTCTGGATATCTGCCAAGGGTTAGTGTGTTATTTGATAATATTATGCGTAAAATTGGTGTTCAAGGCGGAAGTCTTTTATATACGATGATGGGATTTGGTTGTGCTGTTCCAGCGATAATCGGAAGCCGTACAGCGACAACTCGCAAGGAACGAATTATGATAAGTGCGGCCGTTTGTGTAGCTATTCCATGTATTTCACAAACTGGTGCGCTGATTGCATTGACGACATCTGATGCGGCAAGATGGTGGATGTTGCCAGCATTGATTTTATTGGCACTATTCTTATTTGTAGTCACTTCTAGCTTCTGTGGCAAATTTATCAAAGGCGAGGTGGACCCGCTATTATTGGAAGTGCCAAACCTTTTGATGCCTGAGCCAAAAGCCTACGGCAGAAAATTATTAATTCGCATGAAGCATTTTATGATGGAAGCGGAAGTACCAATGTTGGCGGCTGTTTTTATCGCGGCCTTGCTCAAAGAAACAGGGGCGATTGAGGTAGTTGCTCAATATGCTGAGCCGCTAATGGTAAACTGGCTAGGAATGCCATCTGAAGCGATTATTTCATTGATTTTAGGTTTTATTCGTCGCGAGATGTCAGTTGCACCTTTATTGGCGTTGGATTTGACACCGTTACAAATATTTATTGGTGGAGCGGTATCATTAATGTATCTGCCATGCTTGTCGGTATTTGGTATTCTTGTCAAAGAATTCAAGCTCAAAGTTGCCGCACTGATAACATTGTCTACCGTTGCGGCGGCATTGATAATCGGTGGATTAATCAATCAGGTCGCCCAACTATTTATCTAAATTTGTACTGAGATTGCAAGTTGGGCCCGCAATCTTGTAATTAAAAGGAGAGCAAGATGTTACAGTGGATAACGAAATTCACACAGAAAATAGAACATTTAGCATCAGAAAATAAGCTGATTTATTGGTTTGCTGCCAAGTATTATTATGATGTTATCAAAAAAGAGATAAAACTTGCCAACATCACCAATGATGACTATGTACTTTTTATCGGTGGCGGAGTTTGTCCGCTAAGTGCGATTTTACTTCATCAAAACACAGGCGCTAAGGTAACGGTGATTGATAATAATCCAACTTGTATCCAAAAGGCGAAGGATAATATTAGTCGTTTGGGAATAGCTGATTATGTTGATATTCAATTTGGTGATGGGCAAAATACTAGATTTTCATTTGACAAGTATTCGGTGGTTCACTTTGCAATGCAAGTATTCCCGATGGAAGAAGTTTTTTCACAAGTTGAGCGACAAGTTTCGCTAGGTACTAGGTTATTAGTACGAAAGCCTAAAAAGAAACTCAGTAGATTTTATAGTAGCTTATCGAAGCTAACCGATTGTCAACATATTATGCACAACGGTGTAAGTAACATCGGAAGCACGTTGCTTTACACTAAAAAGGAGTATGAACATGAAGAAAAAGTACCTGTATATAATGCTAATTCCGCTGGTGCTTTTTGTCCTGTCGAAGCTTGATACAGCAAATCTATTACGTAGCATCAAACAAGTTCCGGCGGGGACTATAGTAATGTTGTTGGGTTTACAAATTATGTCACAGCTTTTATTGAATTATCAGTGGTATAAAATTGCAAGATTTACAAGGATGAATATTTCTTTTCGAGATATGTTCTACATCAACTGCCAAGGTGCAGTGATAGACTCGATAACTCCAGGGGTTAAATTCGGTGGGGAGGTAACTCGTGCCGTTGCCCTCACGCGCAAGGCAAATTGTTCAGGCGAAGAGGCAGCAACAGTAGTAGCTTTACAAAAGCTATTTAGCATGAGTGCCTTTATCGTTATCAATTTATTTGCAGTCGGATATCTAGTTGGTAAAGTGCCATTATTGCAAGCACGGTATCTGCAAATCACTATTTACAGTATCATGATTTTAATATTAGCAATATTTGTGGGTATATTTCTGGCATCACGCCAACTGAAAGAACATTTGCAAAGGAAAAGCAAACCGCGTTTTTCATGGGGTATTAAGGTCAGAGGGTTTTTAGTCACGATGCTAGAGCAGGTGATTTTTCTTCGGCAAAATAGTAAAATGTGTACATGGCTTTTGCTTTTGGCACCGCTTATTTGGCTGTTCTATCCGGTTAAGATGTATCTGTTAACCATTCATTTTTTACCCCACGCTAATCAAGTGATAATGTATATTACGGCAATCACATTTGTTTCTTATCTGGTAGCAATGGTGCCTATTTTTCCTGGTGGGCTGGGTGGATTTGAGGGGACGATGTCGGGTTTGCTTTTGACGATTGGTTTCACAAGTAGTGATGCCGTGGTGGTTGCAATTTTATTTCGTTTTATCACTTTTTGGCTAGTCATGCTGCTTAGCCTTGGCTTTATCACTGTTTATAAGGTAAGGCGTCGTGCTACTGCGACGGATAATTATGAGGGGAATGAGTATGGATAGGAAGAAATTTATTAAGAATATACCCAATTGCTTAACTATGATTAACATGCTATCGGGTTTGGCTGCTATTATTATTTTGATAAAAGTAGACGTACATAGCAAAGAGATTATTGCACTATTGCTCATTTTATTTGGCGGATTTGCCGATTTATTTGATGGTTATCTGGCTCGCAAGTTTAATGCTGTGACAGCGATAGGCAAACAGTTGGACTCTTTTGCTGATTTAGTGACATTTGGTATTGCGCCAGTTTGTTTATTGCATTACTTGGTTTCGTGCGGTAATAAACTAGTTATTATAGTATCATTTTTATTTACGGTAGCGGGCGCATATCGTTTGGCACGATATAACATTAATGATTTTAACGGCCATTTCATGGGGTTACCCATCACGGCGGCAGGTATAATATTAGCGCTATATGCAGTATTTTATGCGCGATGCAATTCACATCAATATCCCACGATAATGACGGTAATTACAATTATCTTTATCGCTACATTATCCATTGCGATGATTAGCAAAATAAAAGTTAAGAGAATACTTACTGTTAGAAATAATAATCCTAAAGGTCTGTAAAATGACTTTTAGGATTATTGAATTTCACGAGTTTTTATGATACACTAGATAGGGTCTAGGATATAGATGGGTAGGCCTTACTCGATAGCAGATAATCATAATACGAAAGGCGAGGATACATGGAAGCATACAAAAGCGAATTCATTGAATTTATGGTAGACTGTGGAGTGCTAAAATTTGGCGATTTCACGACGAAAAGTGGGCGTAAGACACCATTTTTTGTAAATACTGGATTTTATCGTACAGGTGCGCAGCTACGAAAGCTTGGCAAATATTATGCGAAAGCGATTAATGATAATTTTGGATTGGATTTTGATGTGTTATTTGGGCCGGCATATAAAGGTATTCCGTTAAGCGTGGCGACGACGATGGCGATTAGCGAAGAATATGATATTGAGATTAAGTATTGTTCTAACCGCAAAGAAGTCAAAGATCATGGCGATACGGGTATTTTACTAGGTAGTCCAATGAACAGTGGTGATAAGGTGTTGCTAATTGAAGATGTTACGACGGCTGGTACATCAATAGCTGAGACATTACCAATTATCAAAGCGCAAGGTGATGTCAATCCAATCGGGTTAGTAGTTTCGGTGGACCGCATGGAGCGTGGCAGTGGGACTGTTAGTGCACTAAGTGAAATTGAAGAAAATTATGGACTTAAGACAGCGGCGGTTGTTACGATGGCGGAAGTGGTTGAACATTTATATAACAAAGAATATAAGAACAAGATTATCATTGATGATAATATCAAAAAGGCCATTGATGCATATTATGTGGAGTATGGTGTTAAGTAAAAGGAAATACTGATGCAAATACAGATGAAAAAGCATATCAAAAATATTGGAGTGATTTTGTTTTTGATATATATGGCGTTTCTGGTTTATTTTTTATTTTTCGCAGAAGAGTATAGTAGAAACATTGTAACAGAACATTATCGGTACAACTACACTCCGTTTGAAGAGATAGTAAGGTTTTGGCAGTATCGCCATCAATTAGGAATGCAAGCATTTACGTTGAATATAATTGGGAATGTAGTAGCATTTGTTCCCTTTGGTCTATTCGTACCGATTATTAGTCGTGGGCTTAGAAAGACTTGGAAGATAATCATGTTGGGAGCGTTACTAAGTGCAGTAATAGAGGTCGTGCAATTAATGACGAGGGTAGGAACGTGTGATATTGACGACGTAATTTTAAATACTATAGGAGCAATAGTTGGCTATTTGATATTTTACATATGTAGTTGTGTTTGGAGGAATACTTATGGCAAAAAGATTTAAATACACATCACGATTTCGACCAGAAGCACAAGGTGGGGTGGCAGCATTTTTGATGGCGACACTTTCGGCGGTTTTATTTTTGGTAGCAGTAATTATATCATACATATTTAGTGGACAAGGCGGCATTGTCTTAGGTGCAATCGGATTAGCAGGATTGTTACTAGCGACGGTCGGCTTTTTTATTGGTATTAAAAGTTTCTCGGAAAAAGAAAGTAGTCATAGATCAAGTACAATTGCCTCAATCGCTAATGGCATCATTGCGATTGTGTGGTTGGGACTTTATTTAGTGGGGGTTTAGGTGCATATGAAAGAATTACTTAAAGAGCGGTATCAATTATGCCGTGAGCGAATTGATGAGATAGTAGGTGAGAATAATGCGGCATCACCTTATAGTGACTACTTTGCAAAGGTAGCTACTTTTATTGAGCAACTATTTGTATTACTTGATGAGATTGAAGATGGGTCATATAGGCAAAGCACTCTGGCACAATTACAAGCAAACAATAAAGCTCTTTATGAAGATGTTTTGCCGACGCATTATGATAATTCTTATGCCAACCTTGATTATGCCAATGAAAAGCTTGGCGAAAAAATGGGTTCGCTACTTTGCTTCCTGTATACGCAAGTTAGGGGTATGATTGTTTTTGCTTTTGAAAAGCGATATTGGGATTTTACGATTTTGGCAGAATTATTTATCCAAGTGTATCTAGAGTGTAGCAAAGATGAACCGCAAGTGACGAAAATAAAAGAAATTATTTGTACCGATATCTACGATTATTGCGATGAGATTATGGAATATCGTGTTCGTGAATTGGTTGACCCAAGTCTTTCATTTGCGACGGACATTATCATGGATAGCGACCTTACAACTTGTGAATATTTGTATTGGTTCGGTGAATATATTTCTGAGAATGAATTAGCAACTGCCAAATTCCTGAATACATTTTCGGATAGCGATATTGAAGCAATGGCAAGGACCTACACGCAAGGTTACAAAATTGGTTTTGAAAATGCCAGCATTGATTTAAGTAAAAAGGAGACCGTCAATATCCGCTACAATTTAGGCTTTGAGCGAATTGTTAAAGTAGCTATTCGACAGTTCTACGATATGGGATTGCAGCCAGTCATATATCGCCATGCGACGCATACTATTAATAAAAAGCAACATTTACGGATTGGTTATACTGGCGGGNTAGCGAACAAGCAATTCGACTACGACCATCGTGGTGACGCAGCACTTTATTTGAATGATAATTTTGTTTCGAAAAAGTTAAGGGCTTTACAAAATGCTTTCGAAAGTTGCAAAGAATTGGCAAACACTCACGCAGGTCCAGCGGTCATGGAAGTATTTGGCGAAGTGCCCTTTGTGCCAGTTAGCAAAGATTGGGCATACGCACTATCAGCAGGGCAACAAAAGATGCAAGTGCACTATGACAATGAAGCAAGTCAGATTATTAATCGCTATATTCCGGGCAAAGAGCGAAGTTATACGATTATTGCTTATCCAACCCCAGAAATTGGCGACCAATTTGCCGAGATTTTTAGTGAGACAGTCCGCCTTAATACGTTAGATTATCGGACTTATCAAGCAATCCAACAAAAGATTATTGATGTTTTAGATACAGGTGTGCGAGTTCACGTAAAGGGTAGTGGCGATAACCAGACAGATTTATGGGTACAATTGTATAAGCTTGATAATCCGACAAAGCAGACCATTTTTGAGAATTGTGTAGCAGATGTTAACATTCCTGTTGGTGAAGTTTTTACTAGTCCAGTGCTAAAAGGAACTAATGGGGTATTGCATGTTAGTCGAGTGTATTTGAACGAATTGGCATACGAAAATTTAAAAGTCACCTTTGTTGATGGGATGATTACTGAATATAGTTGTGATAATTTTGACGACATAGATAAGAATAAAGCATTTATCAAAGAAAATGTTTTGCACCATCATGAGACACTACCGATGGGTGAATTCGCCATCGGCACCAACACCACGGCTTATGTGATGGCACAAAAGTACCAGATTGCTGATAAGTTACCAATCCTCATTGCCGAGAAGATGGGACCGCATTTTGCGGTGGGCGATACTTGCTATAGTTGGTCAGAAGATACCAGTGTATATAATCATGATGGAAAAGAAATTATGGCGCGCGACAATGAGATTTCGATAAAGCGTAAAGTGGATGTTGGTAGTGCGTATTTTGGTTGTCATACCGACATTACGATACCATATGATGAACTGGGTGGTATTTATGTAGAGAAGGTAGATGGAGAGCAAGTTGCAATTATTGAAGATGGTCGTTTTGTATTGGCAGGAACTGAAGAATTGAACGAGGCATTTTAACCACAAGGAGGATGTTATGGACTACAAAAAAGCAGGTGTTGATATTGAAGCTGGCTACAAATCAGTTGAATTGATGAAAGAGCATGTGAGAAAGACGATGCGTCCGGAAGTGCTAACGAATATCGGGGGATTTTCAGGAGCATTTTCAATGAGTGCTTTTAAAGACATGGAAAAGCCAACCTTGGTATCGGGAACTGATGGAGTAGGCACAAAGCTTAAATTAGCTTTTATGATGAACAGACATGATACAATTGGAATTGATTGTGTGGCAATGTGTGTCAATGATATTGCTTGTGCTGGTGGCGAACCATTATTTTTCTTGGATTACATTGCCTGTGGCAAGAATGAGCCAGAAAAAATTGCCCAAATTGTAAAAGGGGTAGCAAATGGTTGTGAACAATCAAAGGCGGCATTAATTGGTGGTGAGACAGCTGAGATGCCAGGGTTTTATCCGGAAGATGAATACGATTTAGCAGGATTTGCCGTTGGAGTAGTGGATGAAAAAGATTTGATTACAGGCAAAGATTTAGATGCTGGCGACATCTTAATCGGGATTGCCTCATCAGGCGTACATAGTAATGGGTTTTCCCTGGTGCGGAAAGTCTTTGAGATGTCCAAGGAGTCCTTAGATAAATATTATGATGAGCTGGGAATGACTTTGGGAGAGGCACTATTAGCCCCTACTAAAATATATGTTAAAGCGCTCAAAGCGATTAAAGATGAGGGTGTTCGCATCAAGGCATGTAGCCATATTACAGGCGGTGGTTTTTATGAAAATATCCCTCGGATGTTGCGTGAGGGTACTCGTGCAGTAATCAAAGCGGATAGTTATAAAGTGCCAGCAATATTTAAGTTATTGATGGAAACAGGTGGTATTGAGGAACAAATGATGTACAACACTTACAATATGGGTCTGGGTATGATTGTGGCAGTTGCACCAGATAAAGTCGCTGATACAATGTCAGCAATTAAAGCAGCTGGTGAAACACCATACGAAATCGGTGAAATTATCGCTGGTAAAACGGGAGTAGATATATGCTAAAAATGGCAGTACTTGTCTCCGGTGGCGGAACAAATTTACAAGCAATTATTGATAGCCTTGCTAACGGAACGGTTACTAATGCAAAAATCGCCGTAGTAATTAGCAATAATCCTGGCGTCAAAGCTATAGATAGAGCGAAAAGTGCGGGTATACCAGCCGAATGTTTATCGCCGAAAGACTACCAAAGGCGCGAGGAATTTAATGAAGCATTATTAGCCAAAGTTCAGTCATACAATGTTGACTTGGTAGTTTTGGCGGGTTGCATGGTAGTAATTCCGCCAGCTTTTGTCAAGGCCTTTCCTAATAAGATAATTAATGTTCACCCAGCTTTAATCCCCGCTTTTTGTGGAACGGGATATTATGGCTTGAGAGTTCATGAAGCAGTTTTGGCTCGTGGTGCGAAGATAACTGGTGCAACGGTACATTTTGTTGATGAAGGCACTGATACAGGACCAATTATTTTACAAAGTTGTGTTGCTGTCAAAGCCGATGATACACCAGAAAGTTTGCAGCGAAGAGTAATGGAAGAAGTAGAGTGGAAGATTATGCCAGAGGCGATTAATTTAATTGCCAATGGCAAGATTGAAGTAATTGAGGGGATTGTAAAAGAGAGGATAACATGATGAAAGTCTTAATAGTTGGCAGTGGTGGTAGAGAACACGCAATAGCATGGGCAGTAGCCAAAAGCAAAAGGATAACTAAAATTTATTGTGCGCCAGGCAATGCGGGCATAGAAGAATTTGCTGAATGTGTGGATATTCAGGCAATGGAATTTGATAAACTAGTTACTTTTGCCAAGGATAATCAAATTGATTTGACGATTATTGGCATGGATGACCCATTAGTAGGTGGAGTTGTTGACGTCTTTGAGGAGGCGGGACTTCGTGTATTTGGTCCAAGAAAGAGCGCTGCTATTTTAGAAGGTTCAAAAGCATTTTCTAAAGATTTAATGAAAAAATATAATATCCCAACGGCTGCTTATGAGAATTTTACTGATGCCAACGAAGCGATTTGCTATCTTAAGACGGCTGATTTTCCGATTGTTTTAAAGGCTGATGGATTGGCATTAGGCAAAGGTGTTTTGATTTGTAACACACTGGACGAAGCACTTGATGGTGTTAAAGCAATTATGTTAGATAAGCAATTTGGTTCGGCGGGCAATACGTTGGTAATCGAAGAGTTTATGGTTGGACGAGAGGTGTCAGTATTGGCATTTGTCGATGGCAAGACGATTAAGACGATGACTTCGGCCCAAGACCACAAACGTGCTAAGGATAATGATGAAGGATTAAATACTGGCGGGATGGGAACATTTTCACCAAGCCCATTTTACACCAAAGAAGTTGACGATTTTTGTAACAAATATGTTTATCAAGCGACGGTTGATGCGATGGCATCTGAGGGGCGACCATTTGTAGGAATTATTTTCTTTGGTTTAATGCTAACGGATAAAGGCGTTAAAGTTTTAGAATACAATGCTAGATTTGGCGACCCAGAAGCGCAAGTAGTGTTACCGAGGATGAAAAATGATATTGTTGACGTGTTCGAAGCATGTGTAGACGGTACATTAGATAAGATAGATTTAGAATTTGAAGATAATGCTACGGTTTGTGTGGTACTGGCTAGTGGCGGATACCCACTTGTTTATGAAAAAGGATTTGTGATTGACGGACTTGATTGGTTCAATAGTCAAGATGATTATTATGTATTCCATGCGGGAACGAAAAGTGTTGATGATAAGATTGTCACTAATGGCGGACGCGTCTTAGGGATTACAGCTAAGGGAGACGACTTAAGAAGCGCCAGAGCAAATGCCTATGAAGCAATTAAAAAGGTTGAATTTGACAATAAATACTATCGTAATGATATCGGTAAAGCAATTGATGATATGTAACATTCCACAATAACATCGGTAAAGCAATTGATAAGTCAATTAATGAAATGTAGGGGACGGCTTTCATGCTGTCTTGCACCATAAGAAGGAGACACCTAATATGAGACAACAAAAAGTTGGAATTATTATGGGAAGTGACTCGGATTTTCCAGTTATGGAAAAGGCGATAGCTGTGCTTGAAGAAAATAATATTGATTACGAGGTTAGGATTATTTCCGCTCATCGAACTCCCGAAGAAATGTTGAATTATGCCAAAGAAGCCAAGGCGAGAGGATATGATATCATTATTGCTGGTGCGGGTGGTTCAGCACATTTACCAGGAATGGTTGCTTCTATGTGTAGCTTGCCAGTCATTGGTGTGCCAGTAAGAACTAGGGCAATGGCAGGGATAGAGTCAGTACTTTCTATTTTGCAGATGCCAGCAGGCATTCCCGTTGCGACAGTAGGGATTAATAACGCCAAAGGAGCAGCTAAATTAGCAGTTAGAATGATTAAGGCTTATGATGGTGTAGAGACTAGTAGTAATGACAAAGCCCCAGNACCGAATGTTAAAATATTATTTGATNAAAATGATGCGACCAAAGAAGATTTAGAAAAGGTAGTCGAGACAATACAATTTTATGGTCTAAATTGCGAAGTTATTGAAATCACTGGCAAAGATGATGATGCATTACGAGATGAGATTAAAAAAGCCACAAAAGATGCAGGAATGGCAATGCTTAATCTTGCGGATATCAAAACTAAAGAACTTAGTGACTCAACAACGTTGCCGATTTTGAGTGTCCCACTAAAAGCTAAAGGTGAGCTCTCAGGTGAATTCAAAAGAGCAGCTAACACGGTTGAGGAAGTCTGCGAAGAATGTAATAAGATGGCTAAGGAGGCTTCGCCAGTCGCAATGCTAGCAGTCAACGGTTATCAAAACGCCGGCATTATGTTGGCGAGAATGGCAGGTGTTCATAATAACGATATTTACCAAGGCGTAGCTCGCCAGCTGGACAATTTGCGAGAGCAAGTGATGGCGAAAGATGCAGCGATGGTTACAAAATTTTCAAAATAAGAAAATGAAAACGATTTATAATAGTGGAGATGAAAAATGGACATTTTAAATAAAAAAATCGGCATAATCGGTGGCGGTCAACTAGGAAAGATGATGATATTAGAAGCTAAGCGATTAGGTTTTTATATTGTCACGTTAGACCCAGGTGAAAACTGTCCATCTCATAGCATCAGCGACGAGCACATTGTAGCTGACTTTGATGATGAAAGAGCGATTAGAGAATTGGCTGATAAGGTCGATGTCATAACATATGAATTTGAGCACATTAGTGTAACAGTGTTGGAAAAATTGGAAATGGAGGGACATTTTATCTATCCTTCAATAGCGAGTTTGAAGATTATCCAAGATAAATATTCTCAAAAAATGGTTCTTAAGGAACACGACATTCCCATTCCGACATTTGCGCAAGTGCGTACAATAGAAGATATATATGCTCTTGGTGATGAGTTTAATTATCCAATGATGTTAAAAACTACAACTGGTGGTTATGATGGTAAGGGTAATTATTTGATTGATACGAAAGATGAAGCTCCAAAGGCTTATGACGAATTAGGCGGCGGAAGCCAAGGTCTGATGGTTGAGGCGTTTATTCCATTTCAAAAAGAGATATCAATTATTGCTTGCCGTGGCATAGATGGACAAAGAAAGATATATCCAGTTGCGGAGAACATTCACAAGAATAGCATCCTAGATACGACGATTGTGCCAGCAGATATTTCAAAGGAAAGTGCAAAATTCGCCCAAAAGATTGCTGATGATGTGATGGAAGTGTTTGATGGGGTAGGAACATTTTGTATTGAAATGTTTGTCGTTGATGGTGATATCTATGTCAATGAAGTGGCACCAAGACCTCACAATTCAGGCCACTATACAATTGAAGGAACTAAGTGTAACCAATTTGAAAATCACATTCGGGCGATTACGGGCTTGGCATTAGGAAACGTAGAGTTAATAAGTCCGACAGTAATGTGTAATATGCTTGGTGAAGACAGCGATGGCACGGCTACGACAGTCGGAATTGGAGAAGCGTATGCCAAAAACCCTAATCTTAAAGTCCACATCTATGGCAAAGAAGAGTCTAAAATTGGCAGGAAGATGGGCCATTTAACAGTTACAAACGAAAGTGTTGAAGTGGCTTTAAAAGAAGCGGAGAAAGCCAAAGGTATCGTAAAAGTAATTGGGAAATAGATAAGTTGTTCCAACTTTATAAAATGGAAAAATATGAGGGTAAGGAGAGTATAGATGAAAAAAGCGAGAATTTTAACCGTAGGGGATTCTTCTATTTTGGTTGAATTTGGCAAAGAGATAACGCCAGAGACTAATGCTAGAATTGCCACGATGGTAAAATTAGTAAAAGTCCAGCAAATTGAAGGGATTGTTGATATGATTCCATCGTTTTGTGCACTGTTGATTAACTATGATTCAAGAGTTATTTCATATGACAAATTAAAGAAACGCCTTGAGGATGTCTTGAAATTAGATGCCGAGGCGACGAGTTCAGTGACGAATGTTTTTGAAATACCAGTTTGTTATGGTGGCAAATACGGACCAGATATGTCTAACCTTGAGGAGCATTCAGGACTTAGTGAAAAAGAAATTATTGAAATTCACTCAGGTAGTGATTATTTGATATATATGTTAGGATTTTTACCGGGGTTTTCTTATTTGGGGGGCTTAGATGAACGTATTCACATTCCGCGTTTGGCTAGTCCGAGAATTAAAATCCCAGCAGGTAGTGTTGGAATTGGTGGTGCGCAGACGGGGATATACCCGTTGGACTCACCAGGTGGTTGGCAATTATTGGGGCAGACACCAGTAAAGACCTACGACCCAGAACGAGAAACGCCAATTTTATTTGAAGCAGGGGATTATATCCGTTTCGTTCAAGTTAGTGAAGAGAAATACCTAGAGATTGAAAAGCAAGTTCAGGCGAACACATATCAATGTGTTGTTCGTAGGAAAGAGGTGTAGTATGGGGGTTAGAGTATTAAAAGAAGGAATGCTAACAACCGTTCAAGATTTAGGCAGGATTGGCTATCAAAGCCAAGGCTTTGGTACTTCAGGAGTAATGGATGCACGTTCAGCTAAAATAGCCAACTTATTACTTGATAATCCAGAGAATGAAGCGGTTTTTGAATTTACATTAATTGCACCAAAATTACAATTCACATCAGAGACGATTATTGCAATTACAGGAGGCGATTTTCGGCCAATGGTGAATAAAAAACCAGTTAAAATGTACACCGCAATCTATATGCATAGAGGCGATATTTTAGAATTTGCTGGATGCAAAAGTGGTAGTAGAGGTTACATTGCGTTTTCAAGTTATATTGATGTTCCCGTAGTGATGGGTAGCCGTTCGACGAATTTAAAATGTGCAATAGGGGGTCATCGTGGTCGTCGATTATTAAAAGATGATTATGTTGGATTTCGTATCAAACGACGTTATCTACCATATTTTCTATCGCGGACATTGCCAATTGATGAATACAATCACCAAGATATAACATTGCGAGTTGTTCTTGGACCGCAGGAGGATTGTTTTACCAAAGAAGGTATTGAGACATTTTTGAGTGAAAAATACACCATCACGAGTGATTTTGATAGAATGGGCTGTCGACTCGATGGAAAATATATTGGATACGAGAAAACTACCGATATTATTTCCGATGGAATTGCTTTTGGTTCGGTACAAGTGCCAAGTCAAGGTAAACCGATTATTTTATTATCGGACCGTCAGACAACTGGTGGCTATGCCAAAATAGCGACAGTTGCAACGGTAGATATTCCCAAGTTGGTACAGCTTAAGACAGATAATACGGTGAGGTTCGAAGCGATTAGTGTTGAGGAAGCGCAAAAACTGATTAAGTTAGAAGTAAAAGAAATTAATTCTTTTATTGAACAGATTTACACACCGTGCAAGGAAGTTTTAGATTGTCGTCTAGTAGCCAAGAGATTAACAAAGTTATTCCAATAGAAAAAGTAAGGGAGATGTGTATGGACTTAAAAAAGATTGAAGAATTAGTAGGGATTGTAGAAAAATCATCGATGTTAGAATTTAGCATCAAAGAAGGTGACACCAAAATTCATATGAGTCGCCGTGGGAGACAAGGACAGGCGGGAGAAGCAATGGTGGTTGCCACTAATGTTGGAATGCCAGTTAGCACACCAGTGGAAGAAGAGGTGGAAGAAGAAGCATACATCAATTCACCGATTGTCGGGACTTTTTATTCAGCAGCGTCACCAGAAGCAAAAGCCTATGTTTCGGTTGGTAGTGTTGTTAAGGCAGGCGAGATAGTTTGTATCCTAGAAGCAATGAAGTTGATGAATGAAATCGAAGCAGAATTTGATTGCGAAATTGAAGCGGTATTAGCAAGCAATGAGCAAAAAGTGGAGTATGGGCAACCGTTATTTAGGGTGAAACCACTGTAGGAGGAATATAGATGCTTCAAAAAATATTAATAGCAAACAGAGGAGAAATTGCCGTTCGCATTATCAGGGCTTGTCGTAGTTTAGGCATTAGAAGTGTGGCAATTTATTCAAAAGAAGATAAAGACAGCTTGCATGTCCAATTAGCCGACCAAAGATTGTGCATTGGTGAAGGATATGCTAAAAGCAGTTACCTTAGTAAAGAAAATATTATAACAGCGGCTATAAACATCGGCGCTGACGCAATTCATCCCGGATTTGGTTTCCTCTCGGAAAATGCAGATTTTGTGCGGATGTGTGAAGAAAGTGGTCTGATTTTTATTGGACCAAAAGCTAGTGTTATTGATAACATGGGTAATAAATCACAAGCCCGTAAGACAATGATGGATATCGGCGTGCCTGTTGTACCAGGGACAAAAGAACCAGTCTACGATGTCAAAGAAGCCGAAAAAGAAGCAGAGAAAATCGGTTACCCAGTGATGATTAAAGCATCTTCTGGTGGTGGTGGCAAGGGTATGCGAGTTGCTCAAAGCAAAGATGATTTTGAGTTTCAGTTTAACCTAGCCCAGCGTGAGTCTGCTAACGCCTTTGGCGATGATACTATGTATCTAGAAAAATTTATTGTGGAACCACGTCATGTTGAAATTCAAATCATCGCTGATACGTTTGGCAATGTTGTTTCGCTAGGAGAACGTGATTGTTCAGTGCAACGCAATCACCAAAAGTTAATTGAAGAGTCGCCATCGCCAGCGATTACCGAGGCAACGAGGCGCAAGATGAGCAAAGACGCAGTATTAGCTGCTGCCAAAGTTGGTTATACTAATGCTGGAACGATTGAATTTATCGTTGATAATAAAGGTAATTATTATTTCATGGAAATGAACACTAGAATTCAAGTTGAACATGGTGTGACGGAGATGGTTTGCAATGTTGATTTGATTATTGAGCAGATAAGAATAGCCGCTGGCGAAGAGCTTAGTTTCAAACAAAAAGACATTAAACCTCGTGGGCATGCCATTGAATGCCGTATCAATGCCGAAATTCCAGAGAAGAATTTCATGCCTTGTCCGGGGACAGTAACACATATGCATTTACCAGCAGGTTGTGGAGTACGAGTAGATACGATGCTTTATACGGGGTATAAAATCCCATCAGAATATGACTCAATGATAGCGAAGATACTTGTTCATGGAGCAACTCGTGAAGAAGCGATTATGAAGATGCGTGCAGCTCTTGATGAGACGGTAATTATGGGGATGGAAACCAATCTAGATTTTCAATTCCAAATATTGCAACAACCAACATTTTGTGAAGGAAAAGCGGATACAAGTTTCATTGAAAAGATGATGCGATTAGGATAAGGAGACCAACTATGGCTAGAGTAGATTTAAATAGCGATTTAGGTGAAAGCTATGGCAGATATACACTTGGTAACGATGAACGAATTATCCCCTTGATATCATCGGCTAACGTAGCCTGTGGATACCATGCTGCCGACCCAGTGGTAATGATGGAGACGATTAAGCGTGTGAAAGAAGCGGGTGGAGCTATCGGTGCACATCCAGGCTTTCCGGATTTGATGGGCTTTGGACGCCGTGAGATGTCACTTTCATTTGAAGAAGCAAAAGCCTATACGTTGTACCAAATAAGTGCACTGGCAGGTATGTGTAAGGCACACGGTATGAAACTTCAGCATGTAAAACCACATGGGGCAATGTACAATATGGCAGGCAAGGATTATCAATTGGCTAAAGCCATTTGTGAGGCTATAAAAGAATTTGATAAAGAAATTATTGTCTTAGGCTTATCAGGCAGTGCAATGATTACAGCGGCCAAAGATATAGGCCTTAAGGTGGCCCAAGAAGTATTTGCTGATAGAGGTTATGAAGAGGATGGTAGCTTAGTTAATCGTAGCAAAGCAGGTGCGTTTGTCCACGATGAGAATGAAGCAATTGCACGTGTTGTCCGTATGATTAAAGAGGGCAAAGTTGCTGCGGTGACAGGTAAGGATATTGATATTCAAGTAGATTCTGTTTGTGTGCATGGCGACGGTGAGAAAGCGTTGTTATTTGTGGAAAATATTAGAACGGCATTGATAGATGAGGGGATTGAAATTAAAGCCCTTGGTGCGTAAAAGCAAAACCACGAAATGGAATAAAGAGTCTGCTTGCTTAACTCGCCACGCCGAGCGTTCTTCCTATTAAGCGAGTGCGCATCTAAGCGGAGCGTGTTTATATAATAGGCATATAAACAGGCATAGGAAAATTTCGCTTCCTATGCCTGAAATATTTTAGTAATGATAATTAGTTAAAAAGATAACCGTATTTCTTTTGGTTTTGGTATTAGTAAAGGTCAACCACAAAGTATTTGTTTTATTTTTTAGTGAAACAGTACTTTTGTTTTTGATTGTTTTAGCTTTTTGAGTTTTGCTATTATAAAGTTGAATTTCTTTGAGCTTCCAGCCTTTAGCAGCTGAGACAGTTAGTTTGCCTTTGACAGTCTTTTTAGAGTTAAGATTAAAGTAGTCGTAGTTTGCAAACTGTGAACGGTAATTTTTGTTACCAAGTTTAAGTGTCTTAATTGGGTTGGTATATTTACGAACGGTAACGGTACATTTGTAAGAGTATGTGTTCTTACCCTTCTTTGCTCTGAAGGAAACTACCGCTTTTCCAGCTTTTTTCGCGGTTATTTCAACGCCTGAAGAGTTTTTGACACTGCTTTTTTTAACCGTTAAAACTTTTGTATTGCTAGATTTTATCCGCGATATGGTCCAACCTTTGACAGACTTATTATTTTGCAATAGTTCCAAATACGATTGGTTCCAATACACGCTTGTTTTCGGATAGTAAGTCATCTCGCGAGTTTTTGCCAAAGTAGGTTTTTTTGATGACGCTTGTGCATCAACTGGTGGTACTAGGCACATTATCATTACAAATACAAGTGCCACTGAAAATATTTTTGTTAGTATTTTTTTCATAATTGACCCCTTTCTTTTTGTTTGCATATTGTCAATATGCAATATCAATGTAACTAAAGCATACCATAAATACAACAAAAAGTCATTATAAATGTTTGTGGTAATGTAAAAGAAAAGGTATACTAAAGATTAATTAGATTTTAATTATAAAGTGGTGAAAAGATAGAGGTAATTGCGATGAGTGAGAATAAAAACAACTGTGAAACTTGTATATATTGTGTATACGATAAACCTTCACAAATGTTAAGAAATGCACTAAAACAGAGGTTTTAATGAAGTGATTAGTAGTAGTGAAAAGTAGGGAAATGTGGGTAATTCCTATATTATCCCTACACCACTTCAATAGCTTTTCCAAGCGATTTTAATTTTTCGATATCTGTTCGGAGCCACTCAATATCACGATCAGTGTATATCGACTCTGTGATGTCTTTTCTTTTATGTCCAACCAGTGCTTTTATGGCATTATCGTCTATACCAGCTTTTTTAGAATTAGTTACGAACGTGACTCTAGGATCGTGCGGACGATGTCTAGAATCCAACTCTAATGCTTCAATAACCTTTTTAAACCTTGTAGTATATTTACTATATGTTAACGTCCATGAATTATTCCGCCCTTTATCGTTGAACAATTTATCACTACCGACAGATTTGGCAAAGTCACAATTTCTTTCAATTAATGGTTTGATGAAACTATGTATTGGAACACAACGTCTTTTACCAGCTTTGGTTTTCATTCCACCTGTTATAGCCCAATTCTCTAAATCAACATCACTCATATTCAATGTGATTAGTTCTTGGGGTCTCCATCCCATATAATATTGTATAATGATCCAATCCACAAATTTAACGGAGTCAACATTTTTCCATAATTTATTCATTTCATCATCGGTAAAGCATAGGTGCGGAGTTCTAGTCTCTTCCATTTCTTCCAGCACATCGATGGATACATCAAATGTTCTTGCGTAATTCTTATCCACTACCTCATATTCCAATGCGTAGTCCAACATTAAATTAAAAAGAGATTTAATTTTTGCTTTGTTTCCCGCCGAGGCATATATTTTTTCGCCTTTATTCTTACCGCGATACTCTATGCGAAAACCTTTTTCCATACAACCCTTTATATGTCTACCTCTAACGTCCTTAACTCTCATGTCATATGTCGAAGAGCAAAATAGCCAAGGCGCCGTGATGTTGCGTTTAGAGTTGTCTGTTATAGTTGGAAAATATTCTGTTGACCACCTATCATATAGTTCACTAACCCGTATAGCATCGTCTAAATCATAAGGGTTTCGATTATATTCCACCAATGCGGCATATGCATCGTTATAAGTGAGAAAAAATGATTCCGGCTTCAAGGGTTTTACAATAGGTCGTCCCGTCATAGTTTTTCCAACAGTTACCATCGCTCTAAACGGTTTTCTCAAATTTCGATTTTTTATTTCGCTTATTTGACCAAATCCATTTGGAAGACGCTTGCGTTTGTTATTTTTATTTCGGGGTTTTCTTTTCGTAACGGTTTTATTCATCGGATAGCCACAATGCGGACAAGAAATCGCTTTGTCGCTTACCTGCAACTCACATTCGGGACATTTAATAATCATCTTTTTCCTCCTATTATTCAGTTTGTTGTTAAACCCAGTATATGCTATAGTGTAGGAATAGTCAATTCCTACATTGATTAAATATATTCGGAGGAAAACGAAAGTGGTTAAAATTAATACTGTGATATGTCCTATATGTGGAGGACACTTGAGTGGTTACGATAAAGTTTCAAGATTGGTGAGGTATAGACGTGGTGCCAAGGGTCATATTTGTCTAAAACGTCTACAATGCATTAAATGCGGGAGAGTACATAGAGAAATGCTCGATTCTATATATCCACATAAACACTACACAAGGGACATCATAGACGGAGTAGTAGAAGGGCTCATAACACCTGAAACATTCGGTTTTGAAGATTATCCGTGTGAATTAACAATGGCTAAGTGGTTGATAAATAACCCACTCACTTCTTTTTAACAAACAGTATTAATTATCTTAGAATAGCAGTTAAAAGGAGGTGAAAGTGTATGAACGAATTTGTAGGTGGGTCGGTACCCGTGAATGTTGCAGCTAGAGTATATGGAAAGGATGCATCATGGGTACGAGCAGGAATCGTATGCAGCTGGTTGAAAATCGGTAAAGCGACAAGAAAAGGCAAAGAAATAACAACTCTGGAAGAAATGGATTCTAAATACGGACGTATAAACTTTTATATTTCGCCAAGATTACTTTGGGAAGAAACGGGTTATGTGTGGAAAGGGGAGAAATCTTATGGGAACAACGATACGTCCGGAGACATCGAAAAAGAATAAATATTGGCTTGAGAAACATAGGTATTATGAGCTGAAGCATTTTTGCTTGCAGTATCCTATTTGGAAGAGGGCTCATTTGTCTTTGGATGGATTGAGCAAGCGACCAGAAGATTTGGAAATATTTTTTAAAAGCGGAGTTAGTGATCCCACTTTTAGATGCGCTGAAGCAAGAGTCTATTACTCAGACCGAATGGAAACTGTAGAACAGACCGCCATAAAAGCAGATTCGAGCTTGTATGAATATATTCTAAAAGGGGTTACGTTGGGTGTATCGTACGAGCACATGAAAACCACTTTGGAAATACCCTGTAGCAAGGACATGTATTATGATCGCTACAGACGCTTCTTTTGGTTACTGAATAAAAAACGCGCATGATTTACAAGTCATATTGTGAAAGGAGGGTGTTCATATGTTGATTAGTAAAGGAGAATTACTAGCAATTATAGCCTTTAGCATACTCGGTGGTATGTATATGAGCAATAAAAAAGCTATGGAAATTCAAATGGCTAGTGAATGGAAAGCCCGTCGCACAAGAGGAGAGTCCTAACAGACTCTTCTTTTTTTGTATATTTTCATTACGCAGGTGACAATAAAATCTGCTAATTTGATAGAATGATGAAAGGAGGTAATGTATGATTTGGATTATATTTATACTTGGTCTATTGTTAGGAGCGTCGATTACGGCACTAATTTATAGTTTTAAGTGTGATAGAGTTATCGGAACCATTCAGATTGATAGAACTATTAAAGATGAAGCTCCGATGCTGTTCTTATCTTTAAACACGGACGTAGATTCATTTTGTCAAGAAAAATCAGTAACGTGTATTATTGATAACACTGACCTCATTACGCAAGATTCACAAGCCCTATTATGAAACTATTTATATGTTTGAAAGGAGAAAAAACAATGGCAAACGAAAGCAGAGCGTTGTTGGAGGAAAGGATCGAATCAGATTTTGGAGAATTATTTAATCTTGATCCCCAAAGCAAAGAAAGAGCGGCTATGATAGAAGGTATCGCGACCTTATACAAATTGAAAATCGAGGAAGATAAAATCGATGTTGATTTTAACAAGCACAATTCGTCGGAGTTGATAAGACAAGAACAAATTAACATTGATTATATCGAACGTAGAAAAGATCGATTGGTTAATATTGGATTGGGTATAGCGGGTATTATCATACCAATAGGGTTCTATGCGAAGTGGATGAAGAGAGGATTTCAGTTTGAAAAAGAGGGCACATTCACTTCAACAACATTTAGAGGATTGTTTAGCAAGTTTAAACCGATTAAGTAATAATTATATTTCAGAAGCGAAAAGTTGACAAAGGCTTTTCGTTTTCTATTTGACTTTTGCAGTATATCAATCTAAAATAAAGAAAGAATAGGAGGCAGTGATATGAAAAAAATAATAAAAGGATTACTAATATTAATCGCTATGATGTGCTTGTTTCCGGTACCCATCGAGGCGGCGTCGAAGAAAGAAGTCACAAAAGTCGAACGAGTCGTGAATAATCTTTATTCGGCGGCTAATAATTATAATGTAAAAAAGATGAAAAACTGTTTTGCACCAGGTGTGAAGCCTAAGTTTTTTGAAAGTAATAAACCTATGGCTACGTTTACTCGTAAATACAATCGAAAATATCTGTTGTATAAAATACGAAGCACAAAAGTTTTTAAAAGAACAGCTACGGTAAAAGTTTATTGCGCATATCCAAATCTAACAGCACCTTTTGAATACGCGTTTATGGATTTCGAAGGTTTCTCAGAACGGAATCCGAATGCTAGTTCAAAAACGCTCAATAAAAAACTCGCTCAATATGTGAACAAAGAAGTCGTGAGTAATTTTAAGCTTTTTGGAGTGGAGCTCAAACAAGAAGTTGTAACTATCAAACTTAAAAAAATAGGAAGTTCATGGAAGATATCATCTTGCCCCGTGAAGTTGTTGGATTCTTACAATTTGGGCTATGAATCAGCGTGGCGGGCTTATTTTTAGCGAATGATTAAAAAGAGAAAGACTGCATTTTTCGATGTGGTCTTTTTTTAATGGAGTTTTATGCGATATCACTATGAAAAACCGACAATTTATTTGTCGATGTATGGACAACTTTATATTTGCGAACATCCGGTATACGATAGTTGCACTCTGTTTAAAATTAATAGTAAGGGTCTGGCTGTCATACAACAGCGTTTTGATGAGTGTACGAAAAGCGTATGGTGGAGCGAAATAGATGTATGGCTCACGGACGAATTATATTTGAATGCTCGTTTCGAGGAATATTTCAATTCCAGAGCTAAAGTGGCGGCGGACGAATTGTATCCTACAGTGACGGTTCGTCAACTCATGTGGGCGTTAAAGATGAAACCCTTAAAGAAGGAACGCTGGGAAACGGTGTTTGATAGGCGGGACATTTGAAAGGAGAAATGAAATGAATGTTACAGAAATGGTATTATCGGCAATAATTAAAAAGGGCGTTGTGTGGGAGGCACGGAATTTCGAAACCGATGTACAGATTCCAGACAACAATATGATTGTTAAAATAAAAGCAGAACATATGACGATTCAACTAGAGAAAAGAGAGGGTAAGTAAATGAACATTTCGGGCGTTTTACAAGACAACAATGAACGATGGAAAACAGATGGTGACCGTAGCAAATGTCGCAAACATGCATATTGTTCGAAGTTGTGTAAAAGAACTGCTAATCTATTAAAATTAGCACGTCAAGAGACAGTATCTAAGGCGATTGAGCCATTTTTAAAGAAAACGTTTGAATAGGGGAACATATGAAAAAAACAAAATTATATTTAAAGAGACAAATACCGACCGTTTTAACTTTTATAGGTGCGAGTGGAGTGGTTGCAACCGCGATAATGACGGCTAAGGCGACGCCGAAGGCTATAAGAGTTATCGAAAAGGCTACGAACGACAAAGGGGGATATTTGACAAATCTGGAAGTTATTTTGAATGCCGGCCCTGTTTATATACCAGCTATTCTGACGGGAGTGGGTACTGTTGCGTGCATATTCGGGGCTAACATGCTTAATAAGCGAAATCAAGCCAGCTTGGTAAGTGCCTACGGATTGCTTAGCCAATCGTACAATGAATACCGTCAAGCGGCTACGAAGGTGTATGGAGAAGACGCCAACGAAAAAATTTATGCTGAAATGGCTAAGGACGTTTATGTGCATGCGGATGGTCATTCCGTATATGATAAAACTTTAGAAACGGACGGAGATAAAGTACTTTGTTACGATTTATATTCGAAACGATATTTCGAATCTAGTATCGCGGCTGTCGTGAATGCGCAATATCATGTTAATCGGAACCTTACACTTCGGGGAGATTCGACGATAAACGATTTTTATGAGTTTTTGGGTATTGACAGTATACACGGTGGGGATGATATAGGATGGGATTTATTTGAGTTGCACGCGGGCGGTATACAATGGCTTGACTTTGAAAACGTCATATCAAAAACCGATGATGGTATGGAATGTTGTATAATATCGTCTGTTTGGGCGCCAGAGACATTGATATGCGAGTAGTCACGCAAAATTTACAAGGTGTATTGTGAAAGGAGGTAACTGCTTATGAACAGTAAAATGATTAAAATTATTGGTTGGGCAGCAACAGCGATAGGATTTGGGGTAACCCTCGTATCCAATTGGGTTGGCGAACAACAAATGGATGAAACCATCAACGAAAAGGTGAACGAAGCAATTAGCAACTTGAACGAGGGAGAGTCTTAGGGAACTAAGGCTCTTTTCTTTTTCATAAAACGAAAGGAGTACGAATGGATAAGTCATCAATAAATAAATTTGTTAGAGGGGTGCAAATGTCAACCATCAAGCACGGTCCCGAGATTTTAACAGGCATGGGTGTTGTCGGAATGCTTTCAACTGTTGTGTTGGCGGTGAAAGTTACACCCAAAGCGATCAGACTTATAGACGAACAACAAGAGTTTTCACAAGAAAGGGACGGACGATGTCTTAAAACTACAGAAGTAGTTAGAGCGGCGTGGAAGTGTTATATTCCGTCAGCGGTGACAGGACTAATGTCTATATCGTGTCTAATTGGGGCAAGTGCCGTTAACGTCAAGCGAAATGCAGCCTTAGCTACCGCTTATGCACTTTCAGATACAGCGTTAAAAGAGTATCAAGCAAAAGTTGTAGAAACCGTCGGGGTGAAAAAAGAACAAACAGTTCGTGACGCGGTAGTTAAAGAAAAAGTCGAAAATAATCCCATGAGCAATAAGGAAGTGATTATAACTGGTACGGGTGAAACAGTATGTTATGATGCTGTGTCGGGTAGATATTTCAAGTCGGATATCGAGAAACTACGGAAAGCCGAAAACATTTTAAACCGTCGATTGATGGATGAGATGTATATTTCTTTAAATGAATTTTACTATGACATAGGATTACCAGCGGTTAAATTAGGAGATAGTTTAGGATGGAACATCAACGATGGCATGGTGGATTTAGACTTTAGATCCCAATTGGCTGACGACGGAACCCCGTGTCTAGTCTTGGACTATCGAGTAGCACCAAAGTATAACTATGTGTAATCGCGCGAAATTTACAAGGTGTATTGTGAAAGAAACTATTGTATTCGAAAGGAGAAAACAAAATGGAAAACAAAGAAATCTTAACAAATGAAGAGGTAGTAAAAACAACTGAAGAATTATTGGACACTGGAAATGGCGCATCGATTGCGGTTGGAACGGTTATCTTATTATTAGGGGCAGGCGCATTAGCCTACAACTTCGTAATAAGACCCGTTGTGGCTAAAATTAAAGCTAAGAAAGAAGAATGTGATTTGGAAGAAGTTGTTGTCGATTTAAAAGATCAGGGTATCGATATTGTAGAAGAAGATTAATGATAGTGATATTTGAGATGGGAGTCCCAACAGGGGCTCTTTTCTTTTTGCGACGAAAGGGGTAAATATGAGTAGCATATTAGAAAATCTAGGAGTATTGGGGCAAGTGACGGGAAATAGAAACGTGTCTGAAACCTCCGCTGAACGAGCAAGAGCCGAGGAGGCAAAAAAAATAGCGTATAAAGAGGGTTTGACGGATGTGCCTATAGTAGAGGGTCTTATAAAAGGTGTTGAGGTGCCTGCGAATCCTACCGTTCAAAAAAACAGCAAAAAAATGTTTGACGCTAATTACGAGAAAATGACCATGAATGATTACGAGCATATTAAGAAAACGTATGCGTTTTTATTAACTATCGGTCGATTTAAAGACCCCGTTTTAGCACAAACGGCTAAAGATGGAGCAGAGTGTATCGAGTGGTTATGCGATGGGACGGTGGAATTATGAATGGTATAAGATTAGAAACTCCAACAGATGCACAGATAAGACATAACTGGGGGAAGCATTATTCCGAACAAAGTAAATGGAAGCAAGTACATTTAGTACGTGATGGTTTGGATATTTTAGCTGATACGGACGAATCACAGGTGTTGTTGGAGGCGGCCAAGACCGTTAATTTTTTACTACAGCATTTGGATTTAGCGAGCGTGATGATGTTTGAAGCCACTAGGAATGAAAACGTAGATCACGAAGCGCTTGTAAAAATGTTTAATAAAGGAGATGAACAAGTATGCAAAATCAAAGTGGATGCGAAAAGTCTATGAAATTATATTCCTATGCCGGCCCTGTTATGGTGTTCGATAAATGTGTGGCGCATAGTTGGTATGGTCGTACAAGAGCCGAATCAGAAAGAAAGGCTAGAAATA
>JGI994J12354_10000845_pt1 | contig 31144 bp, 26 predicted proteins | sample IntmicLarv3ML3BL_FD_12354 | JGI IMG/M metagenome (IMG submission 12354) | reverse complement strand
TAACCGATTTTTCTTAAGTAAACATACTTAATCCGGCGAATATTAGTAAAAACTATGTTCGTCGGATTTTTTTGTACTTGAAATAACTTTGATTTTGTGATATAATTTATATATGCCGACCTTATTATTAGAGATACGTTGCGAGGATTTGCCTGCATCTGTGTTGCCACAGATATTAGAGCAGTTGAGTGAGATTTCCCACGCGTATTTTGCGCAAAACCGTATTGCTTTTGAAAATATTGAGGTTTTCGGCACATTGCGACGCATTGTTTTAATAATGAAAAACGTTAGCCACCGCCAAAGTGAAGATATACGTGAGGTTCGTGGTCCTATAGTTAGTGAGGCGTTTTTTGCAAATGGTATACCTACAGCTGCGACTGAAGGGTTTGCTAAAGATGTTGGTGTTGAAGTTAGTGACCTTAGGATTAAAGAGTATGACGACCAAGAGTATATGGTAGCATTTTTCAAGGAAGAGTGCAAAAATACAGTAGATATACTTCCAAAACTCCTTCCGCAAATAATAGCGGAGATTAAAACTCATAACGATATCCGTTGGGGCGTTGGCGATTTTCGTTTTGTGCGTCCTCTTCGTTCCGTTGTTGCTCTATATGGTCAAGATATCGTAAATTTTACCATCGGCGACATCTCTTCCGGCAATGTCAGCCGCGGTAACAGATTTTTGGCTCCTTACAAGGCAATAATTCCAAGCGCTGACAACTACAAAGATGCCATGGAAGAAAATATGATAATTATTGAGCAGAACAAGCGCAAAGATATCATAAATTGGCAGATTAATATGTATGCCCGAAGGGTAGGGGCTACCATTGCTGATGATAACGGCAAGCTACTCAACGAAATAGTTAATCGTGTTGAGTATCCGACCGCCCTTTTAGGGTCTTTTAGCCCGGAGTTTTTAAAGTTACCGACCTCTCTTTTGTATCATATCATATCTTTAGAGCAGCATCATTTTCCGCTCATAAAAGATGGGAAATTGCTCCCGCAATTCATCGCTGTACGTGATGGCGATTTAGCGTACATTTCCATAGTACGTGACGGCTATGAGCGTGTTTTGAATGCAAAATTGGGGGATGCCGGCTTTTTTTATGAACAAGATAAAAAACGTGATTTGAACCAGCTTTTGGACAGCTTAAATTGGCTTAAGTTTAAAGATATTGGTGGAAATATGCGTGATAAAACAGAGCGGCATCAAAAAGTCTCCCTAAAATTAGCGCAGCTCCTTCAAAAAGATGAGAAGACAATAGAGACGGTCAAACGCGCAGCGTTGCTCTCATTTGTGGATTTATCAACCGGTATGGTGCTTGAACATCCTTCGCTAAGAGGTGTTATAGGTAAGGAATATTTACAAAACTTAGGGGAAAGTGAAGAAGTTTGCATAGCTATTGGCGAGCAATACCTGCCAAACTATGAAAATGATAACCTACCAAGCACAGATGAGGGATGTATTCTCGCTATTTCCGGAAAAATAGATGATTTGTGTTTGAGTATGCTAAATAAACAAGATTCATATGCCGCGCACTACGCATTAAATACACTTATATACTCCTTCCGCCGCTTTGTGAAAGATGGAAAGGTTACTGTTGACATTATAATTGAGCTTATGAATTATACTCTTTCTATGCTTTCGGTAGACGAGAAGAGTAAAGATGATATTTTAAAAGAGATTACAAGCAGATTTAAGAGAAAGGATGTGTAAAATGTTTCCGATATTCCCATCATTATTAGCATTTGATTTGTTGAAATTAGAAGAGCAGACAGCTACGTTGTCAGCGTTAGATATAGCAGGGTTTCATCTTGATGTTATGGACGGGCAATTTGTGCCGAATATTACCTTCGGAGCGAGCTTGTGCAACGCTGTAAAACGCGTAACTGATAAACCTATTAACGCGCACTTAATGACCTACACTCCGCACAATCTCTTTAGTGATTTACAAAAAGCCGGCGTAACAAAAGTATATATACATCCCGAATCAACTCCGCATATAAACAGGGTTCTTCATCAAGCTCTTGACAACGGTTTAACTCCGGCGATAGCCATAAACCCCGGCACTCCTCTTTGCGTTATTGAGCCGTTAATTGATATCATCGAGGGCGTGCTGATAATGACGGTGAACCCCGGGTTTGGCGGGCAGAGCATTTTAGACAATTCAATTGACCGTATAAAAAAATGCTCCGATATGCTGCGTGCGTATCCTAATGTTGAGCTTATAGCAGACGGTGGTATAAAGCTAAATAACATTAAAACGTTGAAAGATGCCGGTTTGACTGCGGCAGTTATCGGCACGGCAATCTTTAAAGGCGTATCCATCGACGAAACAGTACAGGATTTTGTATCTATATAAGATGACGTTCCCGATAGATTTACATATTCATACCACCTTTTCTGACGGCTTTTATACTCCAACGGAAATAGTAGAGAGCGCAAAAAGTAAGGGGCTGCAAATTATCTCGATTACTGACCATGACAGCATTTCAGGGTTAAATGAAGCGTTTAATGCTGCGAACTGGACACCTTTAAAGGTTATACCCGGCGTTGAGTTCAATACTGAAGTTGGAAAAGAGAGTGTGCATATTTTGGGGTACGGCTTTGACCCGTCAAACGTTAGATTGCTTGAAGTTTTAGCTGCACGACGTTTAGACAGAGTTGAACGTGGCAAGAAGATGGTCGCCCGACTTCATGATATAGGGGTGACAGCAATAACCTTTGATGATGTGTTGGAGGTCTCCGGCGGTTATTCAGTTGGCAGACCGCATATAGCAAAAGCCCTAGTGTTAAAGGGGCATTCTAAGAACTTTGGTGATGCGTTTAATAAATATCTTGCTATCGGCAAGCCGGCATATGTTGCGCGTGCGCCCTTTTCGCCTGAAGAGGCGATTTTAACCATACATAATGCCGGAGGAATAGCTATTTTAGCGCATCCGGGTAAAATAGGGGATCCAAATAGGATAATAAACAATCTGTTTGAAGTTGGGCTGGATGGGTTAGAAGCGTATCATACTGACCATTCGGCGGCTGTTGCCGAAAAGATGCGGGGCAAGGCGCAGACAAAAAATCTCCTTGCTACAGTCGGTTCAGACAGCCACGGTCCGATGATTCGTAATGTAGAAATCGGCTCGGTATACGCTCCCGATGATGTTCGTGACGCTCTCTTTGCCCGATTTTTAGGATAAAAGTTTCACGCTGTTTTGGATAAGTGTTTCTTTAACGCTCGCAATATCTTCTGCTGTTGGTATCCAGCTTTCGTTTCCTTCTTCGCTATGCTGCAGATTGCGCCCTTTTGCTGCCCCGTAAATATGATAGGGCATAAGTTCTACGCCTTCGCAATGTTCTAAACTGTGGTAAGTTTTAATGATGCCGGAAATGTTTTCATCGTCCATATTCACGCCTTTTACCACAATACAGCGCAACCATATTTTGACATCAAAGCTATCTAAATATCTTAAATTATCCAAAATCTTTTCATTTGTTACGCCTGTGTACGCTTTGTGTCGCTCTAAAGAGGTGTCCTTATAGTCCCAAATAAACAGATCAACAAGCGGAAGGAGTTCTTTTATCAATTTAGGCTCAAAAAATCCGCAAGTTTCAATAGCTGTATTTATCCCTTCAAGTTTAGCGAGTTTTAAAATATTTATCGCTTCTTTGGCTTGTGCCAATGGTTCGCCTCCGGATAAGGTCAAACCGCCCACATCGCCGTAGAATACTTTATCTTTCAACACTTCGTTCACTACTTCTTGAGCGGTCATGCTGTCAGCTATTGCCGAGATTGCCTTTGTCGGGCAAATATCAATACAATTTAAGCACATGTTACAATTTTCATTCACAAAAACATGCTTGTCGTTTTCAAATAAATGCGCAGCTTTAGTACAAATTTCACTGCACATCCCGCAATGAATACATAAACGCCTTTCAAACATCAGCTCGTTAGTGAATTTTTGGGTCTCAGGGTTATGGCACCACTTACAATTTAGCGGGCAGCCCTTAAAAAAGACCGTTGTCCGTATTCCGGATCCGTCATGCGTACAAAAACGTTGGATATTTGAAATCAGCGCATTGCTTTTAGCTGACATTGCTGCTGTCTCTCTTTATAATCATATCCTGCCACTCTTTGTCAAGCGTCACAAAGCGCGCTGACCATCCGGCTATTCTTACTGCCAAATTTTTATACTCTTCAGGGTGTTCTTGCGCGTGTTTTAAGACTTCATTGTCCAAAACATCTATTTGGAGGAAAAACCCGCCCAAACTGATAAATCCGTTTATAAGCCCTACGATAGAGTCAACCCCATTATTTGCTTTAATCGTGCTTGGAGAGAGTTTAAGGTCCAAAGCCGCGCCACACGTTTGATTCCTTAAATTAGTTCTGCAATGCGATTTTATTATAGCAGTAGCCCCGACAAAATCGCTTCCAGGAGTAGGGGAGAAGTTGTTTGCAAGCACCTCGCCCTTTTTTCTCCCGTGCGGTGAAGATATCCTTGAAGCTGACCACTCGATTTGACGTCCAAATGTGCTTATGCCGGGGATAAAGTATAGCGGACAACGTCCGTTAAAGGATCTTACAAGCTCAGCAAAGCAATCGGCAATTTTAGCTGTTATTTCATCCACCTCAGGGTTATCATTGCCATAGTATGAGTATCTGTTCAAGATATGTTGTCTTAGCGCTTCTTCGCCCTCCCAGTCGCTATTTAAGATACACATAAACTCAGCGAGTGTTAACATCTTCTCATCAAAAACTATTTTCTTTATAGCGTAAAGACTGTTTGCGGTGTCAGGCAGCCCACCTATGTGAAAGGAGAGGGCATTGTACTTTGCGCCTCCTTCAAGATAGGAAAGACCTTTTTGTGCGCATCCTTCTGTAAAAAGAGAGACTACCGAGCATGGATTACGTGGTTTCCATTTCCAATTTTTGCAGTCTACATTCTTGTCAAGGATATAATCACCCTCAACATGCTGGTAAATCTCTTCAAGCGCAGCTTGAAGGTCATCTATATAAGCGTAAAATAGTTCATCAAAGGTCTTAAAATTAAGCTCTGCGCTCTCATACCCTTTAAGCGTTTGGTGCTGTAAGATATTTAATCCGTCAAAAGGAATATATCGAAAGTAAGTTTTTCCCGGTATTTGTATTTCCCAACAGCCGTCATTGGCAAAGTCGCGCGCTTCTTTTATATCGTAAATAAAATCGGTCATAGAGTTTAAAATAAGCTCTTCATTGTAGACTGCTACTGTTCCGTTGCCGTGCCGTATAACTTCGGCAACACGCTTTAAAAGTTTTTGCGGGCTATTTTTATTTATACGAACAGCTATCGGGAAATCGCTTATACCAAACTCTTCAACAATATCAAGGCACAGATACGTAACATTATTTGTTATCTCATTCCCATCGCTGTCAACGCCTGCAAGCACGATATTTTGATAGTGTTGGGCATCGCCGCTGCCGTTACTGCCGCCGTATATCCATTCACACCCTTTGATGAAAAAGTGCGCCAATATTTCACGCGCTTGGGTTATGTCCAAAATACCTTGCTTTAGATCACGCTCCAAATATTTGCCTAATATTTCATCAATACGCCCAATCCCTGACCAGTTCCCGGTTAGTCGCGTAAAAGCGAAGATAAACCAAAGACTTTGCACTGCCTCGTGGAAGTTGCGCGCCGGAAGAAGCGGAACCTGTTTGAGATTTTCATAGCTACGCTTGTAAATCTCCTCATCTTTTTTTGCCAGTTCATTCAAATAGCGGTCGTGCCAAATCTTAAAACAGTCAATGCTGTGCTGCATACTATTTAAAAATAAGAGTTTTTCCAGGTCATTTTGTCCTGCTACGGTAGCTTTTAGCTCTTCTTCTATAACAAGAAGCCCTTCATTCACCACGCGGTCAAAGCCCAATGTTACATGTGAAACGCTATAGCATAAGAGCTGCCCCTTGTAGGAAGCGGGAATCATATGATATATGGCATCTCCAACTGTAGCCGCTCCTGAGATAAGCTCATTTGCGCAGATTCTTATCGGCGCTTGGCGCACTATCCGCTCTATTGAAATATCGTGCTTTTCTAAAAATGTAAGCTCTTCAAAGTTTTCAATATCATCAAGCTTTACATGAGGGAATTTTTGCGTATCTTGCCCATATTTGCCCTCTAAAGAGTCCAGCGCAAATTTTCTCGTGTTTTCGCTAGAATATATTTGTCTGCTCTCATCTGTTGCGGAATAAAATTTCATATATTTAACCTCTTACACTATTATTATAAACATATATAAACGAAAAGAGTTTGACAAATTGTTCAAAATTTTGTAAAATAATATCACACAGGAGAATGTGCTGTATGAAAATCAACTCTGTTGATATAAAATATTATCACGCGTCAATCGCGAATTTTGAAAAAGATGGGCTGCTGCATATAAAAAGCTTGCCTTATCTTTCTATAGTGCAGTCTGTAGTCGGTACATATTCCGTTTCTATAGACAGCTCAAAGGTTTATAATACAGTTTCCGGAAGCGCGTTTATAGCGCCGGCACATAAGATACAACACATTCAGCATAATCTGGACAAGCAGCAGGGGATTATGCGCGCGCAATGGATTTTTTTAGATGTTATCTTAAACGATACTTATCGTTTGGAAGAAATTTACGATTTCCCGGTAATACTTCCGCCAAAATATAATGCTCAACTGCAAGATGCTATTTCAATGATACTGAACAAGAACGTTCATATTTGTGACCAATTTTCCGTGATGTATCAACTCGTAAAATCACTCATGAAGATTGGTGTTGAAAAACCGATGCTCTCCTATGAGCTTGCAAGCGTGACTAAGTATATCCAAGATAATTATAATGAAAAGATTTCAGTGCGAGAGATTGCCGAAAAGTTTTACTTTTCCTTGCCAACGCTTTTTCGCAAATTTAATCGTGAATTTGGCTGTTCACCTGTTGAATACATTAACAGAACGCGCATGTCAAACGCCGCGCACCTCTTAAAACATACAAAAATGTTGCTAAAAGAGATTGCCGGCGCGGTGGGTATAGATGATCAATACTATTTTTCAAAATTATTCAAAAAGCAGTTCGGAGTGTCGCCGCGAGAATACAGAAGAAATGAAGAAATTTGAGTGTATATCTTTACACAAAGCGCAAAACATGTTATAATTGTATAGATACAAATAAGGGGTAATTATGAGTTTTAAAATAGCAAATATGGAGTTTAACTCGAGATTATTGGTAGGCACAGCCAAATATAAAGATGCCGACACTATGAAAAGAGCGATTGTCGCAAGCAGCGCTGAGATTGTTACTGTGGCGATTAGGCGTATGCCGGTCAATGAGCCGAGTTTTTCTTATGTTTACGAGTTTATAAAAGAGCAAAATCTGACGGTTTTGCCAAATACTGCCGGCTGCTATACGGTGAGGGATGCTGTATTGACAGCGCAACTTGGGCGGGAGGCATTGGGTACAAATTTCGTCAAATTGGAAGTTATTGGGGACGAAAGAACACTATTTCCGGACAATGAGGGACTTTTAGAGGCCGCAAAAGTACTGGTTGAGGACGGATTTACAGTCATGCCGTACTGCATAGATGATCCCATCGTTTGTCGAAAATTGGAGGATATAGGTTGCGCTGCTGTTATGCCTCTTGCAGCTCCTATCGGCTCAGGTTTAGGCGTGAGAAACCCGTATAATATACGTATTATAATTGAACACAGCAATGTTCCCGTGCTCCTTGATGCCGGAGTCGGCACAGCGTCCGATGCCACCTTTGCTATGGAGCTTGGCGTTGATGCTCTACTTATGCAGACCGCCATAAGTGAAGCCAAAGACCCCATCAAAATGGCTGAAGCCATGAATAAAGCAACCGTTGCCGGACGACTTGCATTTGAGGCGGGAAGAATACCTAAAAAGCTTTACGCTACCGCAAGCAGCCCAATAACCGACCTCATCTCAACACAATAATTTGAAGTTTGTTTACAAATAAAACAATATAGATTTCGAATTCGGATATAATATTTATATGAATATCCGGACTTTAGAAAGAGAGAATAATATTGTTTTACTTAAACTTGAAGGTGTGTTAGACTACTACGGAACCTTGGAGCTCAAACAAGCTGTGAATGAGTGCATTGACGAAGCATCACCACTTGAGCATCTGGTATTTGATGTTGATAATGTTAACTTTATCGGAAGCTGTGGAATAGGTTTCTTCTTATCGCTCATGAGCAGATTAAAGTGTGCCAATGGGGATCTCATAATAGTTTGCAAAAAACATGAACTTTTAAATCTCTTTAAGGTCACGCAACTAACAAAGTTTATAGATTGTCATTACGATGTCACGAGCTTATTTTCAGAGCTTGGCATAAAAAACCGTACTGTTGCGTAAATTATACATATGTCACAGAAAAAACAAGAACATTATTATACGGAAAACCCAACCAGTACAAGCAATAAGAGTAGCTATAAAGACACATTGCTTGGCGAGAGCTTTACGTTTTTCACGGACAGTGGTGTTTTTTCAAAAAATCATACTGACACCGGTACTCGTGAGCTTATAGAAGCTGTTGATTTGACGAAGAATTGTGATAATATCCTTGATTTAGCGTGTGGCGTTGGTATTATCGGCATCGCGATGGGAAGAGTTTTCCCCCACGCAAATATTGTTATGACTGATATAAATGAACGTGCCGTGGATCTTGCAAGAGAAAATTCCGAATATAATGGGGTGAAATCTACTGTTTATCAAGGGGATTGCTTTTCTGCGTTGCCGTCAGGTGATATATATGACCTCATTCTTTTAAATCCGCCGATAAGAGCCGGTAAAGCTCAAAACTTTGAAATGCTCAATAATGCTAAAAATTTTCTCCGGGATAGCGGACGTATTTATGTGGTTGTACGCACAAAACAGGGCGCTGATTCCTTCAAACGCGAGTTAGAAAAAATATATAATAACGTTAGTCAAGTAGGGCAGGGGTCAGGTTTTAAGGTTTTTTGCTCTGAAAAAACAAAATGAAACGAGGAACATAAAATGGCAAGATGCGAATGGGCAACGAGCGATCTTGATATTGATTACCATGATAATGAGTGGGGTAAACCGCTCCATGATGACCAGAAACTCTTTGAACTTATAATTCTGGAGGGCATGCAAGCCGGGCTCAGCTGGTCTCTTATCTTAAAGAGGCGTGAAGATATGCGAGAAGCATTTGACGGATTTGATGCTGAAAAAATCGCAAAATATGACGAACAGAAGATAGAAGAACTGATGCAAAATCCGAAAATTATCAGAAATAGATTGAAGCTTAAAGCACTTGTGACTAATGCTCACGCCTTTGTAAAAATTCAACAAGAGTTTGGCAGTTTCGATAAATATATCTGGGAGTTTGTTGATAATAAGCCTATTATGAACAAGTGGGACGATATTAATGAAATTCCTGCTTCGACAGAACTTTCTGACCATATTAGCCGTGAGTTAAAAAAACGCGGTTTTAAGTTTGTCGGTACGGTCATCTGCTACTCGTACATGCAGGCAATAGGCATGGTGAACGACCATATGATATGGTGTGGCGCCAGATGAAAATGAAAAATGGAGGCAGCTTTTTGCTCCCTCCATTTTTTTGTTCTCTTATGTATTAAAATCCTAAATCATCTTCTTTAAGTTTTCCAAGCTTGTCTTTAAGCTGTCAAAGGGGCTTTTCTCGTAACAGTCATCCTGTTCTACAGCGGCAAATTCAATGTTTGCGTCTTTTGTAGCTTTTATAATTCCCTGCCAGTCAAGATTTCCTTCACCAACTTCAGCCATAAGTTGCTCATCATTTTCGCCGATAACCATATCTTTATAGTGGAGTACTACGATTCTTTTGCCCAGTTTTTCAATCCAGTATGCAGGAGATCCACCGCCAAAAGTCACCCAAAAAGTATCTATTTCCGCCAAGAAATTCTCTGAAGAGTTTTCAAACATTATCTCAAACCCTGTTTTGCCATCGTATTTTTTAAATTCAAACGCATGGTTATGGTAACTAAAGGTTAAGTCATCTTTTTTAAGTTTGTCCGCAACGTCAGAGGCAATTTTTGCAAATTCATAGTACCCACACTTGTTTCTATACTCAATTGGCGCGACACCTATAGCGACATTCGGGCAATTTAGCGTGTGGTGATCTTTTACGACAGTATCGTATTCATTTATGAGTCGTTCAAAGGGTAAGTGAGTTATGATCGGCTGTAGCTTATTATCGTCCAAAATCTTCTTCAAAACAGCAGCATCTATCGGTGCGATACCTGATAGCTGTACATAATCATACCCAATGTCTTTAACTTTTTTAAGCGTTGTCCTAATATCTTCTTCATTCTTCAAATATTCGCGCAGTGTATATAACTGAGCAGCTAATTTCAGTTCCATTGTTCTCTCCTAATATGGTTTCCTTAAAATATTATAACTCTTTTTGCTTTAACTGTAAAGAGCTTTTTTCCATTTTTATTTTTTTCCTCTAAAAAAAATAAAAAGTTAATCAAATGAAATATATAGTAAAAAATGCTTGACATTGTTAATTGACTTTGTTATAATTTTCATATCCCATGAATTTGAGGAAGGCATTACAAGATGTTTAAGTACAAAATAATATTAGTGTTGGTAATTTTCGGAGCTATTCTTACCTGTTCCGCCGTTAATGAAGAAGAGACTAATACTATAGTTAAAGTTATAGAGAGCAAATTGTCCATAAATACTTTGCTTCCTCATGAGTATCCACGTGTCTTTTTGAAAAATGATTTTTTAGGTCAAGTAATGTTTGATGTAACATCTACGACAGGTGATGTTCCTGAAAATGCGAAATTGTCATTTGACCTTGCACAATTTGACTTTGAACGGTTTGGCGCTACAAATATCCGTATTGCATATTTCAACTCTTCCACATCTAAATGGGAACTGCTTGATTCTTCTATAAATGATGACGGCACCACACTAACCGCCTATATTGATGCATTGGGTACATATGCCGTAACAGCTGTAACAGTCCCTGACGATGAGCCACCAACACTCAAATGGATAGACCCAACTCCGGAGGAATACTCAGAGGTTACAGGCAGGAAAATACTGGAAGTTATTGCCATTGATAATGTCGGGATTGATAAGGTAGAGTTTTATTTAGATGATATATTAATGGGTACTGTGGAAGATTTGTCTCAAGGTGGATGGTATACATTTATTGACTTTTCAAAAATTGTTACTTTTGGATATACAATGAAAGCTGTGGCTTATGATCTGGCCGGAAATTATGCAGAAGTTACAAGGAAGATTATTGTAAGATCAGATGCACAGCTGTTAAATTTGATAGTCAACTCTTTTTTGTATACAAGTCCCGGCATATTCTCTTTAACCGGCACTATTGAAAACGCAGAGCGTATAGAAATAACATTAGATGGCGAAGAGATTTTAGGTAAACTTAATATAGATGATGGTATCTGGGATTTTTCTACTAATGCAGAAATAATTAAGATATATTATCATGATTATCAGTTGTCACTAAAAGATTGTGATAATATTATAGTTACAGCATTTGATGATAATGGAAATAAATGGTCAGTGCCGATTGCAGTAAAATTACCGGCTCCTGACTTTTCGGTGCAACTGTCGCCGGCAAACGATACATTACGTAAGGGTGATATCGCTATTCTAACCGCTACAATAGCTGCTGCCGATAACGTAAACTATAAGTTTATGCTTCTTGATAATGATGATGATACTTGGAGTGTGATAAAGGATTACTCTACTGACAATAGTTGTAGCTATATTTTAAATGAGCCCGGTACTTATTCATTTAAAGTAGAAGCTAAAGATTTATTAACCCAAACAATAGTTTCGTCCACTGCACTAGTCAACGTCGTATATGACTTTACAGGTGTACGGTTAATTACAAGCGCAACTGAAAACAACTATATTCACGACTTTATAATGTTAGAAACCACGAGTCTTGGAGGCATGGATGTAGAGTATAACTTTAAAGTAAATGATGGGCAAAAAGACATATTTGAAAGTGGATACAGCTCTAATCAGATGGAGTTCTGGACACCATCAACACCGGGTACATATACTGCAATGGTTATTGCGCGTGAAAAAGATACATTGGCTCCGATATTTAGTGATAGTGAATCCTTGAATGTTGTTGCGTATGTTCAACCGTCTGCGGAGTTAACATCTGTTGAATTAACATCAACTTTCACTTCTATGATACCTATAAGTAAGTATACTGACTTCACAGCTACAGCTGTTGGAGGAGAAAATTTAGAATATCAATATAGTATATATGATGGCAAAAAATGGTCTCTCTTAAGCTCGTTTGGCTTCAATAAAAATCTCTATTATTGGTATGCTCCTACTGAAGGAGATTACGTAATAAAGGTTGAGGTTCAAGAGCGTGGCGGAACTGTTGTAGTTTCAGATACCTTAAATATTACAGTGATAGCTCCACCTACACTCTCAGGTGTGGAACTAATGACAGGTGACACGCCATCGCCACAAAAAGCACTGTCAAGAATAGAATTACGTGGTTTTACCTTGGACGGCGACAATGTGTACTATAAGTTTGAAGCAAAGGTTGGTGATGAATGGGAGGTAATCAGAGAATATGACTCTAGCGATGCTTATTTCTATACTCTTCCTGAAGAAGGAACTTATACATTTAGAGTCAGAGCTTGTGAGTGGGATTGGGAAGATGAAGATCCCAGCGACTATTTCTCTGACGAAACAACTTTCATCGCTACACCAGCTGACGAAGTTGCAGGAGTAAAGCTTTCTACAAGTGTCAATGGTCCTAAACCTTTAAAGGAAAATATAGTTTTTACTGCAACAGCAACAGGATTAGCTGATGCAGAATATGCTTTTTCTATACATAATACAACGACTAAAACATCTGTTTTTATTGATTTTTCAGCTTTAAACACTTATATTTGGACACCGCAGCAGATTGGAAATTATAATATCATAGCTTTCACAAGAGAACAGAATGGCGAAGAAATATTTTCTGACTCCATTAATTTTTCAATTTATATAAACTTGTTGCAGGAATAATTATGTGATATCATAATAAAGTGTGCCTGTTTTTCTCCCATTTTCACTTGTAAATTTCTTGCATATATGGTATAATTTTATTGAGAGAAAATAAGATTATATGACGCATACAGATAATACAAAACTTATAACTGAGCTTAAAATATTAAAATCTGAAAAGGAATTTTCGTTAGAGGGCGGCAACACGCTGCCTGAACTTGAAGTTGCCTATGAAACTTACGGGCAATTAAACGAGAATAAGGATAATGCTGTTTTAGTTATTCATGCGCTCACCATGAGCGCGCATGCTGCAGGATGTTATGAGAATGACCCACAAAACAGCGGCTGGTGGGATGACTTAATCGGTCCCGGCAAGCCCCTTGATACAGACAGATTCTTTATCGTTTGTTCAAACAACTTAGGCTCGTGCTACGGTACAAGCGGTCCAAAATCGATAAACCCCACAATAAACAAGCCATACGCGATGGATTTTCCGATTATCACCATTTTTGATATGGTAAACGCACAAAAAGTGCTTATGGAGCATTTAGGCGTACCGTTTTGGCATACGGTAATCGGTGGCTCGCAGGGCGGCATGGAAGTTCTAGAGTGGGCAATAGCTTATCCTGAGCTTGTTAAAAATGCCGTTCCCATAGCTACAACACATCGCCTTTCAGCACAAAATTTAGCATTTGATGCTGTAGCAAGAACAGCGATAATGGAAGATAATAATTGGAATGAAGGAAATTATTACGACTCAAATTTGCCGGCGAGCGGTCTTTCGGTCGCAAGAATGATTGCTCATATAACTTATCTTTCCGAGCAGTCGATGCACGAGCGATTCGGTCGGCAACTAAGGCATACAGACAAATATAATTGGGATTTCAGCCCCGAATTTGCTGTTGAAACCTATTTAGAGTATAAAGGTGACTCCTTTGTAAAGCGTTTTGACGCTAACTCTTATCTTTATTTGACTAAAGCTATGGCATACTTTGATTTAGGGGAAAAGTACGGCTCACTTTTCAATGCAATGCAACGAACTAAAGCGAGGTTCTTAATACTTTCCTTTAATTCAGACTGGCTATTTCCTACTGCACAATCCAAAGAGATGGTGAGTGAGCTGAGAAAATCAGGTAAAGATGTCAGCTTTCTTGAGATAGATACAAAATATGGGCATGACGCATTTTTACTTGAAGCGACAGGACCGATGACAGATATATTGAGAGGATTTTTTAAATAACAAAATGAGTGTAAATGGTGATATTTTAATTATAGGCGGTGGGGTTATAGGTCTTTCTATAGCGCGCGATTTGTCAAAAGATTATAGTGTAACTGTTATTGACAAAAGCACGGTGGGTACAGAGGCATCATACGCGTCCGGTGGTATGTTAGCACCGCAAGGTGAGCTTTCTGAAGGAGAATTTCAGAAGATCTGCGTACATAGCAATGAGATGTATCAACAATATGTGGAAAATATTGAGAGCGAAACCGGTATCTGCTGCTACCGTCGAGATGCTGCGACTATGGCTATCGCGATGACCGAAGAGGACGAAAAAGAGTATCGCCATACCTATGAAATGCAAAAAGCCGATGGTTTGACCGTTGAATGGCTGAGTGGCGCAGAGGTTCGCAAATATGAAGAACGGTTAAATGATAAAGCACGGGGTGGGCTTTACCTCCCTAATGATAAACATTTGGAAAACAGAGCACTCGTTACAGCACTTATAAACTCTTGCGAAAGGCGGGGCGTGAAGATTATAAACGGCGCAGCTGCAATAAAAATTTTGACAACTGGTGATAAGATAGCTGGGGTTAAGACTATAGTGGGTGATATTTACGCTGATATCGTAATAAATGCTGCAGGAGCATGGTCGTCAACTATTTCGGTTGAAAACGAAAATCTTCGTCCGCCCGTATTTCCGGTGCGTGGTCAGATGCTTGCCCTAAAACTTCCTGATGCAGGGTTTTTAAAACGAACAGTGCGCTCGCCGCGCTCGTATTTGATACCCCGTCACAACAATCGTATTTTTGTAGGCGCGACCATGGAAAATGTAGGGTTTGAGAAGAAACATACCGTTTGGGGGTTACAAAAATTGCTCAACGGGGCTTCTGAGCTTTTTCCTGATTTAGAAAACGCGACGATTGAGGAATTTTGGACAGGACTGAGACCGGGCACTCCGGATAATTTCCCGATTATGGGCAAAACCGAATGTGAAAACTATATTTTAGCAACGGGATTTTTTAGAAACGGACTTCTTTTAACTCCTGCCGCAGCTAAGAATATTGCTGAGCTTGTGAGAACAGGAAATACACCAAAAGAGATTGCTCCATTTAATGTTTCACGCTTTAGTGGTCAGGAAGTTGAGGCAGGGAATACCCCCGGAGCATAATTATGAAGATACTTCTAAACGGAACAGAAACAGAGATTGAAGAAAACATTCTGAATATTACTGATTTGCTGATGTCACTTAATATCCCAACAATCGGTACTGCGGTTGCGCTCAACTACAAGGTCATCAAGAAATCAGAACATCAAACCACTCATATAAGCGAAAATGATGCTGTTGAGATAGTTCGAGCTGTGGCAGGTGGTTAAAACCGCTACCTTCCAAGGTTATCAAAGAAGCGCAATAGTTTATTGTCAGCAATGATTTGGGTAAATGATTTCTTCTCCGATTTTGCGTTCAAAAGGATAAATAAGAACAAAAGAACAGCTTGCACGAAAGGAGGGCATACTAAAATAACGATTAGCCCTAGGAGGCCACCGAGTAAGTTTGACCCTACATCTCCGAGCATAACTTGTGCTGATAGGTCAAGAGGCGCGTAGAGTATTGCTAAAAATACTACAAGCAATATCGCGCCTTCAATTACATGTGACAAATTAGACGCTTCTCCAAAGAGCAGATGATAAGTAGCAATAATAGCCAAACCAAATGCCCACCATTTAAGTGCTCGTCCAGGCCGTAAATCTAATAGATTTATAGTGTTCGCCACAAGCGCTATCAGAGGTGCTGAGATGAAAATCCATCCCAAATGATGTCCTTTTATACTTATTACAAAAAATGCCGCGCAAAGTGACAGAATTCCACCGAGCGCAAGCTTTAAAAACCCGCTGGTAAGATGCCCATTCTTTAGCGCTAAAATATGCCCACGAAACCCCTTAAATTCGTTGTCGTCGCTGACATCGTCATAAAGCCCTATAATCATCCAACAAATGCAATAAAGCGGAAAGAGTAGGGCAGTAAAGTTCATATCCTGCCTATTTAGCACAAAAATCACAAAAAATTCTATTTGGAGAAAGACAAACAACGGGGAAAATATCGTTCCGCCAAGCGCAGGAATGAAACTTCCCAGATAATTTTTTTTGCAACATCTTAATTTCAGCGACAAGTAAAGCGCCAACGGGATGCCCAAAAGAGCCAAAACAACTCCGAAAATAACTGTTGCCAAGGACACTGTCAAAAATAAGGTAAGCAAAACCGCAAGGAGCATTGCAGCCCAAAAGAAAACACGCATTGGCTTTGTCGGCTTTTGAAACGCAAAATCGCCGTTGCGTCCAAATATCGCGGCTAAAAACGTTGAAGTTATATCCTTAAACTGCCTTCCTCTGTGCAAAAATCCCTTCAAGGTTTTGCCGATAATCCTATTAGCCATCTCAACTTCAACTTCTAAAACAGTTGCGTCAAGTTTAGCTAATACAATATTTTGCGAGATTTCACAGCCGTAATTATTCGCAAAAACCATCTGCTTCATAATAGCGTAGCGCGCTGCACGTTGCCCGGAGAGCGGAGCTAAAAGTTTTGGTGCGCCAAATAGCATCCCACAGAAGTTGGCGTAAAATTTTACGATGCCAAAACCGCCACCGCTCTTGCTCTTTTTAAATTTTGCTATTGTATAATCCGCTTCATTTTCCATTATGGGCGAAAGCAGCTTTTCCGCTTCAATCGCGCCATCTTTGATGTCAGCGTCTATAAGAAGGATTATATCGTCATCATCAGCCAATATCTCGCTCATACCGAGCGTTAACGCCGCGCCTTTGCCGCGGTTTTGGTCTTGCGCTATTACGTATGCACCGGCCATTTCCGCCTCTTCTATTGTTTTGTCGGTTGAACCGTCATCAACAACAATGATTCCGCTTATTGAAGGTATCTTTTTTAAGCTCTCGACCGTCTTTCCTATAGCGTTCTCTTCATTATACGCCGCGATTAAGGCTATGACATTTTGCATAGTCGATCCTTTATCTCCTCGTATTTGTTTTCCGCAAAGCTGTCGGTCATACCAGCTATCATATCGGCGACTAGCTTCGCTCGTAAATCCAATTTCGCTACAGCCGCTGCCGCTGAAATTTCACGCGGGTTTGCCATATAATAGTGGAAGAGGTATTTTATAACATCATCAATATATATTCGCATCTTTGGCGCTATAGATTTCGTCAAATACAGATGGTCATACATAAAGTTTTTCAATTCATTTGTTATATCTGTCATCTCGCGCGACATAGAAATCATCGTTAAATCACGACTTTCATGAATAACATCATTAATCATATTTGAAAGTCGACTGCTGTGTTTGTCGCCAAGCACCTTTATAATGTGTGGAGGAAAATCATTTACATTGAGCAGACCTTTTCGCATAGCGTCATCTATATCGTGACTGGAGTAGGCGATGCGGTCAGCGAGCGCGACTATCTGCCCCTCTAATGTTTGGCTTTTATTTGCGCCGCTCACCCAATCATGATTGCCCTTGCTGTGATTTAATATGCCGTCTAAAACCTCAAACGTAAGGTTAAGACCCCCACCATCTTTTTCAAGCTCTGTGGCTATCCTGTGGCTTTGAATAGCATGATGGAAATGCGCGGTTTTATCATATACTTTTAAAACATCATTCAACGCTTTTTCACCGCTGTGTCCCCACGGAGTATGACCGATATCATGGCCCAAACTTATCGCCTCAACCAAATCGCAATTTAGCTTCAACGCTCTTGCTATTGTCCTGCTTACTTGTGAAACTTCCAAGCTGTGGGTCAATCTCGTGCGGTCATGATCACTTCGCTGTTCTGCAAATACTTGGGTCTTATATGCTAAACGACGGAAAGACTTTGAGTGTAGCACTCTGTCGCGGTCACGCTGGTATACTGTACGTATGGGGCACTCCTCTTCCGCGCGCGCTCGTCCGTGACTCTCTTTGGCTTTTGCGGCCTGTGTAGCGAGCAGCATATATTCTTCATTTTCGATACGTTCTCTTATATTTTCCATCACTCTATGCAACAAGTACTCCTACGACTTTCTCATTTAGTGTAACATATTCTATAACTTTTGGCAAGACATTTATCTCATTAAAGTCAGCGCAAAAACTAATATCTTTTCCAAAACCTTGGGAAATAAGTTTTTGTCCGTGTGAAGAGTTAGTAAAAATATCTGCTGCGGTTGTCCACGTTAAAAGCTCGGTGGTTTTTATATAATCTATATCGCTTTTGCTTGATATCTCATATTTTTCGCCGGTCTCATTCATGATAGTTTTAGCAATAATGCACGAGGTGATATCGTCCTCTATAGAGATAAAACTTTCGTCCCCATACGCACCGGCAGAGGTTATCACTATGTCGCCTTCCAGATTTGCAACCGCTTTAGCCACCATATTTCTTGTAGCTATGCACCCCATATAAACATCGTTTTTCTTGCCAAGCGAGCTTATCAATCTTTTCGCGCCATTAGAAGTAATGAAAACAACAGATTTCCCCTCTATTTTGTTTTTATTGGCCAAAATATCGATAGGGCTGTTTCCAAATAAAAAACCTTCGGGCGGAAAATTATTCTGTTCTCCTATAAGTACGGTATCTTCTATCTCATTTTGTAAGGTGTAGCAGTCTTTTAAATTTGAAATTACACGAACATCTTTTGGGAAAGATGAAAGTATTGCGGTGAGCGTTGAAGAAGCTCTCAGCGCGTCAACAACTATAGCGGTGAGATTGTTATTACTAGCCAAATCTTCTCCGCTTTTCCCTCGCATCAGATGTGTTTTATAAGCCATTATCTTCCCCTGTTATATGATTTTTCATAACATTTGTAAGCTGTACAAAGTCATCTATACTCATATTTTCAGCGCGCGCTGTAAGAGGAATATTTGCTTCATTAAGCGCATTTTCAGCTTCTATGCGCGTAATGTTAAGATTAGAAATAAAACAGTTTACCACCTGCTTTCTTCTCTGCTGAAACGCAGCCCTTAAAATTTTTGAAAAAATTGGAATATCTTCATTCGCCAGTAGCGGCTCATCACGTAAATCTAATTGAACCACAGCAGAGTCCACATTTGGCGGGGGCATAAAAGCCCCTTTCGGCACTCTCGTAACGATCTTTACTTTAGCAAAAAGATTACAAAAAACCGTCAAAGAGCCGTACATTTTGTTGTTCGGCTCAGCAGTTATTCTCTCTGCGACCTCTTTTTGCACCATAAATACCGCGCGACTTATCTTGTCATAATGGGTAATGATTCTTGTAATGACCGGTGTTGTGATGTAGTAGGGGAGGTTGCCGACTACCACCCATTTTTTGGTCTCTTCAAATATATCGTTTAAGTTTATCTTTAAAATATCGTTTTCTATAACTTTGACCGTGTCAAAGTCTCCCACTGTTTCGGCAAGTATGGCTATAGCCCTCCTGTCGAGCTCAACAGCAGTAACGGTCGCGCCACTTTCAAGGAGCGCACGAGTAACAACACCAATGCCCGGGCCAACTTCCAAAACAGGTGATTTTATGTCATCCAAGCACGCTAATACGATAGCTGACAGCGCCTTTTGACTTATCAAAAAGTGCTGCCCCAACGATTTATTCGTATAAAACTCATGTCGCTTTAGTAAATCCATAAGCTCCTTTGTTTCGCTAAAGTCAACATGAATATCTCGTTTGTATATAGTGGTTATTGCTTAAATATCCTTTTTTTTTAGTATCCCCCTTATTATACCACGTACACGTATACACGTCAATATAATTACGCTTTTATTATAAAACTTTATAGTAAAGTATAATCTTTTCTTGTTTACAAAATTGTCAAAATATGGTATAATATTAAGACCTAAATAAATTAAAGGGGTAATAATAAATTGTCATTTTTAGCTTCATTTTTCGACCATACAAAAAAGGACGTTGAGAAGTCAAAACGTGTGGTTGCGGTTATAAACAATTATAGAAGTAAGATGGAGGCGCTGTCAGATGCAGAGCTTTCCGCAAAAACTGTTGAGTATAAAGAGCGCTTGAAAAACGGTGAAACTGTTGATACACTTCTCCCTGAGGCCTTTGCCACATTAAGAGAGGCAGCGTGGCGCGTTTTGGGACGCAGGCAGTATCGCTATTGGATAAAACGTGATGGCGTTATTGGTGAGGGAAGTAGCTCGCTAGATGAATTAATCGTTACCGAAAGCGAATTAGAGAAGACTGACCAAGATTTAAAATCACGAAACGTCACTTACACGCGCGAAAAATATATGGAACCCTTTGATGTACAGATGATAGGTGGTATTACGCTTCACAAAGGGATGATCGCCGAGATGCGCACGGGTGAGGGTAAAACCTTGGTTGCGGCAGCGCCGATTTACCTCAATGCTTTGACCGGTAAGGGCGTACATTTAGTAACTGTTAATGACTTCCTAGCACGTTATCAGGGCGCGCTCATGGGCGAGCTTTATGCCTTTTTAGGGCTGACTACCGCTATCACTCAAGCCGGGCGGGGTGACGGGAAGTTGCCGGCATTTATCTATTCTCCGGGCTATAGTGAACCTGATGGATACCAGAACTTAAAGCCGATAACACGCCATGAAGCGTACAGATCAGACATCTTATACACCACAAATAATGAGATAGGATTTGATTACCTTCGTGATAATATGGCTATGGATAAAGAGCAGTTAGCGCAACGTGAGCTAAACTACGCGATAGTTGACGAGGTTGACTCTATCTTGGTTGATGAGGCGAGAACTCCGCTTATTATCTCCGGGCCGGGCGCAAAGCCGACCGAGCTATACGCTACGGTGAACAGAATTATCCCACCCTTAAAAGTTGAAATAGACTTTTTAATAGATGAGAAGAGCAAAAACGCGACACTTACAGAAGATGGTATAGCTAAAGTAGAAAGCGCGCTTGGTGTTGAAAATATATCCGACCCCGATAATCTTCAGCTTTTCCAACACGTATCTGCAGCGCTTCGCGCTCACGCCTGCTACAAAAAGGATGTTGACTATATCTTAAAAGACGAAGAAGTCATCATTATTGATGAAAATACCGGTCGCCCAATGTATGGTCGACGATACTCTGAAGGATTACACCAGGCGATTGAGGCAAAAGAGGGGGTAAAGATTGAGCGTGAAAGCCAGACGTTAGCGACCATTACCTTCCAAAACTTCTTCCGTTTGTACACAAAACTTTCCGGTATGACCGGTACAGCGAAAACCGAAGAGCAGGAGTTTATCAAGATTTACGGACTCCCCGTGGCAGTTATCCCAACACACAGAGAGATTGCGCGCAAAGACGAGCCGGATGTTGTTTATAAAACAGATGAGGCAAAATACCGTGGAATTATCGGCGATATTTTGAGAATTGAGAGTAAAAAACAGCCGGTATTGGTTGGTACACGCTCTATTGAGGTCTCGGAAAAAGTCTCTGATAGGTTAAAAGCGCAGCATTTGCAGACATTTGCGCTTGCCTCTATTTTGTACCGCTACATCCGTAACTTAACGGAATTTTCCGAAAAGCAAGCGCAAGAGTTTTGCGCAATTTTAAAGCTTAGATTTAGCGATGCTCAAGCAGAACAACAACACCTTGAAGCTGCGCTTAAACGTATGGAACTGCTTGTGAGCCAAAAAGCTGTCCGTTTGGTGCAGCCCGAAGAAATTCGACAGATGGAAACAAGATTAAATCGTGCCATTCAGCTTGGAAATGAGATTAATTCCATTTATCAAGAGCTTCAGGCAAAACGCTCTTTGAGCGCAAGCGATGCCGGACGTATGTCAGAGATTATCTGTTTGCAAAAACTGGAGAATATCAGATATGACCGCTTGGCAAAACTTATGGAAGTTTGCGGGCTGCCAATGAAGGCTACTGACCCGGAAAATGTTGATAAACTGGCTAAAATAATCAATCTCGACGCTGATACCGAGAATCTCGCTAACCTCTTAGCGCAAGGTGTGCCGCATAAAGTTTTGAACGCTAAATATCATGAAGACGAAGCAAAGATCATTGCTCGTGCCGGTAGTTTGGGCGCGGTGACCATTGCCACAAATATGGCAGGGCGCGGTGTTGACATTATGCTCGGCGGAAACCCCGAAGACCTTGTTGGGGATGTGATAAAAGAGCTTGGGCTTGAAGTCGAAGATGAGGACATCTCAGATGAAGATTACTTAAGAGCGTTAAACATTGCCCGCGAACGTGCAGCAAAGCAGCGTGAGCAAGTGGTAGCGTTAGGTGGTCTTGCTATTATCGGTACAGAGCGACATGAGAGCAGACGTATTGACAATCAGTTGCGCGGACGTTCGGGACGTCAAGGCGACCCGGGGTCTTCAAAATTTTACGTCTCCATGCAAGACGAACTTATGCGACTCTTTGGACCTGACAGATTTAATATGTTTAATCGCGCATGGGAGGAGGCGGAGCCGATTGAGGCGAAAATGATAACCAGACTCATCGAAAACGCTCAACGAAAAGTGGAATCCCACAACTTTGAAATGCGCCAACACGTGTTAAAATATGACGACGTTATGAACCAACAGCGTGACTCTATTTACCGCCAACGCCGACGTGTTTTGGACGGTGAGGATATCTCGGACAGCGTACGTGATGCGGTAGAGAAGGGCATTATGCTGAGGGTTAATAACCATTCAGCCGACATAGGTGGTAGCGACTTACAGATTGAGTCTTTAGCGCAGAGCTTGCTTGAGATTTGCCCGCAAATGCCTATATATTTCGCACCGGAAAATGAACGAAGCGGAGCATCAAGCCCATTACTTGAAGCGCAGTACAGAAACAGGATATTCAACTATTATGTCAGCACGCTTAAAGAGACGAAATCTTTCTCTGCTTTAGTGGAACTCATCAACGATAAAATTACGACCGCTTATAATGAGCGCGAAGAAGAGATAGGCATTGACGGTATGCGCTTAATTGAGCGCCTTGTCACCTTGAGGGTTATTGACCAAAACTGGATGGCGCACCTTGACGCTATGGACTTTTTGCGTGAAGGCATCGGTTTGCGCGGATACGCTCAGCAGGATCCACTTGTTGCTTACACGAACGAGTCATACAAGATGTGGATAGAGCTTATGGACACTATCCAAGAAGAAATAGCGACAAATATTTTTAGGGTTCGTCTCGTTACCGAGACCCAAGCTCATGAGCGAAACGCGAAAAATAGGCCGATGGCGACTAATCAAGGCGGCGATGGACCTGCAAAGGGTGACAGAGTGGCGCACTCAAACATTGGACGTAATGATATTTGCCCATGCGGAAGCGGTAAAAAATATAAGCAATGTTGCGGGAAATAGTGTGTTATGAGTAAGATTTTAGTAACAGGTGTAGCGGGATTTATAGGTTATTTCACAGCTAAAAAGTTACTCGACGATGGTTACACGGTAGTAGGGCTAGACAACCTAAACAGTTACTACTCGCCAAAGTTAAAGACTGATCGTGTGGCAAACATAGCAAATCACCCTAATTTTACCTTTATTGAGATGGATATCGAAAACAAGGGCGCTATTGACGAGCTTTTTTCAAAAAACAGTTTTAAGCGTGTCATCCACCTTGCAGCACAGGCAGGAGTGAGATATTCACTAGAGAACCCTTACGCGTATATTAACAGCAATGTTTTAGGCTTTACAAATATCCTGGAGGCGTGTAGAACAGCAAAAACAGAACATCTCGTTTACGCGTCAAGCAGTTCTGTTTACGGCGGAAATACCAAGCAGCCGTTTTCCACACAGGACAATGTTGACCACCCGGTGAGCTTGTATGCAGCGACAAAGAAGGCAAACGAGCTTATGGCACACACCTACAGCCATCTGTACGGCATCCCGACTACCGGACTTCGTTTTTTCACTGTTTACGGTGAGTGGGGCAGGCCGGATATGGCACCGTTCATCTTTGCTGATAAGATTCTAAAAAATGAGCCGATAGATGTCTTTAATCACGGCAATATGGAACGAGATTTTACCTATGTTGCTGATATTTGCGAAGGCGTTTGCCGTATAGCGGATATCGTCCCGACGAAAATCAGCGAAAATGAAACAGAAAATCCGGCAAATTCTAAGATTGCTCCGTACAAAGTGTATAACATAGGTAACAGTTCTCCTGTAAAACTTTTGGACTTTATTGAAGTTATGGAAAATGCGCTTGGCAAAAAGGCGATTAAAAACCTCCTGCCAATGCAGAAAGGGGATGTCGTAAAGACATTTGCCGATGTTGAAGATTTAGAAACTGCCATTAGGTTCAAACCACAAACTACATTAGAGTGCGGCATTGAACGTTTTTCAAAATGGTTTAAGGAGTATTATTACGGATGAAAGTATTAGTAACAGGTGGCGCGGGATACATCGGCTCTGCTATATGTTCAATGTTAATCGACAACGGCCATACGCCGATAATTTTGGATAATTTAAGCGTTGGCAGACGTGAGTTTGTTGATGGACGCATTTTTTACGAAGGGGATATCGCTGACAGCGCAGTTATAAAAAAGATTAAGACCAAACACCCGGAGATAGAGAGTTGTGTGCACTGCGCGGCACTCATCATAGTTCCGGAATCTGTCACATCACCATACGAATACTACACCGAAAATGTCGCGAAAAGTGTGAAATTATTTAAAAGTTTAAACGAGAACGGTATTAGCAAGGTACTTTTCAGCTCTTCTGCGTCAATATATGACGACGTCGATAACTTTGTTGTTGACGAAAACTCACAACTAAACCCGCGAAGTCCGTACGCGCGCACTAAATATATGATGGAGATGGTTTTAAAAGATTTTTGCATGGCGTACAATATGCAAGGTATCTCTTTAAGATACTTTAACCCTATCGGCAATGACCCCAAACTGCGTAGCGGTCTGTACCAAAAAGAGTCTACACACGTTTTAGGAAAACTCCTCCACACAGTAGAAAATGAAGGCGCGAGCTTTACCGTAACCGGAACTGATTGGTCGACTAGGGATGGCAGCGGCATACGCGACTATATACATCTGTGGGATTTAGCTTCAGCACATATGGCTGCTCTTTTGAGTTTTGACTCTATTTTTAATAGCGAAGCAGGTTATGAAGCCATAAATATTGGACGTGGCGATGGTGTTACCGTTATTGAGCTTTTACGCGCTTTTGAAAATGTTTACGGCAAGAAGCTCAATGTCGAGTACGCAGGACCTCGCCAGGGTGATGTTGCCGGATGCTATACTGATGCCGAAAAAGCAAAAAAAATGTTAAATTGGCAAGCGCAATACACCATTGAAGATGCTATAGATAGCGCATTAAAGTGGATTAATTACAGAAAAAATATAATAAAATACTAAAAATATATAAAAAATGTGAAAAATCTATTGAAATTCTTGTGAAAATAGTGTACAATAAAGGCATCAAAACCTAAAACAAGGAGACAAACCCATGAGAAAAGGATTTACCTTAATCGAACTTTTAGTAGTTATTGCTATTATTGCAATTTTAGCTGCTATTTTGTTCCCTGTTTTCTCTAAAGCCAGAGAAAAAGCTCGTCAGACAACATGTACGAGCAATCAAAAACAGCTTGCTACCGCTACTATGATGTATGTTCAGGAAAATGACGAGACCCTTCCTGTCGTAGATGACAGCGTATTTTCTGCCATCGACGTAAAAGGAAAAATCTTAAATTGTCCGAACACTACCGGTCAAGGATATGTATTTAATGCTGTTTTAAGCGATTTGGGTCTAGGACAGCTTCCACAGCCTGAACAGGTTTGGCTTACAGCAGACGCTAAAAAAGGCGCAACAGGTCCTATCGGTTACACCAATGCTGATATTGATTCCCGTCATGCCGGTGGCGCTATCGCTTCTTTTGCTGACGGTCACGTTATCTTTTCTAAAAAAGTTGCTGAAGACATTGTAGGAACAGTGAATTATGTAACATCTGGCTTTTGGACTCAACTTGACGAAGGAATATGGAATGATGCCACTAAGGTTATTACTCCAACAGCCACTTCACGTGCAGCATCTCTAAACGGTACCTCTGATGCGATAAAAATCACAACATCCGGTACTACAACAGCTCCAGATGCTACTGATAAGCTTTTACCAAACCGTCAATTCGGTCTGATTATAAAAGATTTTGAAATTCCAACACTCGGTGCCGGTGATTCTGTAACAGTAAAAGCTGACCTTTATGTGTGGAGAGATACGATAGTAAATGGTGACTTAATAAAAGTAGGTACATCATATACTGAAACATTTACAGGTGCCATTACAACTGCTAAAAATATATATGTTCGTCCGCTTTGGGGTGCTCCATCATGGGATGAATTAAAAGAATTAGGATACTACATCTCAGCTCAGCGTAATGTGATGTTAATGCCTTTAGTTACTATTACTATCGCCGGTACTTCAACTACTACTACTGTTAAAGTTCCAAGTGTTGACATAGTTACTTACGGAAAATAATATTTACTTAATAAAGTAAATAAATATAAAAGACTGCGTGTAAAATGTTTGCACGCAGTCTTTTTTGTATTGACAATATAAGCAAAGAGAGATATAATAATAAGGAATATTTTTTATAAAGGAATGTACTAATGACACAAAGCAATGTTCGAATATTGACGGGTCCAAAGCCGTATCAAGTATTACAAAGGGATGAGAGTAATACCGCAACATTTACCATAAGCGGTACTACAGAAACCTCTTCTGCTTATATCTATACCGACGATGGTGCACAACGCAAAAAACTCCTTGTGCGTGCGGCATATGAGGGCGACAACTCATCTGTTGAAACAGCGGAGTGGAAACTCGTTGACTTAAATGACAATGGCGAATGGCAGACTGAAATTACTTTACCGGTTGGCGGACCGTACCGCATAGATACGAAGATGGTTTTACATGAATATGAGCAGACCGGCTCATCAGGCGACCATATATTGCATCTTTATGTCGGCGACCTTTGGGTTATCGCCGGGCAAAGCAATGCCACAGGGTACGGAAAAGGTATCGCGGAAGATGCTCCACAGCTGGGTGTTTCATGTTATTACGCTGATGGCGTGTGGAAGGTGGCGGCACATCCGTTAAATGATGCTACAAACGCTATTTATACAGCACACATAGACGAACTCTTTGTTGAATATTCACCATGGCTAAAGTTCGCTAAAGACGTTTATAAAAAGACCGCTGTTCCTATTGGCTTAATTCCTACCGCGCTCGGCGGATCACCACTTTGTGCTTGGGAACCTGTAAACGGCAAAGATGCTTATCTTTACAATAATATGATTGACTTTATAAATGGTGCAGGCGAAAAAATAGCCGGCATGTTATGGTATCAAGGGTGCAGCGACACCGGCAATGAGGAGTCTTTGACCTACAAAGAGCGCTTTATTAAGGCAATAGAAGATATGCGAGCAAAACTCGGTAACTTTGCGCTTATTACCGTGCAGCTAAATATTTTGATTGAAAAACAAGAAGATTTTATAGATGAAAATTGGCTCAAAGTACGTGAAGCTCAACGTTTAGCGGCAAATATATTGCCAAACTCAGCAATGATTACCACGCGTGATATTGGAGTGTCCGATTGTATTCACAACAGCGCAAACGGTTGTATCGTTATCGGACAACGTGCGGCTCTTGCGGCTTTAGGGCTAAAATATGGGGGCAAAGTTCGGGATTACTACCATATTGAACCGATAAACATAAAATACATAGACAGCAAAAAGGACACCTTTGTTATTGAGTTTAATAATAGTGGCGATAACAGATTGCTGCAAAATAGATCTCTGCTCCGTGACTTCCTTATTTTGGATGACAAAGGAGAAGTGAAGCCGAAAACAACTGAAATTATCGGTATGAGCCAAGTTAAGATATGTTTGGAACGTCCAACTGAAGGTGAAGCAACCGTTAGCGTAGGGTGGGGCGCACAAGGAGTAACTCCTGAGTTGTATGACTCTATGTTAAGACCCATTGCGGCATTTTACAAGTGGAAAATATCTTAGCAATATCACCTATCTGTAGCTGATCTTAGATAAATTGGCGCTAAAGTGAGCGGATCGTCAAAATCTTTTGTTGCGATTCGTTCACTACAAGCGCTGAGTATATGTTCAGGGGTAATCTCGTTCTGAATTACCTGATACTCGCTCAGAAGAGCGTTCAAATCTTCGGGAAGATTTTCTAAAATCCCGATAACAACAATTTTATCATTACTATATTTTGAAAGGACTTTTCGCAAAACCTCTTCATTGCCTGCAGTTTCTGTCAAAACATCATTACCATTAGAGCATAATTTAAAATATAGCTCTTTACGTCTTGCATTTATTATCGGCATAACAATATTATCTGTATCTTTTTGTTTTGCCGCTAATGCCGTGAGTGCGCTAACCCCAATTATCGGGATATTTAACTCAGCAGCGAGCATTTTTGCGGTTATCACGCCAATACGCACGCCCGTAAAAGAGCCGGGACCTAAAGTTACTAGAATAAGTTTTATATCATGAATGCTTTTACCGCTCATAAGCGCGTCAAGGCGGGTAAACATCTCCTTTGCCATATCGTTTCTATATTCATAAGAAATGGAGTTTATAAGCTCATTTTCGTAATCAAAAAGCCCTAATGTAGCGATATCTGTGCTTGTCTCTATTGTTAAAATCATCTTTGTGCCTCGAAAAATCTTTTTAAGTGAGCTTCCCCGCGCTTTCCTTTTGCCTTTAAGGTAATCTCACGCTTTTCAAAATCATTTTCTACATGATTAATAAATACTTCAATGCCATCATCGTAATAGTCACTAGGAAGGCGTTCTCCCCATTCTATAACCGTTAACCCATCACCCTCAATGTAATCGCTCAAACCGAGGTCAAGAGCAGCATCATCGTAAAGACGATAAAGGTCAATGTGATAAAGCGGCATTGTTTTTGTCTCGTACTCATGAATGAGCGCAAAAGAGGGGGAAGAGACAACGTCAATACTATTTAAGCCATCAGCAATACCCTTTGTCATCTCTGTCTTTCCTGCGCCCAAATCGCCGTGAAGCCATAAGACATCACCACGAAGAGCTGTCAGTGCCAATTTTTTGCCTATATCTTTCGTTTCAATATTACTGTTAGTTATCATAATTTGCTATTCTTTTTGCGAGCATACTATTTCGCTCATCTGTGTTAAGCGTGCTGACCGCCACCCTTATTGCTTTGTCTGTGCCGACTATTATCACGCGCTCCTTTCCACGGGTTAAACCGGTGTACAAAAGCTGCCTTTTAAGCATAATATAGTGCTGCGTATGCACAACCAAAACCACAACACGGTATTCACTCCCTTGCGATTTGTGAATAGTGAGCGCGTACGCAAGCTGTAACGCTGACGCGTCTGAAAAGTCATAAACCTTATCAACACCTTGAAAGTTGACGATAAACTCTTTTTCTACGTGGTCGATTTCTGTTATATATCCGATATCTCCATTAAACACGCCCTTATCATAATCATTTTCTGTCTGCATAACACGGTCATTAAGACGGAAAGTGCGCAATCCGTGTTTAAATTCATCTTTAGCGGATTTCGGCGGGTTTATTATTTTCCGTATCTCTTCATTTAGTGCTTGCGCACCAAGAGCTGAACGTTGCATAGGGGTCAATATCTGAATATCCTCATAATCATACCCTAATTGCGGTAATGACTTTGCGACAACTCCTTTCACCTTTTCAAGGGCTGCCATAGGGTCTTCCACGTTTAGGTATAATAAATCGCTCGTCTTCCATGCCGACGTAGGCTCCAATTTCGGGATAATTCCCTTATTTATATTATGCGCCGCAACCACAATATTGCTGCTTTGTGCTTGACGAAAAATCTCTGTTAGTCGTATGGTATTTATCTTTTCGGAGTTTATGAGGTCTGCTAAAAAATTACCTGCGCCAACACTCGGAAGCTGATCAGCGTCACCTATTAAGATAATCTGCACGTACTCCGGCAACGCATCTAATATGCTTGCAGCTAAAAAGTTGTCAACCATGCTTGCCTCATCAATAATAAGAGTATCGCACTCAAGCGGGTTCTTGCAATTACGCTTAAATGTGTTCATAATATCGACTTCGAGCATCCTGTGAATAGTTGTTGCCTCATACCCCGACACTTCACTTAAGCGTTTTGCCGCTCTTCCTGTAGGCGAGCAGAGCAATACCTGCCGCCCTAGATTTAGGTGTGCTGATAAAATAGCTTTTGTTACCGTTGTTTTACCGGTACCCGGGCCACCGGTGAGAATCATTATCGGCGCCATAATGGACACTTTCATGGCCTCAATCTGCTCATCAGCGAGCGTGATGTCATAAGTTTTTGCCAGCGCTTCTATGTATTCAAACTTCTTTTTATCAGGTATTTGAGAGTTTATTTCGCCGGAGTTGACAATCTCATTTATTCGCTTTGCGATAAATTTTTCCTGTTTGTATATGTGATTTAAGTAAATAGCGTAAGTATCGCTGTCTGTTGTGTGGTCTTCGGTTATCACTTTTGAACGTATCATATAGTCCAAAACCGCCTCGATTTCGTCTACAGTTGGGGCAGGAGTGTCATCATTGGTTCGCCCCTGTTGCAAAATAGTATCGCTTAGCGCTATGAGCTCATCTTTCTTCACATATACGTGACCATTTGAGTCTAAAGAGGAGTGCAGGACATAGATTATTCCTGCCTCTATGCGGTCTTTGCTGCTCTTTTCTATCCCGATTTCCGCCGCTATCTTATCTGCGCTATTAAATGCTATGCCACGGATATCTCTTGCCAGTCGGTACGGATTTTTTGAAACTATTTCAACAGCTTGGCTGCCATACCTCTTATATATTTTTCCGGCAAATGTCGTGCTTATGCCTACGCCTTGAAGATAGATCATGATATCACGTATTTCGTGCTGCTCATGCCATCTCTCTATAATTTCGTTTGCTCT
>JGI994J12354_10000844_pt1 | contig 31169 bp, 22 predicted proteins | sample IntmicLarv3ML3BL_FD_12354 | JGI IMG/M metagenome (IMG submission 12354) | reverse complement strand
CCCAGTNCCTGCCTGATCTACTACTTCATTTCCTGCTTCATCCAATAGAAGCGTTGTTGCTGTTTTTTCTATCTCTGTTTTTCCTGTACTGCTTTCATGAGTTACTGTATTTGTATACTCACCTTCCGAATTATCTTCTCCCTCTTTTATCACTGCAAAATTTGAAAATAATTTTTCGTTCACACTGTTTGGCAACTTATCCACCACTACACTAAAACTCACGAAACTAATTCCAGATGGCAAATAAAGTTTTGGCCAACTAATCACACGAGTATCACTGTCATAGCAACTGTCCTCTAATTGAGTTATTTGCCCTCCTCGCAACTGATAACTTATACTTCCCGGAACTAATGTTAATCCCTCTGGAATTCTGTCTGTTATGAAAGCTTCTTTCATTGCTGCTTGTAGGTCTACCTCTATATAATAAGTGATAACCTCGCCCTCTTTTACCAATGTCGCATTTTCTCCTGTGCTACCTCCCACAGGTTCAGCTCTTTTGCTAAATTGAGATGCCATATAAAAGCCGGCATCTTGATTACCTAAGTGATAATCAGGCAATACCATATCTCCTAATTGCGGCAATGCAATTTCTCTAATCACTGCGGATACCAATACACCATCAATATCTAAATTTGCCTCGGCATCACTATTTATTGAGGCCGGTACGTCCACTGCATTTTGTGGTGATAATGTATACTCACCCAAACTCACAGTATCTGAACTTTCAAACAATATTTGATACTCTCCTGCTGGTAAATTGGTAAATATGTATTTTCCCTCTTCATCTGTATAAATAGGTTCAATCAAATTTCCTAAAAGATCTTGTGTTACTTGATTACCCATAGCATCTAATAGGGTTACTTTTACACCTGATAAAAACTCTTCTGTTTCTTCACGTTGTCCATTGTTATTTGCATCTTTCCAAGTTACTCCCTCTATTGTTCTTTTCACCACTCTTGCCTGCACCACTGGAGAAACTATTGAACTTGGTAAACCCATGCCATATCCAGTTGCATTATTTCCATATACATTTCCTGAACTGTTTTCTAGCATCTTCAATGTTACTTTAAATGTTACCGTTTCATTTACTGCTAAAATTCCTTCTAGTGCAATCGCTGTCGGTGTAACTGGATTTGCTGCGGTACTAATTTCATATTCAACTAGATTTGGTGTTATATTACTTACCGCGGCTACATTCCAACCGGATGTATCCACATCACCCGCTACTTTTCCCCTTACATCTTGATCCACTGTATATACAACATTTATTGTTGATGTTTCCAATCTAGTAGTATCGACTTCTATCTTCTCAACCCAATAACTGCCGTCAAAATTACTCCCTCTACCGTCTCCAATATAAGGAAGTATATCCAATACTTTCATATCTGCCAAATCTATTGTACTACTATTGTTATAAGACACCGAATAAACAATATCTTCTCCCACCTCATACACTGGGCGCTCTACCGATTTGATTAACTTGGTAGTGCTTAATTTTATTACACTATGTCCTACTGTTGCTAAATTTTCATGCCTTGTATTTGTGGTTCTTATATCCAAGTTAGAATGGATTGTTGCTGTATTTAAAAAGTTATCCCCATTCTCAACATCACTACCTGCATCTTCTGGATCCCCTATCATAACAGAAAAATGGATTATTTCCATGGCCGAATCAACTTGAACATCCTTAAATACCCATTCCAAACGTTCTACCATATGTCCATCTGAATCCATAACCATCGTTATTGTTGGTTCCATCGATATTCCGCCACTTACGCTACCACCATTTATCGTATTGTCTGTTTCATAGGTTCCTCCTAAAATACTACTTCCATATATATAATATAATCCATAGGGAAGAGTATCAACAACTAATACATCACCTAGCAATCCCTCAGCATTTCCTTCATTGATTGCGTTTGCTCTTAAAGAAGGTCTTAGTGCGTAATCTACTCTACGCTGTCCAGCATCTACATCATATGCTACTCTAGTCGTTCCGCTTGATACCTGCTCAATAGTCTTTATAATTTTAGCTTGAGCACCTACCATTAATACACTTTGCCCTCCCATATAACTACTATCATGACTACCGTCTAATAAATTTCCTCTCTCATCATAAGATGATTTCTGATAAGGACGTGTCACTTTGATATATCGCGGATAAGTACTGATATCAGAATTCAATCTCGTATATTCTGGGCCAATTTCATTCGCCTTTTCCCAGCTTCGTACAATATTGGTAGTTTGATATACCTTGCCTATCTCTGCTGTTTCTCTTACGTTTATGTTAAATGATATTTCATCTGCCGTTCCTGGCCTTATGCTAGTACTTCCTGGAATACCGGTGTTATTACGCCCTTCTATTAAAACTGCAACACATACTGCTCCAGATGCGTTTAATTCATCAATCGTTGCATAATACACCAAATCTTCTTCTTCTGCTAAAAGCATTTCATTATCACTAACCCAACCTTGACCATTTGGTTTTGCCGCATATAACACTCTATATGTAAACTCCACATCTGAACCAAATCTACTCGTGATTGACCCATCGCTACCTGCTGGTATTTCAAAACCTTTATCATCAAATTTTTGTAAGATATTAACTGCATACGATGCCTGATCCGCATCATTTGTTGCTCCAATCGAAATGCCACCCCACAATGCGATGGCTGCTCCTGGATAACTCCAAGCATCACCAATAAGATAATGACTATAAAGACCATTTATTGGTGTCGTCGTTTGATTTGCCACTGTTACTCTATTACGCTTATCGTAAGAGCCTGGTGAAAATGATACAACCTGTACTACTGGCTTATCTTGCTCTCCCATCTGCTCATCTAACACTACATCTGTTATTGATGTTGCATAAAAGTCCTCATCCGTCACAGTTAGGTACTGACTTGTTGTATTGTCCATGTTCCCTGGTAATGGCACTAAGATTTGAACATAAGCGGAAGAAAAACTCCCCACATGAGTTCCTACTCTCGCTGCCACTGAACTTTCATCATAGGCATAATGTGTTGGAAATGTATAATCACCCAAATCATAATCTTCGAGTGTAAGCCTAATTACATTGCCAATTTGTACTGCCGTATAGCTTCCTCCTTGGTATGCTGTATTATGATTTGGTACTCGCGCTGTCTTATAAGAATAAGGAGCTGAATATGTTGCTACTCTTGTTGGCACTGATCCGCCCCAAAACATATTTCGTCCCATTTCTCCATGAGTATCCCCGTGAGTATTCGTTTTCCAATCCCATAATATCGGATTCACCTCATTGGTTACATCTGTTGTTGTACCACTGCCACTTACTGTTTCTTCCATATGCAGCTTCAAATCTACTGTAATTGGTCCTTTGGGTATCTCTATTCCTTTTAACCCCTTATCTGTTTCATTATTATAAAGCTGTATTGTAACACCATATCCATACATTCTTCCTAATATAGTATTTGTTGCTCCTGGCAAAGCGCTTTCACCAGTGTCCAAATCATATGTATCCCTGTATGTTATATGCTGGTTACGTATCAAGCGTACATTATATCTCGGAGCTGCTGATACTGTAATAGGCTCTGGCACTACTCGCTTTGCTTCTCCACTTTCATGCTCTGGATCTTCTTCATTTCCTGGCATCCATAATGTAAATGTCGGCTCTACCAGACTATTATTTTTTGCCCCCAGCACCTTAATACTCACATTCAGGTTTCCTGACGCTGGTATTGCAACCGTTGCACTTCCTGCTTCTAATCTACGCTGACCTGTTAATATTTGTTTTCCATCAACTTCTTCAATTTGTGGATTTAACAACCATGTCATCGAATCAATATCAAAAATCATTTCTGATTTGTCCGCCGGTAATTCAAACCTTACATTTATATTTCCTGATGCGAATGAACCATATGCTGAGTCTTCCTGTATCAGCACTACATATTCTAAGGTATAGATTACTATGTCAAAGGTTCTAACAATTTTATTACTAGCTGATGAATCATTACCCGGTTCATCATCTTGATCGAAGTTCGGTGTACCATCAACAATCTGGGAAATACTAGCTGCCGCAATCACAGTTTCATCTGGCTCCACCTCTCCACCTGTTAAAATTCCACTATCCCTTGTTCTACTTTCTTGTTCTATTTTCTCATGTGACTCTTCTTGTATTGTTGCAGTTTGTATCTCTTCTTGCTCTGCTACACCCTGCGTCTCTTCTTGTTCTACTATCTCTTGTGTATCTTCTTGTATTGTTGTATCCTGTATCTCTTCTTGTTCTGTTATATCTTGTATCTCTTCTTGTTCTGTTATATCTTGTATCTCTTCTTGTTCTGCTGCATCTTGTATCTCTTCTTGCTGCGTTATATCTTGCATGTCACTTTCCAAACTCGATGCCATTACAGTTAGAGCATCACTTGAACACATAAGTATTAGAATTAAAAATAAACTTAAAATTCTTTTTATCATATGCCTTTTCATCAATTACCTCCTCCTTATGCCCATATTTTTGAGTACTACTCTCTTAATTATTCAGTAATCTTTCCTCTTTTTAAAATTTCATACAAAGTATTTTTCTTCATTTCATTACGAAATACTTCACTTAGACGTCTATATTCGGCTAATATCATATCATCACCGATATAAATTGTAGTCCCCTCACCTCTGCTACGTATATTCTCCAGCTTTAAAGTACCCTCCATCATCTCGATAATATCCAGAAGTGTAATTTCCTTTACGGTTCTCCTTAATTTATATCCACCAACAACTTGACCTCTTCCACGGTAAGATATCACAATTCCTTCTTCACGCAGTTGCTTTAACACCTTCATCAATATTCCATGAGAGATTCCCTCTTTTTTGGATATCTGACTAGATGTTATAACGCCTTCTTCGCACTCATGCATACAACACACAATCCGTACTGCATAATCTGTCATAAGATTAATCCTCATAACAACCTCCTATCATTTTTGCGGTTCCTACTCAAACTTAAACACATTCATCATTGCCCTCTTCTTTGCTAAATTCTATTTCTTTTAAGATAAAAAATACCCAATAGTAAAATACTTGATATTGCTATCAAGAGAATATTTTGTTTGTATTCTCCTATCCCATCACTCGTTTTTGGAAATATTTCCTTTTGTAGCTGCATCTTATATAACACTTCATTACTTTCTATATAACTATAATCTTGCTGTTTTTCTGATGGACTTATCCCTGTAACATCGCCAATAACGCTGATATAGGCAATATTGCTTATTTCATAATTATCCTTATATTCTTTTACCTTTACCTGAAAAGCTAATGTCAGTTTTTCAGCCACATCTAGTTTACTAATTTCCCAAAATATAGTTTCTAGCTCTTCTTCATAATTTACTATGATATCTCTATTTCTTTTAAACTCAGGTACTGTGATTTGAATAAGCTCTGTATATTGTGGAACCGTGTCCTTTACAATAATGTTATAGGCCACTACTTCTCCTATATTCTCAAGATGTATATAGTATAAAATAGTATTTCCACTTAAATCACTCGACTTTTCAAAAGCTATTTGCGGCGTAATCGCTAAATGATATACCGTTTCAGAAGCTTTTATTTGCAAATGTTCTTCAAAAACAAACTCGTTTTCATTCCTATCTCCAGCAACGTCATCATATGTTAAATTTTCCATATCATTTTCTACTAGAATAGCCTTGTTCGCAAATTCCCTTTCTACTCCTTGAGCCCATATAACCCTTTGAGCAGATGGCGAAATATCAAATAACTTCACATTCCAAGCTTCCTCAATATGCTCTGATTGTTCTTCAACATCTTTTAAAAAACTTTCACTTTCTTGAACTTCTATATTATTTTCATCTTCATGTATCAGAATTCCCCTTACAATACCGTTATCAATATGTATTATTATTTCTTCTACCTTTTGAGCAATTTCTGCTAATCCACCAACCAATGATTGACCTTTTGCTCTTGCTTTCCTGAATTGTTTGGATATTACAGATACATCATTTTGCTTACTTTCCTCAAATGACAACCGTATAATCCCTGCTATACCAAAAAGCAAAATTCCAACCATTATCCACACAAAAAAAGATAACCTAACTTTAGTTGATTTATATCTTAACCCATAATTAAGTAATTTTGCGCTTGTCCACAATTTTCTCCTAATTTGATCTGTTGCAATTAGGTTTGCCTCTCTCATTAAAAGTTTAAAGAGTATAGGCATCGCCCCAACTCCAAATAATTGTTGAACAGTATATTGTTTTGATTTTTCCACTCGTTCTCGAATAGATTTTTTAGCAGTATACAATCTATTTTGTATAGCTGGTAAACTACAAGATAATACATCTGCTATCTCCAATGCTGTTAATTGTTGATAATAATATAACAATATCACTTCTTTTTGTTTGATTGGTAAAGCGTTTATTATTTCCAATATAAACTGCTTCTTTTCTCTTGTTTGCAGAACTTCCTCTGGATCCCATTGATCCCCCTTTAACATCTGTTCTTCATTCAAGTCCAAATCATATACTCCAATACTATTATCTTCTTTTTGAAGAAATGGTTTTCGCAAATAATTCTGACACCTTGTATATATTATCCGATTCATCCAGTTATTAAATCCCTCTGGCACTCTCAATTCATCTATCTGTGAATAGATACAAAGGATAATTTCTTGTGATACGTCTTTAGCTCCTTCCTCATTATTTAAAAACTTAAATGATAAATAATATATAGTCTTATAGATCTCGTTAAACAGTTTCTCAAAATGCTTTTCTTTGTCACTTTGAACCTGTTTAACTATTTTGGCAAGTTCCTGATTCTTCATCTATTCCCTCCTTTTTTCCTGCCTGTATTTTAGACACATCCTTTTTTACAAAACATAGACTGTTTTTATAACTTTTTTATTTTATCATAACTTTTTTCTATAAATTATAATTTTTCTTTCTCCTCTGCCAAATACCTTGGCATTCTTACACATTCTATCTATAATTTTTCTAAACAAAAAAGAGAGACCTCTCTGTCCCTCTTTTTTGCTAATTTCCTACAGTACAATGCCTTTTAAGGCTTCTGCTCTGCATTATTTAAGCCTTGAGAAATGGTCTAAATATATTTGGAAATTTTTCCTTAAATAAATCAGATACATTTTAAATACCAAAAATATCAATTAATTTCCACAGCACAAATTCAAAAACCTCACAATCAATTTACTTACAATTAATTGTGAGGCAAAATTCATTTTTTAACGCTCTTAAACTACTATAGTTATCTTCCTCTTCTTAAAAAATCTGGAATTTGAATATCTTTTTCATTAACTTTACTCTCTGGTGTACGAAGTCTTTGCATTCCTGGCATCACACTTGCTGGTTGCACCGGTGTTACTGGTGTGGTTGGTTGGGCTACTGGTCTACGCAAAGTTGGTTCCACTGGAATATCTGCGTTATAAGAATATCTTTCTTCTCTATTGTAGCTTCCTCTTCTTTCTGCTGGTGCTGATGATGGAGAATCTAATCCTGTTGCAATAACAGTAATACTCGCTTCATCTGCATAAGTATCATCATACATCGCCCCAAAGATAATGTTTGCGTCTTCCCCTGCAAGTTCTTGTACATAACTCGCCGCTTCATTCGCATCCATGAGTGAAATATCACCTGAAATATTAATGATAACATGAGAAGCTCCCTCTATTGTTGTTTCAAGAAGAGGACTAGAAACAGCTTGTTTCACCGCTTCAAGAGCCTTATCATCACCTTTAGCATGTCCTATACCAATATGTGCTATACCTTTATCCGTCATTACTGTTTGTACATCTGCAAAATCTAGGTTGATAAGTGCTGGTAAGTTAATTAAATCAGTAATTCCCTGTACCGCTTGCTGAAGAACTTCATCCGCCTTTCTAAGTGCTTCCGGCATTGTCGTTCTACGATCTACAATTTCTAAAAGTTTATCATTCGGGATTACAATTAGAGTATCCACGCTATTCTTTAACTTATCAATTCCACTTAACGCATTATTCATACGTGTCTTAGCTTCAAATCTAAACGGCTTGGTAACAACACCTACTGTTAAGATTCCCATTTCTTTTGCTATACTTGCTACTACAGGGGCTGCTCCTGTTCCTGTTCCGCCACCCATACCGCATGTTACAAATACCATATCGGCATCTTGTATCGCTTGTCTTAATTCTTCTGCGCTCTCTTCTGCTGCCTTTGCACCAACTTCTGGTTGTGCACCTGCGCCAAGACCTTTTGTTAATTTCTCTCCAATTTGAATCGCGGTTGGAGCCTTGCATAACTGCAATGCCTGCTTATCTGTATTAATACCGATAAACTCTACTCCTCCAATTGATTCTTCTACCATTCTATTAACAGCATTGTTACCAGCTCCCCCTACACCGATTACAATAATCTTTGCAGAAGAGTCAGCTTCATTTGTCATAATCTCTAACAAGGTAGCTCCTCCTTCACGTATCCACGTCTAATTTATTCTTTTTTTTATAGCACGGATTTCTTGTACTATTCTATTAACTTAAAATATCGCTATAATATATAATATATTTTTTTTTGCAATTAATCAAGCTATATTTCAAATTTCTTTAAAATTTATATAAACTTAAGTTAATCCTCAGTAAAAATTATGTTTTCTGTACCTTCTCCCATTTTCTCCATGTGTAATGTACCACTTTGCCCTTCTACACTCGGTAATGCTGCATATAATCGGAGTATTTTGAACTCAAGATTTTTTTCTTTACCTAAATCCACCTTTATATCGCCGAAATACAACATAATGTTCAATTCATTGCTAAAAGATATCCTCTCTGGTACAAGCCCTACATCTTTTAGTAATTGTGTCAAATTCAAAATCGTATGAAATACTTCTTCTTTTTCGACTTCTAATTTTTCATGCAATGTTATTTTTGAAAATTCCAATCCCGTTATCAAAGGGAGCTTTTCTATCTCTTCTTGTGAGCTCTCTACCACGATACCATCCTTATCAAAATACATTCTCGTTCCCAGATAGTCCACATAACCGAGCAGATTTTTCTCATACACCCTGACCTTAATCTTATGAGTTCCCTCTCTTTCCACTTCTATTTCACTAATCATTGGTATCTCAATACCTTGCAAACCATTTCGATATTGCCAACTAAACTCCAAAGTATTATTCAAATACAATTCTTCCAGCAAACGCCTTTTGATATCTTCTGTTGAATAATACTCATTTCCAACAATTTCAATTTCATCTATCGAAAAAACCGTGAGAATAGTAATAGCACTGAGCAAAAACAATGCTATCACTATCCCTAATCCCAATATAATCGCTTGAATTTTTCCTTTTTTTCTTTTTTGGTATTTTACACTACTCATTTTCTTCAACCTTTCAGCAACATTCTTGGACATGTAATCTTCGCACCTAAAGATATCAAATCCTTACAGATATCTTCATATCCTCTGTCAATAAAATGCCTATTTCTAATGCGAGTTACCCCTTTTGCTCCAATCGCAGCCACCACTAATGCGGCTCCGCCACGAAGTTCTTTTGCTTCTACTTCTGTTCCATGTAATTTATCACTACCTATAATTTGGGCCACTTGATCGTCATATTTTATCTTCGCCCCCATTTTATTCAATTCTTCCGCCACCTTAAATCTCGCTTCAAAAAGAGTTTCCTGTATATAACACTCTCCCTCAAGGGCTGCGTTCACTGCCATAAACTGTGATTGCAAATCAGTTGGAAACCCCGGATATGGTTCCGTTTTCACTCCTATGGCATTTTTTATCTTTCCGGTTGCATCAATATGCAATTTCTCATTTTCAACCCGACATATTACCCCCATCTTTTCGACCGCCTCTAGTAATGCTGTCATATGAGATATCGGTGCATCTGTTAAAGTTATTTTTCCTCGTGAACTAATGGTCGCTAAGATATAAGTTCCAGCCACTATTCTATCGGTCACAATTTGAAACTCTACATCATGAAGTTTTCCCACTCCCCGAATCACAATTTCATCGTTTCCAGCCCCTGCTATATCTGCACCCATTTCATTTAGAAATCTGCAAAGTTCCATAATCTCCGGTTCTTTCGCCGCCCCTTTTATATAAGTTGTTCCTTTGCCTAATACTGACGCCAATATAATGTTCTCTGTCGCCCCCACACTCGGAAATGAGAATTTCACCTCACCGCCAATAATTTGTTCGGCTTTGGCAATCAACTCCTCTTCACCTGCTTCTATACTCACATGTAATTTCTGCAAGCCTTTTAGATGTAACTCGATTGGTCTTTCCCCAATCACACACCCGCCTGGATAAGGCAACCTCGCTTCTTTAAATCGACTCAACATACTGCCAAGCAAAAAAATTGAGGAACGCATTTTATTGGCATATTCTATCGGAATAACACAAGAATTTAGTGATACTGTATTAATGATTAAAGTATCTTCTTCCCATCTTACCACACAACCCATATGCTCTAAAATCTGAAGCATATAATGCACATCTGTAATTCTCGGACAGCCTCGTAAAACCGTAATCCCTTTATGAAGTATCGTTGCTGCCAATATTGGTAGAACCGTATTCTTTGAGCCCTGTACTTTTACGCTGCCCCTCAAGGGCTGACCACCCCAAATTTCAATCCATTCCAACCCTATTTCCCCCTGCCTTTATATTACTTTCTTTTACAAAAGCAATCACATATATAACAATATATGCAAAAGATAGGGTTTTGTTAATTATATACCATTATGCTCCTTTTGTCTTGCTTTTACGACTAACACTTAATGCCAGCCCCATTTCCGCCAATAAAAACATGACTGAAGTCCCGCCGTAGCTAATAAATGGAAGCGTAATTCCAGTGTTCGGTATCGTATTCGTAACCACCGCAATATTCAAAATCACCTGTATCGCAATATGTCCCATAATTCCAGTGACCATGAGAGCACCAAATAAATCAAAAGCATGGGAAGCAATCACCATAAAACGCCAAATTAAAAGGATAAACACAAATATCAAAAAAAGTGCTCCTACCAATCCAAACTCTTCACAAATAATTGAAAAAATCATGTCATTTTGTGCCTCTGGAACGAAACCTAATTTTTGAACACTATACCCCAAACCTTTACCAAATAAACCACCTGAACCGATGGCATAAAGCCCCTGCAATGTCTGATAGCCTTTTTCATAAGCCTCTGGATTTCTCCAGATTGCCAACCTTTCCAAACGATAGGCTTCCAAGCTTAAAAAAATAGTAATAAAACCAATTCCCAAAACCGCCATTCCAATAAACTGAAAATATTTCGGACTCGCAACAAATACCAAGATAACTGCAATTCCTAAAATAATAATGGCCGTGCTAAGATTATTCGTGCCTACCAATCCAACAATCGGCAGAACAATTACCAAACACTTTACAAGTGCTAATAAATTAGTCATTTTCTTCTTCGCATTACTGACTATATGTGCCAGAAAAAGAATTACTGCAATCTTTGCAAACTCTGAGGGTTGAAAAGATAATGGTCCAAGGTTTAGCCATCTTTTAGAGCCATTTATTGAGGTTCCCACCATCAACACCAATCCCGACAAAACATGTGAGAGTAAAAATGCAAACAGGGCAAACTTTCCTAATTCACGATAGTCCATTTTGGACACGATAAACATGGCGGCTATTCCTAAAGTTGTTGCAAAAACTTGTTTCTTTACATAATAAAAGGCATCATTAAATTTTACCTCTCCATTATAAGCACTGGTGCTATATAAGATTACAATTCCAAAAACTACCAAAAAAAGAACTAATATTAATGTCCCATAATCCATACTGCGCTCTTCTTCTGGAAATAGTCTTTCCAATAAAGTCTTCGCTCTCATGCCTTCCCCCCTATTCTATTTTTATCGGGGGTGCATTTTATTGTTTCTTAACGTATTCTTTAAACATATTTCCACGCACTTCGTAGTTTGGGAACATTCCCCAACTCGCACATGCGGGTGATAATAAAACTGCATTTCCGACCTCTGCTTTTAAAGCACATATCTGAACTGCTTCCTCTAATGTTTCAGCAAAAATAATATTATCAAAGCCATATTTCTTTGCTGTTTCAGCTATTTTATTCTTCGTCTCTCCTATCAGCACCAAATATCTGACTTTTCCTTGAAAGGATTGTATCCATTCATCATATGTTGCCTGCTTATCATAACCACCCGCAATTAATAAAGTGGGACGATGCATCGCACTGATGCCTTTTATTGCCGCATCTGGATTTGTTCCCTTTGAATCATTATAATATACTACACCATTTTTTTCAGCCACATATTCAATTCTGTGTTCCACACCCATAAACTGTGTAACTGTCTTTCTAATTACCTCTATTGGTATCTCCAAACTAATTGCACAACCTACTGCTGCCATTATATTTTCATAATTATGAGAACCGAGAAGCTTTAATTCACTTATTTTACAAAATTCTTCTTTTCCTGTTCCTTTATTTATGTATATGCTATCTTCCTCTATATAAATTCCTTTTTCTAATGTACGCTGACTGCTAAAGAATAATACATTTGTATGAGTATTTTCACCAAATTTTCTAGTATGTTCATCTTCATAATTCAAAACACAAGTTTCTTTCGCTGTTTGATTTACGGCAATTTGCTCTTTGACTCTAATATATTCTTCCAGAGTATGATGCCTATCTAAATGATCTGGGGTGATATTTAAAATAGCACTGACTGCTGGTTGAAAAGCATGTATTGTTTCTAATTGGAAGCTGCTGATTTCTGCTGCAATCAAACTCTCTTCGTCAGTATCTAAGGCGATTTTTGTATACGGTATCCCGATGTTCCCCACTATATAAGCATTCTCTTGATATGCTTTTAGGATTTCCCCTAACAAAGTCGTCGTCGTTGTCTTGCCATTAGTACCAGTTATCGCTGCTATTCTTCCTTTACTATTTACAAAAGCTAACTCAACTTCTCCCCATATCGGTATCTTCGCCTCTTTCAATTTGCAAACCAAAGGGCTGTCAACCGGAACACCGGGACTTATTACAGCCAAGTCAAAGGTCGCTATCAGATCCTCTGTTATCTTTCCGATTATAATTTGAATATCTTTTCCCTTTTCTGTTAAGCCGGCACGAATTTCTTCTTCTGTTTTTTGTTCGTTTCCCTCATATAAAATTGGAATTGCCGCCACTTTAACTAATAATTCCACTGCTCCCATGCCGCTAATTCCTGAACCAACTACCAGCACTCTTTTCTTTTTTAAACTCATCTATATTCCTTTCCCTCTACACTGAAAGTAAAAGTAAAGCGATTAAGCATAATATTGCGGTAATAATAGAAAATACTCCCACCACTTTCGTCTCTGACCAACCACATAATTCAAAATGATGATGTATTGGGGACATCTTAAATAATCGCTTGCCCTTTGTCGCTTTAAAATAAGTTACTTGTAAGATTACAGATAATACTTCCGCTACATATATCAAGCCTACAATTAAAAGAAATAGCGGTAATCTGAGCATGTATGCTGTTCCGACCACAAATCCTCCCAAGGCAAGGGAACCCGTATCTCCCATAAATACCTTTGCGGGATATACATTAAACAATAAAAAGCCTAATAATGCCCCTGCCACCGCACAGGTAATTGGTTCTATTCCACTTCCTGTTCCGATTGCTACGACAGTAAAAAATGTTGCTACTAAGACAGTTACACTCGAAACTAAACCGTCCACTCCATCTGTAAGATTCACGCCATTTACAGTTCCTATTATCACAAAAAACATAAATGGTATTGTCAACCACTTCAAATCCCATACTTTTCCAGAAACAAAAGTTATCATCGTTAAATCAACGTTTGTTTGAATTAAATAATATATAAAAATACCTGTAACAATACACTGTAAAAATAACTTTTGTTTTGGAAGCAAGCCATCCGAACGTTTTAAAACCACTTTCAAATAATCATCTAAAAAACCTATTATTCCAAAGCCTATACTTAAGAATAAAATCGGAATTATTTTCGGATAATCCTTCATATATATAAGCGAAGTAATCACTATACTCGCAAGTATAATAAAGCCACCCATTGTTGGAGTTCCAGCTTTTTTTAAATGTGATTTCACACCCTCTTCTCTCTCTGTCTGCCCTATTTTAAGTTTCCTCAAAAACGGGATTATAATAGGCCCTAAGACTACACTTAAAGCAAATGCTATTATTACTGGTATTACAACTTTAAAATCCATACTGCACCTCACCAATTCTTTTGTTTTTTCTTCAATTTAATAGTATAATTCTTTTTTGTCCAATAAGCAACCACTTTCATTCATTCTCAGTTTCCATTCTCAGTTTCTATCATCACTTCTTTTCTTTCAATTTCCAAATAAGGCAGAATATTTTGAAAAATATCACCAATTACTGGTGCCGCAATCGTTCCACCATAATATATGCCCTGCGGATTATTGATAATACACATCGCTAAAACCTGTGGGGAATCTGCTGGTGCAAATCCAATGAATGAAGATATATATTTATTCTCACTTCGCGGCAATGTTTCTGATGTTGCCGTTTTGCCGCCAACCGAAAAACCGGACACCGCTGCATGAATACCACCGCCCTCTGCAACTACCTGTTCTAATAAGTATCGCATTGTTTTCGTAGTTTCCTCTGACACAATATTATTTCTGGTCTGATATTGTAGCGTTTCAATTAATTCGCCATCACTACTTCGCACTTCTACACCCAAATGCGGTGTCACTCTAACACCGCCATTCACAATCGAACTAACTGTTGCGGCTAACTGTATTGGGGTGATTTGAAACGACTGACCAAAGGATATTGTCGCTAATTCCACTTCTTTTACGTTTTCTTCTTTATGCATAATTGTGGATGCTTCACCTGGTAAATCAACCCCCGTTTTGCTTAATAGTCCAAATTGTTCAAAATATTTATAAAAATTGGAAACACCCAGTCTCAAGCCAACATCAATAAACACCGGATTACAAGAAACTTTCATAGCCTCTTCAAATGATTTGGCACCGTGTCCACCGACTTTATGACACCTTATTCTCCGATCCGCTACAATGCGATAACCCGGGCAGGAAAATCGTTCCGAAACGGATACCGCCCCCTCCTCCAAACCTGCTGCTGCGGTTATGATTTTGAAAGTGCTTCCCGGCTCATAAGTATCATTAATACATTGGTTCCTCCACATTTGATTCAAATTCTTTTGAATTTCTTCATTATTCATTCCAGTTGTATCCATGTTTAATTCAAACGGATCATTTAAATCAAATTCCGGCACATTTACCATCGCTAATATTTCCCCCGTCTGAGGATTCATAATTAAAATAGATACGCTATCCGCTTGCTTTTCCTCTAACACTTTTTTTGCTGCTTGTTCTGCATAAAGCTGTATATTGCTATCTAAGCTAAGATATAAATCATTTCCAGCAACCGGTTCTAGTCTGCTCTCTCCCTCTTTTTCCAGTTCCACACCTCTTGCGTCTGTTACGGTAAGAATCTTTCCATCTGTTCCTTTTAGTACATCTTCATATATAACTTCTAATCCAATAATCCCTTGATTATCACTGCCAGTAAAACCCAACACTTTTGAGGCCAAAGAATTAAACGGATAGTATCTTTTGAAATCTTCATCCACTTTCACACCCGCTAAATTGTATTCTCTAATCCTATCACCAACTTCTTTTTCTATATTTGTTTTCACTCTTTCTATCGAACTATTCGTCTCTACTCTTTTTCTTGCTGTTTCTTCATTAAGACCCAATTCCTTTATCAGCATTGCAATTATCTTTTCTGGTTCTTCTATCTGACTATGAATAACGGATATCGTACAAACAGTTTTATTGGTCGCCAGCACTACACCTGTCGCATCAATTAACTTTCCTCTTGCTGCCTTTATATCCCTTTCTCTTTCATGTAGTCTTTGTGCTTTTGTTTGATAATAATCTGCCCGACCTATCATTAAATAAACCTATCATTAAATAAGCAAGCCTTCCTCCCAAAAGAAGTAGTACTAAAAAACACATCATAAATATAATGCTTATTTTTTTCTTATTATATGTTCTATTTTTTAACATAAGAAAACCCCATAGAAGTTATTATTTCATTTTATTGTAACTTTTATAAGGTTATTCTTTGTTTATACAATTTATCTATTTTTTTAGATCTCGTTATTCTTCTTCTGGCTCTTCATAATTTTGTTCTTCTTCTGGCTCTTCTTCATTTGCTTCTTCCACCGTTGCTTCTGTCTCCGTTTCTGACATCACACCACTATTTCTATAAATGTTCAAATATGGAAGGATTTCTTCAAGTATTTCTCTCGCTAACTCCTGTGCTAATCCGCTGTTTGATTGGTTTTCAACATTTGGCTCATCAATTACTACATAGATGCTAACTTGTGGATTTTCTACTGGAGCATATCCGATAAAAGACACTACATATTTTTCATTCCCACGAGGTAATTTCTCCGCTGTTCCTGTTTTTCCGCCAATATCATAACCCTCTATCCTCGCTTTATTTCCCGAACCCAGCATTACCGTATTATGTAAGTATGTATTCAATAAAGAAGAGGTATTCGCCGATACCGTTTGTCGTAAAAGAACTGGCTCTATGTTTTTCAAAACATTTCCATTTTCATCTAATATTTGTTTTACTGTATGAAGTTGATAATAATATCCGCCATTAATAATAGAGTTAAAGGCTGCCATTTCCTGCACCATGCTCAATTCAAAACTTTGTCCAAAGGTGCTTGCCGCCAAATCTAATTGTGTCATTGAATTCACATTATGAACTGTTCCAGCTATTTCATTTGGCAAGTCAATGCCTGTTGTTTTTCCTAGATTAAAAACAGACATGTATTTGGCAAAAGTCTCTTCCCCCATCATCTGTCCTACCTGCATCAACCCCACATTACATGAATTTTCAATAAGCTGGCTCACCGTCTGATGACCATGTGAAATACCATAGGCACAAGTGATTTCAATTTCTAATACCGAATAACTCCCAGAACATTCAAATGTCTGATTAATATTCAATTTGCCGCTTTCAATCGCTGCTGCCACAGTAAGGGGTTTAAAGGTTGACCCCGGTTCATACTCATTGGTAACTACATAATTGCTCCAAAGTGTATTCAATGCTTCTACCGTGGTTGTTCCAACACTACTTTCATCCACTACCTCACCACGCGCCTTTGCTTCTGCCAATTTTCTTTCTAACTCATCATTAACCGCAAATTCCACTATCTCCGCTGCAGTGTAATATCCTGATAAATCTTGTGGATTATTCAAGTCATAGGTTGCTCCTGTTGCTGCTGCATATATTTCTCCTGTTTTAGGATCCGTAATTAAAACTCCTATATTCCGACTGCCTTTCCCTGCTGTTTCTAAGTTCGGCCCATGTTGATACCGTTCATTAAACTCCGCAACTTTGCGTTCGATTATACTTTGAATATTTCTATCCACGGTGGATATCAAGGTCTTCCCATTTTCTGGCTCTATAATTGTGCGCTGCAATTCTAAATCTTGATTCAAATAACCATATTCTCTGCCATTTGTACCTTTTAGTACGCTATCATATGATTGCTCTAATCCCGCACTTCCATCACCATTAAAATTTGAAAAACCGACTATATTACTAGCCAATGTACCCTCTGGATATTTTCTAGTATACCCATCCTCAAAATATACCCCCCGCACGTTACTTCTTTTTTGCTCTTCTTCTGCTGAAAGTTCTTCTTCTGCTCTATTACTCAGATAATTCTCAAAATTTTGTTTTTCCATAATACTAATTTCTTTTTTTAAAATCTGATACTGACTATTTCTTGTCACTTCATTTGTTATTCTGTCCCTGATTTCGGCTTCTCGTTCTTCCAAACCAAACATAGATACTAACGTACTAATTGTTGGCTCTATAAAATCTTCATCTTGATTAATTGCAAAACAATCAATCACTAAAGTATATACCTTTTCACTCGTCGCTAATATAGTTCCGTTACGATCCAAAATATCCCCACGTTTATACTGAAGAATCATACTATTATAACTATTCTGGGATAAAATTTGTCTTTGATAATTCGTTCCATCTTTCGCACTTATAGATGTCATACGAATTCCCAATGCTGTAAGTGTTACTACAATAAGCAAAAACAATACAACCAGCTTCTTTTTCATCCGCATTGTAATTTTATAAATCTTTTTATGTTTTCTTATTTTCTTATTTTCCACTATATATACCTCTTTGTACAAAAAAAGTCCGGTGACCGAACTTTTTATTTTGCCTCTATTCCACTGCCTTATATTGTCTAACGTAATCGGTATCTTGATTATTATATAAAATTACTTGCCCTTCACTTACATACATCATACCAAGCTCTTCTAACGCAATTCTTTTGATTTCTTCCAAATTGACAGAAGAAACTAGCGTATTATAAGTGGCATCATTGATAAGTTTTAGATTGGTAATTTCATTTTCTAAAACAGTATTGCTTTTTTTTATATTTATCATTTCTGATTGAATATCAATATATCTTGCACAAGTAAGAACCAGCACAACTGCCGCAGCCATAAGAATGGTCACATAGATTAAATTTATACTTTTTGCATTCTCCCTATTTCGCTGAACTTCTCTACTGAGCGTTTTTGGTTTTCTCTTTGGTTCTGGTACTCTTGCTGGTTCCTGTCTTTTAGGTAGTCCATATTCTTCGCGTCTTACAGGTTGTGCCTGCATTTTTCTGATGGTATTTCCCTCTATATAAGTATTCCCTCTTTGGTTATTTTGTGTATATGTCGAGTTTACTCTACGTCTATTATCTGCCACTGTTTCTCACCTCTTTCTTGGTTTATTATTCGTAATTATGTCGTTCAAAAACTCTTAATTTTGAACTTTTTGCACGTTTATTCATCGCTATCTCTTCTTCTGTTGGTATAATTGGTTTTCGTGTTATGATTTTTCCTTTAGATTTATTTCCACATATACAAATTGGAAAACTGCTTGGACAAGTACATGGATTTTCATTTTTTCGATAAATATTTTTTACTATCCTATCCTCTAGTGAATGAAATGTTATAATGCTAATTCTTCCATCCTCATTCAATAAATCTATCATATCCTCCAAGGAATTTCTTAACACTTCTAATTCTTGATTTAATTCGATTCGAATTGCTTGGAATGTCTTTTTGGCTGGATGTCCTCCTACTGCACGTATTTTCATAGGTATTGCCGCTTTTATAATATGAATCAACTCCCCAGTTGTATCAATTTCTTTTTGTTTTCTGGCAATCACTATATGTTTTGCAATATTTTTTGCGAATTTATCTTCACCATAATCTCTAATTATTTTGAATAACTCCATTTCACTATAAGTATTCACAATCTCTCGAGCGGTAACTAGCTGCCTCTGATCCATCCTCATATCTAAAGGTGCATCATTCTCTCTATAAGTAAATCCTCTGTCCGCAGTGTCCAACTGATAAGAAGACACCCCTAGATCCAAAACGATTCCATCTACTTTTGTAACACCAACTGCATTTAATTGTTTCTTCATATCGCAATAGTTGCTACGAATAATTGTTACATTGTCTTTAAACTTTGCCAGCTTTTCACTGGCTGCTGCTATTGCAGCCTCATCTTGGTCAATTCCAATTAATCGTCCCTTTGTAGACAAGCGCTTGCACACCTCATATGCGTGACCACCACCACCTAATGTTCCATCTACATAGATACCATCAGGTTTTATTTTCAAGCTCTCGATAGTTTCATCTAACAGTACTGATTTATGCGAAAATTCCATTTGTTTTCTCCTATAATACACGCTCTTCGTATGGTGGACTTATATACTAAGTCCTAATTCAGTCATTTGCTCTGCTATCTCATCCATATCATCATAGAAAGTATTTTCAATCCACATGGTCTTATTCCAAATCTCAATCCTGTTCAACATACCAGTAAGCACCACATCTTTCTCCAGACCCGCAAATTCTCTCAATGCCGCCGGCACGAGAATTCTCCCCTGCTTGTCCAGTTCACATGTATCTGCACTCGCCACAAAAAAACGTATAAACTGCCTTGCACCTTTGTTTGTGAGTGGTAATGCATTTAATTTTGCCTGAAAGGTGTTCCATTCTTCGGAAGAATACACAAACAAACACCCATCTAATCCCTTCGTGATAGTGAAGCCTTCCCCAAGACTTTCTCTAAACTTTGCTGGAATGATGAGTCTGCCTTTTACATCGATTGTATGATTATATTCTCCACTAAACATAAGGCATTCCCTTCTTCTGTAAATTAAAATACGATTCTTAGCAGTAATTGATTAGAATTTGAAGCTCCCCTCCATTTTCTACCACTTTATACCACTTCGTACCACTTCTATGAATATAATACCTTATTATATTTAAAAACACAAGCCCTATTTTGATTTTTTTTTAATTTTTCCCCCTAAAATTCAAGGTTTTTTGATTTTTTATTATTTGGGGGTAGAATGTGGGGGGCTATTTTTTTCCATCAAAAAAAGAACCATCACATTATTTCAATGCAACAGTTCTTTTCTATTTTTTTAATTTTCTATTTTCTAACGAATTCTTTCTGGAAAGCCTATCTTTTTTTGGACTTTTCTTAATGTCTTTGTTGCCACATAAGAAGCCCTTTCACCATTATTTTTGATAATAGTATCAATATATTGTTTGTCTTTTTCAAGCCTTGCTACATTCTCTTGTATTGGCTTTAATACGGATACCACCGCTTCACCCACTGCCATTTTAAAATCTCCATAGCCTTTTCCTTGAAATTCTTTTTCCACTTCTGCGGAAGTCATCCCTGCACATACGCCATAAATATCGATTAGATTTTTAATACCTGGCTGCTCCTGCGTATATCGCACCTCTCCAACAGAATCTGTGACCGCTCTTTTACACTTACGAATGATGGTATCGGTATCGTCCATTAAATAAATGCTACCATTTGGATTTTCATCTGACTTTGACATTTTTTTTGCTGGATCTTGTAAACTCATCACCCTTGCCCCCACTTTTCCAATATACGCTTCCGGAACGGTGAATACCTCTCCATATATGCTGTTAAAACGCTGTGCTAAATCACGTGTCATCTCCAAATGCTGCATCTGGTCACTCCCTACCGGAACCACATCTGCTTGATATAATAAGATATCAGAAGCCATTAATACCGGATAGGTGAAGAGACCTGCATTGATGTTGTCAGCATTTTTGGTGGATTTATCTTTAAATTGAGTCATTCTCCCCAACTCACCCATGTATGTGTAACAATTCAATATCCAGCTTAATTCTGAATGTGCCGATACATGTGATTGGTAATAGATACAGTTTTTCTCCGGATCTAAGCCCGCTCCGATATAAAGAGTTAATAAAGCCCTCGCCCGCTTTCTAAGGTCTGCCGGATCTTGTCTAACTGTGATGGAATGTAGGTCTACTACACTATAGAAGCTTTCATATTCATCACTTAAGGTTATCCAGTTCTTTAATGCTCCTAAATAGTTTCCAAGAGTCAAATTTCCAGTTGCCTGCATACCGCTAAATAATACTTTTTTGTCATTTATCATTGTCTTACTCCTACCGTTTTTATTTTAAAATAAAATCTTATATGCTACTTTTTAGTGTATCATTGGCATTTATTAAAGTCAATGAAAAGGATATCTAAACAAGATTAATAAATTCTATGACTAAAGTCCCACAAACCAAAAGACGGGTCGAACGAATGTTTAACACTCTTCAATCCCGCCTATCTATGGAACCTCGTCTTACACTTTAAATGAATTATATAAACACATCTTATCACAAATGGTTCAAAAAATAAATATTATTTTTATTCATTTGCAATTATTTTATTCGCAAAATTAATTTGTTCTACATTATGCGATATCACAAAAATTAACTTATCGCTATTCTCCTCTTTAATTCTCTGATATATCATATTTGCGCTATCCCCATCTATATTACTTGTTATTTCATCAAGTACAAGAACATCACTATCACTTAATAAACCTCGTAGTACTGCTATTTTTTGCTTTTCTCCTCCTGATAAATTCGCCCCTTTTACATGTATCCTTGTTTCCATATCTTTATTCTCTAAAATTCCTTTTAGTAATGGATCTTTTAAAATCTTCTCTTCTTTTTCTTTGCTATAATCGTTGCCGAAGAATAAATTATCTCGTAATGACCCCTCTATAATACAATTATTCTGCGATATATATGTAATTTGCTTGCGAACAGAACTATTTTTATACTTTCGTATATCTATACCATTAATCCAAATGGTATTTTCCTCTCTAAACTTTAGCAATAGCTTTACAAAACTTGATTTTCCTGAGCCGCTATCCCCCTGTACCCAAACAATATCTCCTTTTTTCACTTCTCCATTAAAGCTTCTTGCGATTGTTGTTGTGTTAATATGTAATGCTTCTATATTAAATTTGATATTTTCTACTGTTTGTAATTCCTCTGTTCCGTCTACCTCCGCATTATCTTCCATCCATTTAAGAAATTCCTTAGCAATAATCACACCTCTTTTATTTAAGTTTGTATTGGTAATTCTTGTTAAAGTAGAAAAGAAAATCGGCAGCATCGTACTAAAAAATAAAAATGAAAAATAATTGCTCTCACTGTTCACAAATCTATATACCACAGAAACTGTCACAATAACCTTTATTATATTATTAAGCGTATCAATCAAATTACTGGATACTTGTGCTTGTTTATTTAGATTCGCCATTGAATTATATATTCTTTTTAATGGTCTTTCGAGAATTTCAATTATCTTATGATAGGAATCAAGCTGTTTTATATAATCTGTTTGCTCCACTATCGACAATGTTTCCTGCCAACCTGCCGAAGTGACCTCCTGCATCTTTTTTGACTTTTGGGTGAGTTGCTTATTTAATAATTGATATCCCATATAATTAATAGGAACCATGATCACCAATAAACCAAAAGAAAGATAACTCTGCATGATTGTCATTATCAATAAAGATACAAGCATAAAAAGATCTGACCAAAGATTAATCACCTCACTTGTATAATAGATATACATACTATTAACAGCCATGATTATTCTTTCTAGTATATTCTTTGAACCAAGTTCCTCAATCGCATCATATTTCAGCCCAAAAGATTGAGTTATGTACTGTTTTGCATTTGAGACATTAAACGCTTCTGCAAACTGCTCTCTTATATATGTAATCATCATTCCTAACAACAATGTCACACTCAACATTATAATGGTAATCATAATATGTACAAACGTTAATTGCGTTTCTTGTTTTGACCATACCATCATTAAAAATGGAGCACTTAAAGACACTAGACTTCTTATCACTGTCAATAAAAAGATGGTTATTTCAAACTTATATTTTCTCATTTTTTTCATTTCCTTACTTCCCCCTATGTCATATGAAATTCTTTATCTTTTTTATAACCTATCTTTCCCAAATAATCAATAATCAATTCCCGTTTTCCTATATATTTTTATAACGTTTTAGATTATTTTCAATGTATTTCATATAACATAGAAGGAAATAAGATTATTTTCCTAATATTAACTTTATTTTTATCCTCTCTTTTCATTATTGTATAATGCTTTTCTTTCTGCTAAAATAAGGGTATTCAAATAATACTTTTAAACGAAAGGATTCTATCATGCAAAAAATAACTAGCTTTACAATAGATCATATCAAACTCATTCCCGGAATATACGTTTCCAGAAAAGACCCTGTTGGTAATGACATCATCACTACTTTTGATATGCGTATCACTAATCCAAATGAAGAACCTGTTATGAATATTGCGGAAATGCACACTATCGAACATTTGGCTGCCACCTATTTAAGAAATCACTCGGATTATGGAAACAAAGTGATTTATTTTGGTCCTATGGGATGCCGCACTGGATTCTATCTATTATTGGCCGGCGACTATATCTCAAAAGATATTGTTCCGCTGATGATTTCTCTTTTTGAATTTATACGTGATTTCAAAGATGAAGTTCCGGGTGCTAGTGCAAAAGATTGTGGCAACTATTTAGACATGAATTTGCCGATGGCAAACTATATTGCCGATAAATTTTTGGACTCTGTTCTTTATAATATTACAGATGAACAACTTATTTATCCTGAATAAAACACCCAAAGAGGATGCCTATTTTAATCACTTGACATCCTCTTTTTCTTTTACATACACCTTTTTCAAATAAGTAAGCATTGCTTTTATTTTTTGCTCCTACTTTTTTGTAACTTCATTTCCCCTGTTAGAATCACAATGCTTCGCGGTGGAACTGTTATGCTTTTTTGCTCCTCCTGCAATTCCTCATTTTCCTTTCGTTCAAGACTTTCTCGGCTACTCTTATCAGTATCCATGCTTATTTTCCACATTACCTCTGATTTCAATGTTGGCAGTGCAAAATCTTGAGTATTCCAATCAAAATTATAAGCGATATACAGTAATTTATTAGATTGCTCTTCACCATATCGGCAAAAATACATCAATCCAATATTACAACTAATATTTACTGTGTTCCCATACCAAGCCTGCTCTCCATGATAAGATAAATCTGGATAACCATAAGATTTCCAATCCATCAATCTCGGTTCTTGCGGCATATGTAATATCGGATTTGCTTTTCGTATTGCAATGAGTTGTTTGGTATAATGAAATAACTCTTCTGTCTTCTTTAACTGTTTCCAGTCCAACCAACCGATTTCATTATCTTGACTATAAGCATTGTTGTTGCCGCTCTGGGAATTTCCAAACTCATCTCCCGCTTGAATAAAAGGAGTCCCTTGGCTTAAACACACTAACGCCAATGCATTTTTCATTTGCCTAAGGCGTGTTGCCATTATTTTCATCTTCCTCGTCGGCCCCTCTACCCCACAGTTCCAACTGAAATTAAAATCATTTCCATCCCTGTTGTCTTCACCATTTGCCTCATTATGCTTTCTGTCATAAGATACTAAATCAGCTAAGGTAAAACCATTATGATTGGCGATATAATTAATACTTCCGTATTTTTCATCTATACGCCTATTAAAATGCAAAAAAGATGAGATTTGATTATCATCTCCCTTTAATACCTTTCTCATAGCTACTTTAAACTCATCATTACTGACCGCAAGTTGCCTATTCTCTATCTTCTCTTCCTTTTCATAAATTTCTGAAATAGGAAAACCATCTGCTATTATTCTTCTATCCGCTAAGAGCGGCTCCTCCGCAATCAAGATAAGAGGTAATTTCTCTCCCGTTAAATGAAAACCGTCCACATGAAATTCAAAAGCCCAATATTTTAAACAATCCAATATATAACCCTGCGTTACCAGCTTTGTGAAATGAAATTCCATGATAATACCGATGCCATTTGCATGCAAGGCTTTTACCAAATCTTTAAACTCTTTTACGGGATTTTTAGTCGCACAATAACTCTCTTTTACAGAAAAATAGGCGCCATGACCATATCCCCAATAATTACTTTTCCCTTCCTCTAATTGGACGGGGTTGATGCGATAATCTGAATATAAGGGCATGATTTTATCATTAAAATTATATGCCGGCATCATTTCTATATAATTAATTCCAAGTTCTTTCATATATGGAATCTTCTCAATAATCCCTAAAAATGTTCCTTTATATTTCACTCCCTGCGCCTGTTTTGTAAAGCCTTTTACATGCAGACCATACATGATTATATCTTCATAAGCGAGCGTTGATAATTCATCAACTTCCCAATTATATTCTTCCAGTGAAAAGCTGCAAACTGTCTGCCCTTTATTGCTGGTTATTATCTTGGCATATGGATCTGGCTCTATCTTTCCGCCTATCTTATAATTGTAGTCATAGTTCACAAAATCAATTCCAGTAATACTCCTAGCATATACTTGTCCCTTGCGAACCTCCGCTCCTGTAAAGGGAATTTCATATGCAATCACATCGGTTCCTTTTTTATACAATATCAAACTGCATTCTTCCTGCTTTTTCACAACAAGAGAGAAACTTAATCCTTTATTCCATTTGGATACACCTAGTACTTGATGGTTCCCAATTCCTATCTTATACTCCATTTTGTTTCCTCCTGCTTTGGTTTTTATTATACATTTACTAACTTCTATTTTTTACTTTGTCCTTCTATTTGTTCTGCCAATTCATTCAGATACATCCAACGTTCCATTTTTTCTTCTAATTCTTGCTCTACTCTATTTTTTTCTTCCATCAGTTCATTTAGCTTCCCATAATCAGTAGCTGACCTGTCAATCGCTGCCTGTAATTCTTCTATCTTTACCTCCAAATCTGCAACCAACTGCTCAATAACTTCATATTCTTTTTGCTCTTGAAAGGTGAATTTTAACTTAACTTCTCTATTCTTTCTGGTATCCGTTGTTGTTTTCTCTATTTTTATCTCTATATCTTGGCTTCTCATATGTGCTTCACTGGCTGCTAAATAATCGGAAAAACCGCCCTCATATTGCTTTATTTTCCCCTCTTCAAAAGAGAAAATTCGACTCACAATCCGATCCAAAAAATATCGATCATGAGATACCGCGATGACAATGCCATCAAAACCATCTAAATAATCTTCTAGGATAGTCAACGTCTGAATATCCAAATCATTGGTTGGCTCATCTAAAATCAATACATTTGGTGCTTCCATCAAAATGCTGAGCAAATATAAACGTCTTCTCTCGCCGCCAGACAATTTTTCAATTTTTGAATACTGGACTGCCCCCTCAAATAGAAATCGCTCAAGCATCTGGGAGGCGGTAATTATTCCGTCTTTTGTCTTGACATACTCTCCCTTGTCCTTAATATAATCAATCACTTTTTGGGAATGATCCATATATTCATTCTCTTGTGAAAAATATCCTAACTTAACTGTCTGCCCAATGTCCACAATTCCTGTATCCGCTTCTACAACACCGTTGATTATTTTTAAAAGAGTACTTTTTCCGCTTCCATTCGGCCCCACAATACCAATTCGTTCGCCTTTTAAAAATATATATGAATAATCCTGAAATAGAAGTTTTTCGCCATAACTTTTGCCGATCGAATCCACTTCTATTGTTTTTCTGCCTAATCGTGAAGAAATCGAACTCATTTGCACTTGACTTTCCTGTTCAATTCCTTTTTGATCTCTTAATGATTCCACTCTGGCAATATGAGCTTTTTGCTTTGTCGATCTTGCTCTTGCACCTCTGGCAAGCCACTCCAACTCGGTTTTCAAAAGGCTTTGACGCTTTCTCTCTGATGCAATTTCACTATTTTGCCGAGCCTCTTTCAATCGTACAAATTCTGAGTAATTACCCGAATAGCTATATATTTTTCCTCTATCAATTTCAATGATTCGATTGGATACCCGATCCAAAAAATATCGATCATGAGTAACCATTACCAAAGAGCCGGTGAACTTTTTCAAATAAGCTTCCAACCATTCTGCCATATGATTATCCAAATGGTTTGTTGGTTCATCTAGGATTAAAATATCAGCCGGTGCTAATAATACATTCGCCAAGGATACGCGCCTTTTTTGTCCGCCAGATAACTCCGACACCGGTTGTTCAAAATCAACAATCCCTAATTTGTGAAGCATGGATTTGGCGTCACTTTCAATCGTCCACTCATTTAACTTATTTATATTCTCTTTTAGCACCGCTGCTAACACCGTTGTATTCTCTTCAAAAACAGGTGTCTGATGTAAAAATCGAATCTGCAAATTGTTTTTTTTGCTGATTGTTCCTGCGTCATTTTCTTCCAATCCAGAAATCATTTTTAAAAGAGTTGTTTTCCCTGTGCCATTTACACCAATGACACCAATCTTATCCCCCTCATTTATTGAAAAATCCGTATTGTCAAAAAGAAGCTTATCGGTAAAAGATTTTGTAATTTTTTCTGCTGTCAATAAATTCATTTTATATTCACCATTCATTTCTTTATTCTCAGTTTTTTCTGCCTACAAATCAATCTCTAGTTCCACAGGACAATGATCCGAACCCATAATTTCGGTGTGGATTTTAGCACCTTGCAATTTCTCGGTTAAAGATTCCGATACGCAAAAATAGTCGATACGCCACCCTGAATTTTTCGCCCTTGCACTAAAGCGATAGGACCACCATGAATAAATCTCTGCTGTATCAGGATAAAAATAACGAAAAGTATCTACAAACCCTCTTTCCATTAACTGCGTAAACTTACTTCTTTCCTGATCTGTAAAACCGGCATTCTTTCTATTTGTTTTTGGATTTTTTAAATCAATTTCCTTGTGTGCCACATTCAAGTCACCACAGACAATGACTGGTTTCTTATTCTCTAACTGCTTTAAATAGTTTTGGAAATCATCTTCCCAAACCATTCTATATTCCAATCTTTCAAGCTCTGATTTTGAATTTGGCGTATAGACCGTCACCATATAGAAATCATCAAATTCTAAAGTGATAACCCGCCCCTCTTGGTCATGCTCCTCGATATCAATTCCGTAATGAACAGATAGCGGTTCTTTTTTGGTGAAAATAGCAGTTCCCGAATAACCCTTTTTCACCGCATAATTCCAATATTGAAAATATCCAGCAAGGGCAAGGTTAATTTGCCCCTCCTGGAGTTTACTTTCTTGTATACAGAATATATCTGCATCTACATTTTCAAAAAATTCTAAAAATCCTTTTGTAACACATGCTCTTATTCCATTTACATTCCATGATATTAATTTCATCTGTTCTCCCATCTATTTTTAAAACACCATTTTGCTGGTTTTATATTTTTTAAGATTACAGTGCTATTATATCATTTTTTTTGCTAGTTTTACACTTTTTTATTTTTTCTCCTTTTGAAACCAACAATAACTGCTGTTGCAATCGCTCCTATGATGATAAAATATGGAATTCCACCGACAAACCAAATGAAAACTACTTTTGCTCCATTTATTAGATTGGCAATACTATCACTAAATCTAGTTGCAATTTGACCCCACATGCCTTGTTTTTCCACGTTCGTAATTCGCTCTACCTCTCTTATATAGATATCTATAGTACTATAATCTATCTGATTATCATAACTTTTTAATGAAGACATATGCCATTCCAACTCATAACGAACATAGGACAGTCTTTCCTCCACTGTGATTAATTCTTCCACAGTTTCAGCTTTCTCCAATATTGCATATAATCTTTCCTGTTCTATCTCTAATGATTTCTTACGACTTTCTATATCCACATAAGAAAGTGTCACATCCACCGTTGAATTGCTAATATTCGTAACTGTTGCCGCCTCTTTCGTATTGCTAACAAAGGTATCCAAATATTCTTGAGGAATTCTAATCGTTAAGGAAGCACTTCTTGGACGGTCATCTCTTCTGCTATCACCAGAGATATCGGAATACTCCACATAGCCGCCATGCTCTTTTGTATATGTATCTAGTTGTTCTAGTAAGGTATCTAAATCCTTCGTTTCCAAAGACATATTCACTGTTTTAATTAGTTTTTTTCCTGTATCAACTGGTGCTGATGTCATCATCTCTCCTGCAACACTTCCCGTATCTGCTATTCCTGCTTCCATTTCCACATGCTGATCACGAGCCATAATTGACATCTCATATTCATTATATTCCGTCACCGCTGCGTGTGTCTCTTTCTCTCCCATCTGGTTTGTGCTTGATTTTGAACTGCAAGCTGTCATAATACTCACAGATACCAACCCTAAACATATCATACTCCCTAAACATCTTTTCATTTTTCGATTTTTCATACTTATCCTCCGTTTCCCTTTTACATTCCATCTACTATCCTAAAATATATGTTGATTTCTTCTCCATTTATCATTTTTACTAAACGATAATTTTCATTGACTTCTTCAATCTGAAATATATCTAAGTCAACCTGACTTGTACCGCTTCCTTTCGCCTCTATAATATTCCAAATTTCAATAAATCCGATATCCTCTTTTAAAGGAACCTCCTCCCATTTTCCGTCTTTTTCTATTTCTAACGAAACTGCTTCCTCATATCCGATTACTTCTGATGTATAATTTATAATCGTTAGATATATGATATCTTTTTCTTTGTACTCTTTTTCATTTGCACTCACCGCTAACGTTACACTCACATTATTTTCCATTATACCTAAATCTGATGCTGCTCCTGGCATTTCTGCTTCGACCGCAATTTCCTGTGAATAATCTCCCTCTCTATTAACCATTCCGGTACTTGTCGTTGCTAGTTCTGTCTCATTAGACGCCTCTGCCATTTCTACCATAAACTCGGAAGCGGATTTTGAATTATTCACGATATAGGGCCTTGATAACACGACAATTATCAAGATAAACCCTGCTGCCAATGGTGTTGCCAAATACCACCATCTCTGTTTCCAATCTATCCCTTTTTTATTCTGGTTATATTTTTTATCCTTTATTTCTCCTATCTCTTTTTCCGTCTCTTCGGAAATAATATGCTCTTCTTTTATCTCTTTTTCTTCTGGTATCTTTTCTATTACTTTATCCATATTTTCATCTATTGCCTTTTTTAAAATATCCTTTTCTTTATTCATCTACTGCTTATCTCCTTTCCAATAATTCCTGTAATTGCTTCCTCGCTCGATATATCCTTACATTAACAACTTTTTTACTCACTTGAAGTAACTCCGCTATCTCCCCGTCTGAGAGCTGGTGGAGATATTTGTATTCAAACACAATTTTGTAGATTTCATTCAGCGCTCCAATGCACTCTACTATATGATTATAATTATCCTTTGTTATGTATTGCTCTAAAAGGTCCGGACCTTTTGGAACATTCATTGAAACACTTTCCTCCCACTCTTCATGCCTGACATTGCTTTTCTTTCTGATTAAATCTATCGCTTTATTTCTCGTAATCGTCATAATAAACTTTTTTGTTCGTCCGCTTTCCACCGTTTCAATTTTATCAATATGCTTAGTAATGGACAGCATCACTTCTTGCACCACGTCTTCTGCTAGTTGTGCATCTTTTAATATTCCATTGGCAACATACCAAATAAAATATTTATACTTATTATAAATAGCTGTAAATACTTCCTTTTCTTCCATCGTATCCAACATTGCTAAAAATATCATCATAAGATTAATTCTCCCTCATTTGTTCTTACTATTAATAATAACGTAAAATTCATCTGAGTTACTACAAGTTTTTTAATTTTTTTCAAAA
>JGI994J12354_10000843_pt1 | contig 31180 bp, 23 predicted proteins | sample IntmicLarv3ML3BL_FD_12354 | JGI IMG/M metagenome (IMG submission 12354) | reverse complement strand
AGCCAGTCGTATTCTCTGGGCTTCCCCGCCGGAAAGGGTTGCGGCGGCTCTTGCCAATGTGAGATAATTTAAGCCGACATCGCTTAAAAAGCCTGTTCTTGCGTGGATTTCCCTTAAAATTGGCTCAGCTATTTGAAAGCTGGCGCCGCTTAGTTCTAATTCTTCAAAAAACTCTTTCGTTTTAGCTATGGTCATTGCGGTAATATCGGATATGTTAACCCCGTCTATTGTAACAGCAAGAACCACCGGCTTAAGTCGCTTTCCGCCGCAGGTTGGGCATGTTATATTCGTCATATACTCTTCATATTCGTGCTTCATATAATCAGAGTTGGTTTCTTTATACCGCCTGTTAAGGCTTTCGATTATTCCTTCAAAAGAATAGGCATAATACTTAATTTCGCCGCGGCTTAAATATTCAATTTGCAGCTTTGTCTCTTTATCGCCGTATAAAATAATATTTCTGACTTTGTCGGATAAATTTTCAAAAGGCTCATCCAAGCTGAATTTATATTTTTCAGCCAGCGCTTTAAATACATTGCCTGACATGGAGTTTTCATTCCCCAAAGAGTTCCAGCCGCTTGCCTTAATAGCGCCTTGATTAATACTTAATTTAGGGTTTGGAACAATTAAATCCTCATCAAACTTCATCTGAACTCCCAGACCTGCGCAATCTGGGCAAGCCCCTTGAGGATTGTTAAAGGAAAACATTCTCGGTTCAATTTCTTCAATACTTATGCCGCAGTCAGGGCATGAAAAATTCTGGCTGAAAGTCAGCTCCTCATCATCCGCAACAACAGTAAGAATACCTCCTGAAAGCGCCATAACAGCCTCTATGGATTCGGAAAGGCGCTTGTTAATGCCATCTTTTACTACAAGCCTGTCCACCACTATTTCTATGGTATGCTTCTTATTTTTATCCAGCTTGATTTCATCTGTAAGCTCGTATATTTCACCGTCTACCCTTGCGCGTACATAGCCGCTTCTGGCTGCGTCCTGCAAAAGTTTAACATGCTCCCCTTTTCTCTCTCTTATAACAGGCGCCATGAGAACAAGCCTAGCGCCCTTTTCCATTCCCATAAGCTGGTCAACTATTTCATCAATGGTCTGCTTGCGTATTTCCTTGCCGCATTCAGGACAATGAGGAATACCTACCCGCGCAAATAAAAGCCTGAGATAATCATAAATTTCCGTAACTGTGCCTACGGTTGAACGGGGGTTGTGGTTTGTAGTTTTTTGGTCGATTGAAATTGCAGGGGAAAGCCCTTCAATAAAATCAACATCTGGTTTTTCCATCTGCCCCAAAAACTGCCGGGCATATGAGCTTAAAGATTCCATATACCGCCTTTGGCCTTCGGCAAAAATAGTATCAAAGGCCAGAGATGACTTCCCTGAACCCGATACACCTGTGAAAACTATAAATTTATCTCTGGGCAGCTCCAAGTCGATATTTTTAAGGTTATTTTCCCTAGCGCCCTTAATAATTATTTTACTCATCTATTAACCTCTTTCATAAATCCTATTTGTTCTGCAAAAATTTCTTAAGCTCCAGAATCTCGTCTCTTAATTGAGCGGCCTGTTCAAACTGCAAATCACTGGCAGCCTGTTTCATTTTCTTATCAGCTTTCTTAATGGCTTCCATTATTTCTTCATTGCTCATGGACTCAGGGTCTTTGCTTAGTTTGGCGGAAGCCTTTTCTTCAGCAGCTTCCGTAGCGTGGATAATATCGTGAATTTTCTTTGTAATGCTTTGAGGAGTAATATTATTTCTCTCATTATATTCTTCCTGAATAGCGCGCCTTCTGTTAGTTTCGGAAATAGCCCTTCTCATGGAATCCGTTATGGTATCGGCATACATAATAACCCTGCCGTTAACATTTCTGGCAGCCCGTCCAACGGTTTGTATTAAAGATGTCTCGCTCCTTAAGAAGCCTTCCTTATCCGCATCCAATATGGCTACAAGTGCAACTTCCGGAATATCAAGGCCTTCTCGAAGCAAGTTAATCCCAACAAGAACATCGAAAACATCCATGCGCAAATCTCTGATAATTTCAAGCCTTTCCAGCGTTACAATATCTGAATGGAGGTATCTCACTCTTACCCCTGATTCTTTGAGATAATTGGTTAAATCCTCCGCCATTTTTTTAGTTAAGGTTGTCACCAGAACCTTATCACCGGCTTGAACTGTTTTATTAACTTCCGTAAGCAGGCTGTCAATCTGGCCTTGAACCGGCAAAACCGTAATTTCCGGATCAATAAGTCCTGTAGGGCGTATAATTTGCTCCGCTATTAATTCATTATGCTCCCTCTCGTACGCAGAAGGAGTTGCGGAAACGAAGAGCATTTTCTTTATTTTTGTCTCAAATTCAGCGAAACGCAAAGGCCTGTTGTCCAGTGCAGAAGGTAGCCTGAATCCAAAATCAACCAAAGTGGTTTTGCGGGATTTATCCCCTTCATACATGCCGCGAACCTGCGGAATGGTTACATGGGATTCATCTACAATAATCAGAAAATCATCAGGAAAATAATCCAGCAAAGTGTGAGGTGTACTACCGGCTTCGCGGCCTGAAAGATGTCTGGAATAATTTTCTATCCCGGAGCAAAACCCCATTTCCCTGAGCATTTCAATATCATAATTTGTCCTCTGGAGCAGTCTTTGAGCTTCCAGCAATTTATCTTCCGATTTAAGCTCCGCAATCCGCTCATCCAACTCTGCCTGAATGCTGTTTATGGCTATTTCTAGCTTCTCCCTGCTGGTTACATAGTGGGAAGCGGGAAATATTGCAATATGGCTGCGGGTTCCCAAGATTTCACCTGTCAGGGCATTAATTTCCGTAATTCGCTCAATTTCGTCGCCAAAAAACTCTACCCTGTATGCATTTTCAGAAGAGTTTGAAGGGAATATTTCCACAACATCTCCCCTAACCCTGAATGTGCCGCGGATAAAATTAAGATCATTGCGGTTATACTGGATTTCAACCAGCTTGCGCAAAACATCATCCCGTTCTCTAATCATGCCGGGCCTGAGAGACACAACCATTTCATTATAATCAATAGGATCGCCGAGGCCGTATATACAGGATACGCTGGCGATTATAACAACATCTCTGCGCTCGAAAAGAGAAGCTGTTGCCGAGTGGCGCAGCTTGTCTATTTCTTCATTAACAGAAGAATCCTTTTCTATATAAGTATCGGAGGAAGGCACATAGGCTTCCGGCTGATAATAATCATAATAAGATACAAAATATTCTACGGCATTATCGGGAAAAAACTCTTTAAACTCATTATAAAGCTGCCCCGCCAATGTTTTATTGTGGGCAATAACCAATGTCGGCACTTTAAGTTTTTTTATAATATTTGCCATGGTAAAAGTTTTGCCGGAACCGGTTACGCCTAAAAGAGTCTCAAACTTTTTACCATCGACAAACCCCGTATAAAGCTGAGAAATAGCCTCAGGCTGGTCACCTGTAGGCTCAAACTGCGATACTAAATTAAAATCCATTTTATCACCCTTATTAACTGAAAACATACGAATAAATCATACCGACTAATTTTTTCGTATGAAATAACAGAAACACTGTTCGCAGTATACCATAAAAATTTTAATAACAAAAGGGTAATATGAAATATTTAACAGCCTTTTTTATATTTTGCAGTTCAGAAAAATTGCAAGCATTTTAGATGATAAATTATTTTAATATTTTCCGGATTCGGGGATTGATGTAATGAGTGCGCTAAACTTGCCTGACAATTCATATTCCTTGGATTCGGCGGATATAAATAAACTGTCTCCGGCATGAAAATTTGTAATTTCACCGGAATTTTCAGCTTTGCCGCCGCCTGATATAATTAAAATATGGTGAAAGCTCATTTCACCGGAAAAGCCTTTATAATTGCCGTCTATATTAATTTTATCCGTCACAAAATATTTGCAGGCAGCTATATGTTCGCCAAAGTTATGCTTTTCTTTTTCGGCGCTTAATTTACTGACTTCGAGCACTTTGTCTTTATGTAGCTGGCGCTTTTGGCCGTTTACGTCTGCGCGGTTATAATCAAATACACGGTAAGTCAAATTTGAATTTTGCTGAATTTCAGCTATTACAATGCCTGCGCCTATTGCGTGAATCGTTCCTGCTTCAATAAAGAATATGTCACCTTTTTTAACCTCAACTTTACGCAGATAGTCTGTCACAGTATCGTTTTCGATAGCAGCTCCAAACTCCTGTTCTGTTATATCGTGGGAAAGCCCATGATACAAAAACGCCCCCGGCTCATGGTCGATAATATACCACATTTCAGTTTTGCCATATTGGTTTTCATTGGCAAGTGCATAATCGTCATCAGGGTGAACCTGAACAGACAAGCTCTGCGTTGCATCAATCAGCTTAACAAGAATAGGAAAATTTTCAAACCTAACGCAATTTTTTCCCAGAACGGAGCTGCCATATTTTAAATTCCAATCAAACAAAGTCATGCCAATATCATCACCTTCGGCAATAATGCTCATGCCGTCGGGATGGCATGACAGCTCCCAGCTTTCCGCAGTAATATCATAAGGCGATTTTTTGTCGAAAAGTGTTTTTAATCGCTTTCCGCCCCATAAATAATCTTTAAACGCCGGTTTAAGTTTAATAATCATCTAAATTTCTCCTAAAAGCGCGGCACCAATCATGCCAGCATCATTGCCTAAGGTGCAAATCTTTATTTCTGTATTCTTTTCAGGCGAGCCATATGCTTCGTTTTTTACAATTTCACGCAGGGGAAGAAGGAGGTTATCCCCCTGATTGCAAACGCCGCCGCCAATACTTATAATCTCCGGCTGGAAAATATTGACAACATTTGCAATGGCACATGCCAGATAGCCGATATAACTTTCTACAACGCGGCTGCCTGCTTCATCACCTTGATTTTTTGCATCGAAAGGAGTTTTTCCGTTAACTTCGTCAAGCCCGCCTGCAATTTGCCACATTAAAGAATCGGGCGATCTTTGCATTTCTTCTTTTGTAAGGGTTATAAGAGCCGTTGCGGAGACATAATTTTCCATGCAGCCTTTGCGCCCGCAGTTACAGGGCCTTCCGTTATACTCAATTACGGTATGTCCGATTTCTCCGCCGCCATAATATTGACCTGTAACTAATTTCCCGTTTATTATAGCTCCGCTGCCAACTCCTGTGCCAAGGGTTATGACAACCGCGCTGTCGGCACCCTTTGCGCTTCCTGCAAAAAACTCACCTATAGCCGCGGCATCGGCATCGTTTGCAATAAGAACGGGAAACTTGCCTTCAAATTTATCTTCTATATATTTTTTAAGAGGGAATTTATTCCAGCCTAGATTGTTTGCATATTCAACTATTCCTAATCCGGTATTTATAGTTCCCGGGCAGCCGATGCCGATATTTTTAATTTTCGAAAGTGTAATATTTGCTTTTTTCATAGCCTTGCTTATCAAAATGATAATATCATCACAAACACTCTCGGCACTGCGGGGCAATGCTGTTTTACAGGAAACATCCGCTGCCAGATTATAATTACTGTCTACAATGCCGACCTTAATACTTGTTCCGCCTATATCAACACCAATATGATACATTGAAGTTCCTCCTTTTTTGTTGAGTAATGGTTTAATTTTATTCGGAATTATGAAATTTGTAAATCAAATATTTCAAATTTATATACATGTATTTGATAATAAAAAATACAGCAGCTCGAAGTTTGTATTATCAAGCCGCTGCATTTTTATATGTGGATTGTTTTTAATACTGCTTTGATTTATTTGCCTTTATAATCCGGCTTGCGGTGATCAATCATTGATTGAATGGCTTCCTTATAGTCTTCCGACTGGGAAAACTCTAAGGTATAGTCATACTCGTTCATATATTTTTCAACAAGCCTTGCATTGTCATTTTCATTAAGCGCTTTCTTGGCATAGCGCAAAGCCAGAGGAGATACATTGCATAATTCCTGTGCAACCTCCATAGCCCTATCCATAAGCGCTTCCGTAGGAACCACATCTAATACGCCGCCGTAGGATTTCACTTCCATAGCTGAAATAGGCTTGCCTGTGAAATAATAGTAACGGGTAAGTCTGGACGGCAGAAGCTGCTGCATGAACTCAGAGGCGCCGATGAAACCGACAGAAACCTCAGGTACGCTGAACATAGTTCTTTCCTCCGCAATAATAATATCGCAGCAGGAAGCCAATGCGGTACCTGCGCCGATAGCTTTGCCGTTTACCGCGGCAATTACCGGATAGCGGCAACCATATATTGATGACATGCAACGGGTGCATTCTTTAATATTTTCATATGCCTGCTCTCTTGATATGCTTCCGATAGTTTGAATTTCCTGAAATTCGCCGCCGGCACAAAACACTTTCATGGCGGATTTGAGAATAACGCAGCTAAGCCCTTCAAGGGTGCTGATTTCCTCAAATGTATCTGCAATTTCACCATAGAAGGAACGGTTGCAGATATTATACGGTGCTTTCTGCAAAGTTACAATTGCAATTTTGCCCTGAATTTCATAGGTGATATTTTTATCCGACATAAAAACCTCCATTTTAATAGAACAAATGCGCTTCATAAGCGGCTTTTACCAAAGACTCCCTGAAATCCGGATGTGCTATATCAATAAGAGCCTGAGCGCGTTCGCGCATGGTTTTTCCGTATAAATCCGCGATGCCGTATTCAGTAACAATACTGCGCACATCATGGCGGGAAGTGGTAGCGGGATGCGTTAAATGCGGTACAATAGTGGAAACCGTGCCTTTTAACGCTGTAGAAGGCAAAGTAATAAAGGATTGCCCGCCTTTTGACATATTGGCACCTCTGATAAAGTCTACCTGACCGCCGATACCGCTGTAGAAAATGCCGCCGATGCTGTCTGCATTTACCTGGCCGAAAAGGTCAACCTCCAAACAGGAGTTAATGGAAACCACATTATCATTTTTAGCAATATTATACGGATCATTAGTATAATCCACCGGCAATACCAGAACATCAGGGTTATTATTTACAAAATTATGTACTCGCTTAGTACCCATTATGAAAGTCGTTACAATTTTGCCTGTATTAATTTGTTTGCATTTGCCGGTGATTACGCCCTTTTCAACCAAGTCAACAACACCGTCTGCAAATAATTCGGTATGGATACCTAAATCTTTTTTATCGCCCAGCATGGACAGAACTATATTCGGAATACCGCCGATACCCATTTGCAAACATGCTCCATCAGGTATGCGCGCAGCAATATGCTTTGCAATGCGTTCTTCAACCTCGCCGGCAGCGCCCATGGGAACTTCATAAGGAGGCTCATCAAATACCGTAGCACAGCGGAGCTGGCTGACATGAATTTTAGCGCCGTAAGTTCTTGGTGAGGCAGGATTGATATGGGCAACTATATCTCTGGCAGCTTCACAAGCTGCTACGATAAAATCAGCACCCATGGAAAAGCTGCAATAGCCGTCTTCATCAGGAGGAGTAAGCACAGGCATAGCCACGCCGGGTTTCCATATATCTCTTATCCATGACGGAAATTCATGGAAATGAACTTGGAAATATTCAATACGGCCTGCTTTATATGCCTTACGGGAGGCTGGAAATAAAAAGCCGTTGAGATATTTGATATTAGGCGCATAACCCTCTTCCATATAATGCTCATTGTTAAAGTTAATAGAGGAGAAGGTTGTAACATCCATAAGCTCATCTTTTCTTGCACAGAGCGCATCCACCAAAACCTGTGAAACGCCGTTCATCTCTCCAAATACCACTTTGTCACCGGATTTAACATAGCGAACAGCTTCCGCAGGCGTGCATAGCTTGCTCTCATACTCCTTTTTCCAATCCATAAAAAAATTAACCCCCTTAATATCTATATATGATAAAATAAATTGTATAATATTAATTATAGCAAATATAATGCCAGAGTGACAATGTATGAATTTAATATTTTTTAACCTTGAAGCTGTTGTTATAAATCCTCGTTGCGCATGTGCGCAAGCAATAACTGCGCACGAGAGCAACATATTGCGCATATACGCGGTTATTTGTTTTTACAAATGAATATTTTCTTTTATTTGATTTTATTATAACTTGGCATTGATTTTGCTAAATATTCCAGTAAAGAAATATTAGTGATAAAATTATGATTTCAGGAGGATTTATAATGGAGAAATATAAACAACTACAACTTCTGATACAAGACCATGTAGCACTAATCACATTGGATAACCCGCCGGTAAATGCACTCAGCCACCTTATGCTGTCGGAAATCCGCAACTGCTTTGAAGCTCTTTCTAAAGACAAAAGTATTTATGCTTGCGTTATCACAGGCAACGGCAAGGCGTTTGTAGCCGGGGCAGATTTGAAAGCTGATGAGAATGCGCCTAAATACACCGGGGATCAATTAAGCCGCTTAGGTCAGGTTGCCTTTGAAGCTATTGAAGCCACACCCTTCCCTGTGATTGCCGCTATTAACGGCTATGCTTTTGGAGGCGGCTTGGAGCTTACTCTTGCTTGCGATATAAGGCTTATATCCGATAAGGCGACTATAGGTATGACGGAAGCAACTTTGGGATTAAGCTCAACATATGGCGGCTTGACCCGCCTTCCATGGATTATAGGTGAAGAAAAAGCCAAATGGATGTTTTACACAGGCGAGCGCATGTCCGCTCAGCAGGCTAAAGATTTTGGCTTGGTGTTCTCCGTTGTCGCTCATGATGAGCTGATGGAAAACGCCATGGCTCTGGCAGCAAAAATCGCCGCCAATGCACCTATCTCCGTTCGCCTTGCAAAGAAAACCATCGGCAAATACCGAGAAGATTCCTTTTATCAAGGCTTTTTAAGGGAATGTTATGTCAATTATGAAATATCCCAATCTAAAGACATGGAAGAAGGCATTGCTGCCTTTATGGAACGCCGCCCTGCAAAATTTATTAATGAATAAATGCTTAAGCACCTGTTTTTAAAACAGAGAAAATTTGTAAGTCTGTTTCACCCGGTTCATTATACTAAAAAATAAAAAGAAAAGAGGAAGCTATTATGACAATTAAAGCTGTTGCCGTAGTCGGCGGCGGATTAATGGGCAGGCAAATCGCCCTCCATACAGCCCGTTTCGGCTACAATGTTTCAGTTACCGACACATCTGAAAAGGTTCGTGAAGACATAGCAAAATGGGCAGATGACTATATTTCGGGCCGCGTTGCAAAGGGTAAAATGAGCGAAGAGGAAGCCGCTTCTACACTCGGCAATTTCCATGTATCGGATACGCTGGAAGAAGCCGTTAAAGACTCTGATTTAGTAATTGAAGCTATTATAGAAGATGAAGAGATAAAAAAATCATTTTTTGCCAATCTTTGCACTCTGGTTCGCGAGGATACTATTATTGCCACAAACTCCAGCCGCATGGTATCTTCTATATTTGTAGATTCAGTAACAAATCCCGGCCGCTTACTTAATATGCACTATTTTAATCCTGCGCTTGTTATGAAGCTGGTAGAGGTTGTTAAAGGTGACCATGTAAGTGATGAAACTGTTGAAGCCGCCATGGAATTCGTTAAAAATACTCAGAAAATTCCTATATTGGTGAGAAAAGAAATTGACGGATTTGTAGCCAACCGTATTCTTGGCGCTATTTCAAATGAGGCATACCGTCTTGTTGAAATGGGCATATGCTCTTATGAGGAAGTTGACCTTGCTTGTGAAAATGCCTTAAACCACCCTATGGGTCCTTTCCGCATTGCTGATTATGCAGGCATTGACCTCGTTTATATGCAGCAGAAAAGAGCTTATGAAATTTCTGGACAGAAACCTTTGGGCTATGATATAATTGAGGAAATGTATAATAGAAATGACTGGGGCATTAAAACCGGAAAAGGTTTTTACGATTGGCCAAAAAAATAATCATAAAACCAGCAAACAGCTGCCTCTTTACGGGCGGCTGTTTTTTAGTTTTATGACTTGATTAAGACAGGTTTGATGCTTTTTTTAATGGCGGTATCTGAAGTTTTATAAATTATTTACAGTTTTGCGATAATATGCCGGTTTGCGCTAACAGGCTATCAGGGAGGACTTGTATATGTATGGAGACATCAGCTTTTACGAAGGTATTTTAGATAATATTGATATTCCTGTTGCCGTTGCCAATAAAGAGGCCAAATATGTATATGTAAATACCAGCTTTGTCAAGCTCTCTGATATGACGAGAAAAGAGCTTATAGGTCAAAGTGTCCGCTATTATTATGAAAGTAAAATTTCAGACAGCTTTTTGTTTGATACGGTCATTGTAAGTAAAAAGCAAGTTGCCCAAATTCAAACAATAAAACATAAAAATAAACTTGTTATGGAAAAAATCCTTACAGCCTCACCTGTATTCGGCGAAAGCGGCGATGTGGAATTTGTAGTTTATACATATCAAGACAGGAACCAGCTGGATCAGCTTTACAAACATGCATGTGAAACTGTTTCAATTCATCAAGAAGCTCAAAAGGTTAATCAAAACATGATATATAAAAGCATTTCAATGGCTGAGCTTGTGAAGGAAGCCGCCCTAATCGCAGAAACGGATTCATCGGTTTTGGTAACGGGTGAATCGGGAACTGGAAAAGAGGTTATTGCGGACTTTATCCATGCAAGCAGTAAACGCGCAAATAAAGAAATGGTAGTAATAAATTGCGCAAGCATACCTGAAACCCTTTTGGATGCAGAGCTTTTCGGATATGAAAAAGGCGCTTTTACCGGTGCGCTAACTACAGGAAAGCCCGGTTTAATAGAAACGGCTGATGGGAGCACATTGTTTTTGGATGAAATCAACTCTCTGCCTAAAAACTTACAGGGGAAATTGCTTAGAGCCATCGAAAATAAAAAAGTGAAACGTATTGGCTCAATGAAAGAAAAATCTATTGATTTCAGGGTTATTGCGGCCTCAAATACAGATTTAAATCAGGAAATACAGGCAGGCAATTTCCGCCCGGATTTATATTATAGGCTGAATGTGGTCCCTATACATCTTCCGCCTCTTAGAGAGCGAAAGGATGATATTTTGCTCCTATGCGACCATTTTCTCAAGCAGCTGGGTGAAAAGTACGACCGTATACGAATACTTTCAACAGATGTGCAATATGCCCTGCTCAGCCACGATTGGCCGGGTAATGTCAGAGAGCTTAAAAATGTTCTTGAACGGCTGGTGATTACAAGCTCTATTGCCAGAGAAATCACAACAATTCCCTTTTCTCTTTCTGAAAGAGCCGCAAATTATGACGCTAAATTAAATAAAGATTCGCTTAACCCCAAATATTATGGCGATGAAAAGATTTCGGATATTCAGGCTCTATCAGAGGATGCAAGAGCTATCATTACAGCTCTTAAGGATAAAAATTGCAATATTTCCGGTGCAGCTGCCGCATTAGGTATTTCCAGAAGAACATTTCATTATAAGCTCAAGCGTTATGGAATTACCATCGAGTCTCAAATACATGTAAACGGAACTGCTGTTTTAAGTTAATTAGTATGCCTAAACATTATTAGAACGTAATAAAGCTATTAAGCGCAATATGTAAAGCCTGTTGAAATTATTAAATTTCAACAGGCTTTTTAGTGTCAATGTTTTTATGTATAAAAATAATTTTCAATATAAATAAAAAGAATATTTATGCTTTACGAAACAGGAGCAATTGAAACCCTTTCTTTTATTTTATTGCTGTTGGCATCCTTAATTACAATATCGCCGTCTTCAATGCCTGCTTCAACAACACTTTCCCCTCTTAGCTCAACCCCTGTTGAAATTTCTGTCATTACAGCCTTGGAATCTTTTATTATCCATACATAATCTTTGCCTTCATAGCTGAAAACAGCGGTTTGAGGTATAGATATTTTGTTCTCAGCTTCATAATATGTGAATCTTACATCAACATCATATCCATCTTTAATAATATTATTAGCTTCCGTTTCTAAAGTTACCTTAACCTTTTTTTCAATAACGCCCAAGGCAGATAGCTTCTCCTCTGCCCTGTCTTCAACGGCAGCTACAGTAGCGGCAATATTAATATCCTCATCGCGGGTTTTAAATATTATATCTGCTTTGCTGCCTATTTCCACATTTATAATATCTTTGGTAAGCACATAAACCTCGATAATAACATCTTCATTTGAGCTTATATAAGCTACGGGCATGGCAGATGATAAAACATTGCTGTTTTTAACATAAAGTTTGTCGATTTTTCCGGAAACGGGAGCTTTTATGCCACAATCTCCTATTTGCTTCTCCAACTGGGCAATATTGATATTTTCCCCGTCAATAAGTGCAGCGTAATACTCTCCCAAGGCAGCGGTATAATTGCTTTTGAGGTTTTTATCAATGCCTGAAATCTGTGCTTGTATAGAGCTTTCCATTGCGCTGAAATATTCATCTGAGCCAATGGAAGAATCAGTTCCGCTTGCTATTGCTGAAATCTGCATATTACCCTGTTCAAGAGCTTTTTGGGAGTCCTCCAGCAGCTTCTTTGCATCATCAAGCTCCTGCTTTGAAACGGCATCAACCTCGTAAAGTTTTTCAGCCTTTTCGAGATTGTTCTTTGCCCAGTCCAGATTTTCAGAAAGCTGATTATTCACGCTTTCTTGAAGGGAAATCTGCTCCTGCGAAGAAATGTTTTTACTTTCACTTCTGGCCCTGAGCGCTTCAAGCTGTGCCTGCAAATCTGCTCTGCTGGCGAACAGAGAATTTTTCTCTATGCTCTCGGATAAAGAAAGGTCTTTTATTTGCGCCTCATATGCGGCTATTGTGGTTTTGCTTCTAAGCAGAGCGCGTTCATAATCCGAGGAGTCAACCATGCAAATTATATCGCCTTTTTTAATAAAATCGCCTTCGGAAACTTTTATGGACAACACTTCTCCTGAAACAAGAGGGTAAACGGTTATTGAATCAGCTTTAACCCCTTGCCCCTGATGGGTGAAATACATGCTGACATTGCTTGCAGAGGCGGTAATTGTTTCAACCTCAAGAGGCATATTGGTATAGAAATACCACCCTATTACGGCCGCGGCTATGAGTATTACAACAAGTATGGTTTTAACCTGCTTTTTCATTACTCTCTCTCCTTTAATACTTCAACAATATCATATTTTTTTATGGCATTTTTTGAAATTCCATTTGATATTATAACAGCGGCGGAACAGCCTAATGCAGCTATTATAAAGGCTTCCGGCGCTGTGTACATTGGTATGGAAAACAGCTCAACATCCATCATAGCCTGAAGGGACTCTTTAATAAATCTTGTAAAAGGTATGCCTAAAACCATTCCTGTTACGGAAAGCAGCCAGTATTCAAAGCCCATAATCTCCGCAACCTCTTTTACTTCAAGCCCTAAAACTCTCAAGGTGGCATACTCTCTTTTTCTCTCGCTTAGGGATATGCTGGCTGTATTATATATAATAGCAAGAGCCACAAAAATACCCATAAATCTCATAACAAACAGCATACTGGTGTAGCTGCCCATCAAATCTTCAAAAGCCTGCTTAGTGTCAGAAACGGCATCGATTGTAAGGATATTTTTACCTTCCTTAAGGTATTCTCTAATTTGACCTATATCGTTTGCGTTACACACAATAGATGTAGAAACATCATTTAGATCGAGCATTTGCGCCAGTTCATATGATTGCATATAGATATTTGCGCCGATATTTTCATTTACAATATCTGAAACATAAGCATAGGTATCGTCTGCCAGCAATGGTGATTCAATATATAATTTAGAGCCGATACCAACATTCATTTTCTTGGCTATAGAAGAGGATATAATAAGCCCCGGTTGAGCCGACAAATATGAGCGCTTTTCGCTGTCATAAATTTTATATAGGGAAGAATCAGCCGGCAGTCCAGTTATAATGTAAGTTTTCTCAATATTTAAATTCTTAAGAGTAACCGGCATTTCCAATATAGTTTGGGCATATTCCACAGTTGGCAGATTGTACGCATATTCCAAAGCAATGTCTGAATCGACAGGTGTTTTAAAAGTTATTTTAGCGTCATAAACCTGGGCTTTTTCAAACTGGTCATACATAAAAGCATCAAGCATTGAATCCATTGAATTCATCATAGCCATTATGCCGAAAGAAAATGTCATACCCATTATTATAAATGCCGAACGCACTTTACTGCGGCCGATGCTTCTTACAGCCATAGCTCCTCTGGAAGTAAGAAATACTTTTAAAAACGATAAGGTTGATAAAATATCATATTTTACCAATTTCGGCGGTTTAGGGCGCATGGCTTCGGCGGGGTTGAGCTTAATAATACTGTAAGCGCCCATAAAGCTGCCCGTTATCCCGCCCGCAACAGCCATAACAAGCCCTTGTATAACAATAACAGGTGACTGATAGCTCCTGATTTCAGGCATCTTGAAAAAATCGCCATACATATCCAGCATTCCGCCGGAGCTTAAAACTCCCAATACGGCTCCTGCTATTCCCCCCGCAAGCCCGGTTACCGCTCCATAGGTCAAATAATGTAAAAGAACCTGATAGCTGGAAAAGCCAAAGGCTTTCAAAGTCCCTATTTGCGCCCTATCCTGCTCTATGAGTCTCTTTAACATTAAATACAGCACTATCATTGAGGCTGTTACAAATATTAAAGAAAGTGTACTTGCCATGGATTTTACGCTGCGTATTTCCTGTTCAAGCATATAATGGCTAAGTTGGTCTTTGCGCTCTACAATACTTATAATGCCGTATTTATTGAGAATATCTTCTACTTGGATTTTAATATCGTTATATAAATAGCCTTCATCAAGTTTTAAGCAAATATCGTTAACCATACTTTGATTGCTGGTTATTGATGAAAGCGCCTCATAATCTATAAATGCTATGCCGAAAGAAGTTGCATCAGGGTACAGAGAGCTTTCATCCTTCAACGTATATACAAACTCAGGGCTTAAAGCAGCGCCAGATATATTGAAGCTGTACTGTCTGCCTTCTATAATCAGGCTTATTAAGTCTCCCTCGTTTAAACTATGGGCCTCGTAAAAATCCTCTCCCAGAATCAAATCATTTTCCGCAGCAGGCGCCGACCCTTGCGATATATAATATTTATTCAGTTCACCATCAAATTTTTGAGATATTAGCCGTAAAGTTATGATTTTGGAGTTACCCTCTATTTCAGCCCGGGAATCATAAGCTAAACGACCCATAGCAGCATTAACTCCGGGAATATTTTCCATATCTTCCGCAATACTTAGTGGAGCGGAATTTACTTTTGCAAAAACATCAGCCATATTATAATTGGAATAATAAGAGTTCATGCTGTCTTCCAGCGCAAAAGAAGAAATGCTCATGGCTACGAAAATCAGTATACCTATGGTAATAAGCGATGCACATGCCAAATAAGTCTTCTTATTTTCCATAATAGAGCGGAATGTTTTTTTAAGAAATATCACCAGACCACCTCCTCCGGTGAAACTGGCTTGCTATTTTCAATTGTTTTTTCAATAAGTCCGTCTCTTATATGGAAAACCCTGTCTGCCATGGCTCCGATTCCAGCGTTATGGGTAATTATAATAACTGTTTTCCCATATTCTCTATTGAAATCCTTGAGAATTTTAAGCACTTGGATACCTGTTTTGAAATCCAAAGCACCTGTAGGCTCGTCACAAAGAAAAATATCAGGATTTTTTGCCAATGCTCTTGCTATGGCAACCCTCTGCTGCTCTCCGCCTGACATCTGGCTGGGAAAATGCCCTGCGTGAGCGGAAAGCCCGATTTTTGAAAGCAGCTCATCAGGCGAATTTGGATTGCTTGACAGCTCTGCGGCAAGGGCTATATTCTCCTTTGCGGTTAAATTAGGTATTAAATTATAGAATTGGAAAACGAAGCCGACAGCCTGCCTTCTGTATTTTGTAAGCTCCTTGTCAGACATATTGGCAAGGTCTGTATTTTTATAAATAATACTGCCTTCAGTTGGCTTGTCTATGCCGCCGATAATATTTAGCATAGTGCTTTTCCCAGAACCGGAAGGCCCTAAGATTACCACAAACTCACCTTCTTCAATATGGAAGGAAACGCCTTTTAAAGCTGCAACTGTAACTTCGCCCATAATATATTCTTTTGTTAAATTGCTGGCGGTAATAATTGCTTCCATGTTAAATCCTCCTTAAAGGCGGTGAAATATTATAATAATATATGCAATACGTAGGTTTTGTTTAATTAGGCTATCTATATATTATCATATAATAGCTTTTTAGATTGTATTATTTAAAACTAAGCATATAAAAGCCCAAAATAACTATATATAGCTATTCCGGGCTTTTTACATAACTCAGTATAGCTAAAAAAGATATACATGAGTCTCATTCTTTACGGCAAACCAGACCTTAACAGTCAGCATGTTGACTTGCCACACCAAACGGCGCGAATTACTCCCTCACCAAATACATATTAAGTTTATATTTAAATGATATTATATGTAAGATGCTTTTGTCAATTAAATTTATTAGCTGGGGAAAACATTTTTCAACGAATATAGTTATCAAAATGATAATCGCAAAACCGGTGTTTTGTTTTACAAGTCTTTTTTATGATTGAATCAATGAATCTTATTTTGTGGTATCCTGCCGTAATTATAAAAATTTTATTATGCTAAAATTTTCTTTTCATTTTCCTCAATAAACTGGTTGGTGTATAAGTTGAAATATCTGCCCTTTAGCCTTATTAATTCTCTATGGGTTCCCGATTCAACTATTTTACCGTCTTCAATAACAAGTATTCTGTCGCAAGTTTTTATTGTTGAAAGCCTGTGGGCAATTAAAAAGCTGGTTCTGCCTTCTAAAACATTTTCTATGGCCTTTTGTATAAGCTGTTCCGTTTCCGTATCTATGGAAGATGTAGCCTCATCAAGCACAAATACCGCAGGCTTGCGCAATATTGCTCTGGCAAAACTTATAAGCTGCTTTTCGCCGGAAGAAAGCCTGTTGCCGCCCTCACCTACATTTGTATCAAAGCCCTTATCCATATTCATTATAAACTCATAGGCATTGACGGTTTTTGCAGCCTCTATAACCTCTTCATCCAAAGCATCCAACCTGCCGTAGCGTATGTTTTCCATAATCGTTCCGCTGAAAAGATGCGGCGTCTGCAATACATAGCCTAAATTTGAATGGAGCCATGCCTGAGAGCGGCTTCTGTAATCAGAGCCGTCAATTAATATTTCCCCTTCCGTAGGCTCGTAAAAGCGGCATATAAGGTTTACAATAGTGCTTTTTCCTGCGCCCGTTGCACCTACTAAGGCAATATTTTGACCCTTTTCTATTTTTAAATTAAAATTATCAAGAACCTTTTCACCGGTTTTGTAGGAAAAACTTACATTTTTAAATTCGATTTCTCCCTGTATTTCTTCCCAGTTTTCAGGCTTGGGGTTTAGAGAGTTGCCGTATTTAGCCAAAACCTCTTCCGATTCAACAATATCAGGCTTTGTATTTATAAGACCGATTGTGCGCTCTCCCGCGGCTTGGGCGGATTGCATTTCGGCAAATATTCTGGCAATCTGCTGTATAGGTTCAAACATCTGCATTACATAATTTACGAAAGCTGTTAACGTACCGAATGTAATAATCTCAGTAACTACCTTGCCGCTTCCGATATAAATAACCAAAGCAGTTGTCATGCTTCCCAGCATCATTAAAATCGGCATATACACAGCGGATAATGTGGCTGAAAAAACGCTTGCCTTTCTCATATCGCGGCTTAAATGCTCAAACTCTTCAAAGTTTTTGCGTTCTCTGACTAAAGTTTTAGTTGTTCTTGCGCCGGAAATGCCCTCATTAAAAGCGCCTGTTATTTTTGAGTTGATTTTTCTCACATCGCGCTGGCTGGCAAGGAGCTTCTTTTGAAAATATACGCTTATTAAAGCCACAACCGGTACCATGCACAAGCCTATAATAGCCATGGAAGCATTTAATATAAACATATTTATAATAATAAATATCACCATAAAAAACGCATATGCCATATCTAAACAGCTCCAGGCTATAACATCTCCTATTCTCTGGGCATCGGAGGACATTCTGGCTAAAATCCAGCCAACGGGAGTTGTATCAAAATATGAAAATGACAGGTTTTGCAGGTTTTTAAAACCTTCCTCTCTTATATCGTGCACCATAGTTACTTCCACAACTGCTGAATATTGTATGGTTTTGTATGTTAAAATTCCGGAGATAACAAGCCCTGCAATAATTGCTATAGCAAAAGGTATAAAAGTGGTTAAATCCTGCCTGTAGGCAAAGGTATCAATGGCATATTTATTTGCCATAGGTATCAGAGACATTATAAGAGAATAAAGCATATTGTACAAAGTTAGCAAAACAACTTCTTTTTTAACATCTTTCATAAATTTGAACAGCGTAATCCAAAGACCCATGTCGAGCTTGGTTGAATAATCTTCTTCCTGAAACTGATTCATGTTTTACGCCTCCTCTTCAAATTCATCTTCCAGTGTATTTTGAATATTCCAAACGCGGTAATATAAACCGTCTCTGCTGATTAATTCTTCGTGGGTACCGGAATCGGTTATTTTTCCGCCTTCCATAACAAATATTTTATCGGCGCTCATAAGCGTGGTTATTCTCTGGGAAATAATAAAGGTAGTTACACCCTTTGCCCTTTCTTTAAGCTCTGATTGAATAAGAGCATCGGTTTCCGTATCAACTGCCGAGAGAGAATCGTCAAATATTAGAATATCGCTGTTTTTAACCAAAGTTCTGGCTATGGCAACTCTTTGCTTTTGCCCGCCGGAAAGTGTTACGCCTCTTTCGCCTACCATGGTTTCATACCCGTCTTTAAACTCGCTGACAACATTATGTATATTGGCGGTTTTAGAAGCCGCATATACCTCATCATCTTCAACAAAATCCTTGGCCATTTTAATATTTTCTCTTATTGTTTTAGAATACAGAAAAGGCTCTTGCAAAACGATTCCTATTTTCTCGCGTAAATATTTTTTATCTATGGTTTTAAGCTCATTGCCGTTTATTTTAATTGAGCCTTCTTTGTAATTATAGAGCCTTAGGAGCAAATGGACTAAACTGGATTTGCCTGAGCCTGTTGAACCGAGAATGGCAATCTTCTGCCCGTTTTCTATGGTGAAGGAAATATCCTTTAAAACAGGCTTATTGCTCTCATAATTAAAACTTATATTTTCAAAAACAATATCGCCTTTTAAATCAGGCTTTACGGCATCGGAGCTGTTCTCTTCCAAAGGTGCATAAAGTATTTCGTTAATGCGCTCTAATGAAACTCTTGTTCTGCCTAAATTGCTCAAAATCCTTCCTAGCTGCCTTAAAGGCCATACGAGGCTGTTTACATAAATCATAAATACAAATAATGTTCCCAGTGAAATATTGCCTTTATAAGCCATATATGAGCCTGTTAAAATGACAGTAGCTATTTGAAAGAAACACAGAAAGTCTGAAATACCCCAGAAAACAGCCATATAATTTAAGTTTTTATATATAAGGTCTCTATACTGCGCATTATCTTTCTTGAATTTTTCTAGCTCAAATACTTCCCTGCCAAATGCACGAACAACCCTTACACCCGTAAAATTCTCCTGCATTATTGTAGAAAGCTCGCCCTCTTTAATGTCCGCCGCGGCAAAGGAAGCGCTGATTTTACCCATATAATAATATGATGAAATTGAAATTACAGGGATAACGCATATAGCAACAAATGCCAGACCCACATGCAGATTTAATAGTATTGAAAAAGCAATTCCTGCTGTGAAGATTATACGAAATATCTCCATAAACTGAGTAGAAATAAAGCGTCTTATGGTATCAACATCAGAGGTGCAGCGCTGAATAAGATCACCGGTTTGTGCTTTAACATGGTAATCATAGGGTAAATTCTGTATATGGTCATATAGATTGTCTTTCTGTTTTTTTGCAATATTTTCAGCGCCTACCGAGGTTAATCTTCCCCTGAAAAATGCACAGGTAGCCTGGCATATGGCTAAAAAGACTATAATGAGTGAGCATATCCATATATTATCTCTTAAATAATCAATATTTCCAAAAACCTTAATAAGAATATTAAGCATTTTATCATTAGCAATCTCGGCACCCGAAATAACATAATCTATTATAAACCGTACAATCAAAGGCAGTAAAAGCATAAATACCGAGTTAAATAATGTAGCAATTCCTGCAGCGCAAAAATATTTCTTCTCAGGCTTTATCATCTTTAGAATCTTCTTAAGCATGAATTGTTCTCTCCTCTTATGATTACATCCGGTAAATAAAGCAATCGGGTAAATTAGGTTAATTTAGTATTAAAGCCAACGGAAAAATGGTGAAGCATATATTTTATAATCATGTTAATTAAAATTAACTTTTGCGCATTCGCACAAAAAAACCGCAGAACTCCTCTGCGGCGCAAAAATACAATTAATTATGGCAATAGATTTTAACCTATAATAATTGTGCGGAGGCGTTCAAAATATACATAATATCCGTGGCCTGTATCGAATATACTTACAACCTTCGCGGAATCTGCCATATCATTACCTCCCTTTTCTATTTAAAATTAAATGTTTTTATAACCGATTTTTCTATACAAAGTAGCTATGCCAATACCAAGCTCATCTGCCGCCAACTGCTTTTCGTAAACGGAATCTCCATATTTCATAACACTCATGAAAATATGGTTGTTCTCAATATCTTTCAAGCTCTTGCCTGAATCAGGATTATAAGCCGAAAAGCTGCTTGAAAGTATCGTTTTCAACATTTCTTCATCTACATATGAAAACCTGTCATAATAATCCTTTATTAGCTTAATAACAGAGCGCAGCTCGGTCAAATTGCCGGGCCAGCTATAGCCCTGCAATAAGTTGATTATATCATCACTTAATATAATGTCAACGATATCTTTGTTTTGATACGTATTTGTAAAATAACGGACATAATGGCTCAAATCGGCAACTATTTTATGAAACGGAGGAAGATGCACCGGAATAATGCCAAGGCTGGATTTTAAAAACCCCGAAAGCTCCGACAGTAAATTTGCGTTTTTGCTTGAAAAGATTAAACGGGTATCTATATTTATTGAGCTGTAATCATCAAAAACCACTTTGCCGCCTCGTATATGCCTGACTAAATCCGCAAGCAATTGTTTCGGCATAAAATCGGCATTTTGAAGATATAAAACCCCTTTATCCGCCGCAAAAACCTTACCGGCTGCCCTATTTTCTTCACTGCCGTAAAGCTCTTTATATAATAAATTGCCGCTGAAATCGGCACAGTTCATCTTAATAAAAAGACTGTCTCTGCGCAGGCTGCCATTGTGTATATATCTGGCTATATTTTCTTTGCCATTGCCCGGCTGTCCTGAAATAAAAATAACAGAGTTTGTTTTTGCACTTTTCATAGCCAAGGATCGAAGTTTATTTATCTCTTCTGACTCCCCTATAATCTCAGGTAAATCGTTGCTGTATTCTTCATTTATAGTCGTTGTTTTTAAAATTTCACCATCAACTATATTGAACAAAAATACACTGCCGATTTCCAAATTAAAAAAATCACCCTTAACCTTCAAATCGCCGTCATCTGCCTCTATATTATACAAACAGCCTGAAAGCGGTAATATATCAGCGAAAAAAGGAAGTTTCTTTTCAAAATGCTTTAAAAACTCAGGGCTTGCATTTATTATGCTATGGTTACTGTCAAATTCAACAAAAAGCCGGCCTTTGCTGGCGGCGGCAGTTCTATATATGTCAACATGAAGCTCTTTTCTTTCGCTATCCGCTATTGCATCCAAAGCAGATTCCAGCATACTTAAAATATTGTTAATTCGGCTGATTGAAGTATCAATATCTAAGCAAACGCTGTTTTTCTGATCAACTGTATTACAGAACATGCCTAAGATTCCGCAAATAACTCCATCTGTTCTTATGGGAAAGGCAAGCTCTGCTTTTCTCAAGCAGCGGGTATTTTCTGAACAATTGCTGCAAACAAAATGTTTTCTCGGATTCAAAATGTACAAACTGCTTTTTTCCTCCAAAACGGCCTTGTAAATAGGCTCATAAAGAGCATTATACTCTGCGCCGCGCCCATAATCCATAACGGGCTTAAGATTCAAATCCACAACTTGAATGTGGGCATCGAAAGAAGACGAAAGTAGTTTGACTAAATTATCAAGTAGTTTTTCGTTGTTATGCAGTATAGTTGAAAGCAAAATATTCACCGCCTTTAACTGTTATGGTAATATAAAACATAATCTGCACAGCTTTTAAATTATCCGTTATATTTATCTAAATTTACAAATTTGGTAAATCTATCCATAAACATTAAGTCAACAGTTCCTGTAGGGCCGTTTCTCTGTTTTGCTATTATTATTTCAGCCTGCCCTTTTTTCTCTGAATCAGGATTATAATAATCATCTCTGTAAATAAATGAAACAACATCGGCATCCTGCTCAATAGCGCCGGATTCCCTTAAATCAGAAAGCATTGGCCTATGGTCGCTTCTGGATTCCACTGCGCGGCTAAGCTGGCTGAGGGCAATAACAGGCGCCTCCATTTCCCTTGCAATGGCTTTCAATGAACGCGATATTTCCGATATTTCCTGCTGCCTGGACTCGCTTCTCTTACCTCCGCTCATAAGCTGCAAATAGTCAATAATAATTACACCAAGCCCCTTTTCCATTTTAAGGCGTCGACATTTTGCCCTAAGCTCAGAAACAGTTATTCCCGGCGTATCATCTATGTATAAAGGTGAATCGGATAATTCCCCCAAGGAGCCTACAATTTTATCCCAGTCGGAGCTATCAAGGCTTCCCGTTCTGAGCCTTTGAGAATCAACCATTGCTTCCGCGCATAAAATCCTGTTTACTACCTGAACCTTGCTCATTTCCAAAGAAAATATTGCTGTTGGTATTTTTTGTCTTACTGCTATATTTTGAGCGATATTTAAAGCAAAAGCAGATTTCCCCATTGAGGGTCTGGCGGCAATCAGCACTAAATCCGAAGGATGAAGCCCTGCGGTTTTGCTGTCAAGATCTGTAAAACCTGTGGATATTCCCGAGGTTTGCCCTTTATTTTTAAACAGATTTTCCACATCTTCAAGCGTTTTAAGCAGAACCTCCCGCATGCTTGAAAAATCACTGCTGTTTTTGCTTTGAACAATATCAAAAATAGTTTTTTCAGCCAGCTCCAGCTTTTCTTCAATTTCCTTACCGGAGTCATAACCATCCTGCATAATGTTTTGGGCGGCATTTATAAGCCTCCGCTCAATTGAGCGCTTTTCAACAATTTTTACATAATGCTCGGAATTGGCAGCCGTAGATACAGCGCCGGCCAGAATCAACAAATATTCTCTGCCGCCGGCTTGATCGATTAAGCCTTTTTCATCCAGCTTATCCCTAAGTGTAATAACATCAACAGGAATACCTCTGGAAAACAGCTCCGCCATAGCTTCAAAAATAACCCTGTGACCGGGTCTGTAAAAATCATCAGGCTTTAATTTCTCATGAATATCACTGATAGCATCGGGTCCGAAAAACATACAACCTAAAACGGCCTGTTCAGCTTCCGCATCATTGGGAGGCACTCTAATTGCCCCAGCTGCCGTATCTATATTTTGCTCATAATATTCCGACATCTATTCTCATTCCTTGTTATCCGCTATTATGATTTGAAGTTTCGCAGCCACTTTGGGATGCAGCTTAACATCGGCATCATATTCGCCAACGCTGTTAAATGCCTTTTTAATTACAATTTTCTTTTTATCAATAGCAATACCATGCTGCTCTTCCAATGCCTGGGCAATTTCCTTATTCGTTACTGCGCCGAATAATTTACCGGAAGCTCCCGCCTGTACTTCAATTTTTACAACGGCTTTTTCAATATTATTTTTAAGCTCAGTTGCAGCCTCCAATTCATCCTTGCGCTTTTTATCATCAGATCTTTGCTTTTGCTCGAGCTCGTTTAAATTCTTTTTATTGGCTTCAAGGGCAAGACCTTTGGGCAGCAGAAAATTCCTTGCATGACCGTCGCTGGCATTTAATATCTGGCCTTTTTTACCTACGCCTTTAATATCTTCAAGAAGTATAACTTGCATAACATCATCTCCTATATTGTATTTTATGATTTCGGCTTGCAGTTTTTTCTTTTTCCCTCTATATTTGCAGTAATATCATTGGTATGCGCATTATTATTCATATAATTACCAAAACTTGCGAAAATAACATTCATTTTGTATATTGTGTTCATGTTATTCTATATATAATAACATAATGAGAGTCTCATTAAAAGTAGTTTTATAATTTATACCCTATTAAAACAATTCCGGCTAAAATATTAATTATTTATTTAATGCAAAATCTGAAAGAACAAGTTATAATGATATTTAAATATGTCACATTTAAGAAGAATCTACCGTTTTTATCTTCTTTTGACCGCATGTGTAATATAAAGGAGTTTCTGCTTGATGAATAAATCAATTATCACAGTGTTAATAGCTTCAATATGCGTTTTTCTTTTCTCTCATTTGGCATATGCGCAAAGTGAAGTTTTTCCGTTAGCCAATGCTAACCGGGAATATGGTTATTCTCAGTCGATTGTTGATAACAGTTCCAACTTCTCTGCTGATTTAAATTATCCAAAAACAGATTTGAAAAATATAGATTCCACCATATATAGCTGGGCAAGTAATTTCTATGAGTCTTCAAAAAAAGAGCTGGCATTTCTGCGTAGGATAAATCCGAAGCTCTCTATGGAAATCAATATGGACTATAATGCCTATCTTCTTGGCGGCAGATATGTCGGGGTTGAAATATTAGGCACAAAGGCTTTAAATACCAGCAACGGTGAAAAAGCAATTATTAAAACATTCAATATCAGCATTGACGGAAAGCGCATTTTAGCCAACAGTGAAATAATATCAAATAAAATGAATGAAAATGTTCTTGAGCTTTTGAGAAAAGAAATAGTAGATTTACTGGGTGAAGAATACAGCGAGCATGTTAAAAAAATAGGCCCCTCCGGTTTAAATAATATTGTTTTAACTCATAAAGGTGTCAAAGTAATTTTAGAAAAAGGTACATATTTCCCCAATGAACTTGGTGTTCTTTCTTTTGTAATAAAATATGATGCCTTGGGCGAAGATTTTAAACTGCCCCGCAAGTATTTTACAGGTGTCATTCCGCCTGCTCCCATAGATACGAGTAAGCCTATAATCGCATTGACCTTTGATGATGGACCCGGCGGCGCAACGGAACATATATTAGATATATTGGAGGCCAATAATGCAAGGGCTACCTTCTGCGTTCTTGGCAACAGAGTTGCAAAAAACAGCTCTACGGTTCTTCGGGCGTTTCAAAACGGTAATGAAATTATCGGCCACTCATGGGATCATAAAGAGCTGACAAAGCTGACATATTCCGGTATAGTAAAGCAGCTGGAAGATACAAATAATGCCATTTTTAATGTAACGGGAATAATGCCTGCTTTTCACCGCCCTCCATACGGTTCTATAAATAATAATGTTAAAAAGGCTTCTCAGGAATTAAATCTTGCAATGGTTAACTGGTCCGTTGATCCTTATGACTGGAAAACAAAAGATGCGCAAGCCACATATGATTCTATTATGGAGCATGTTAAAAACGGGAGCATTATCCTCTGCCATGATATACATGCTTCAACAGGCGAAGCCATGGAGAGAGTTATTCCCGATTTAATTGACATGGGCTATCAGCTTGTAACAGTTTCTGAGCTACTAAGCCAAAAAGATAATATTATTGAGCCCGGAATACTTTACCATAATGCAGATAATTTAACTTTGTCTTCTAATACAAATACGCTGAATCCATCAACTAGAACTTTGAATTAAATTTTTAATCAATAAAAGGTCATCTGACAAGGAGCCTAAAGTAAGAAAACATGATTAAGGCAAAAATAGCCTTTTGGGATATTATGTTTTCTTATGGAAGGGCGACACAATCAGGTGACCTTTTTGAAATTTATTAATATTGTTTTATAATAAACGCAGGTGCTTTTTTATTGATATTCCACATTAATTCCCTGCCGGTTTCGTCATCCTCAATAGGGTACATTTTCCATGTTCCGATCTCTAGGCTTCCGACAAAACGCTTACCGGATTCAAACTCAAAATAAACAAAATCAGAGGTTCCGTTGGAAAAATTAAGAGGTAAATCATCATTATTTATAAATTCGGCCTCCAGCATTGCATCAACAATATCCGTAAAATCAGTTTTTAAATGCTTCAAACTGTTTCCAAGATCGTATGCAGGCAAAAGAGCCTGATTAAAATCCGGCAATTGTTCATTTATTACTCTTTTGTAATTATTAAATGCTTCTATATTGCCTATTTCCATATTTAATATATCGCCCGTGTCAAAAATAATATACTGGCTGATTTCCAAAGGTCTGTCCTTGGGCGAAGCAACTAAAGACAGATACTTATTATCTCTGTATAAATGGCGCACATCAAAGCCGCTGCGGTTTCCGGTATAAGAGCTTAACAGGTTTATAATTTGTTCAAATTCATCACTTTGAAACTCAACTTTTCTAATTTCACCATGATCCCAGCTGTACTTGTCCAAAACAGCTTTTAAATCCTCGCGGTTAATTATTCCACCCTGCTCATTTGCGGCGGCTATTGCAAAACCGTCTTTTGTTTCCAAGCCTGCAAATATTTTCAGCTCTTTGCTTTCAGATACTCTTAAATATGAATATTTAAAAAGATCAGCAGGCTTAAAACAGAAAAACATAAGGCTTTCATCAACATATTTTTCTTCAATATCCGTTAAGCCTTCCATATCTCCGGCTAAAACATATGCCTTTGCCGGATTATCAAACAAATATCCGTTTTTTGATAAAAATACAACGCTTTGAGAATAAGAGTCATAATAATCATTTACGGATTTTACAGCTATATCAACAATTTCCCAAACTTCATCAATAGACTTTTCCAAATCGGCATCACTTTTGGGAATATGCGCTTCTTCAATTACCGGGGCAGGTGCTATAATCGGCTTTGCCTGAATAGTGCTGTCAATTTTCTCAGCAGATACAGAATCAGCAGGAGGCGCGTCTGTATTATCCAAATTATTTAGACCGGTAAAATTCCCATTATACTTTTTGAGAAAATATATTAAAAATACTGCAAGGGCAATAAGGATCACAATAGCCCATTTTATTCTGTTGTTGTTATTGTTTATAGGCGCACCGCAATTATTACATTCCTTTGCATTATCATCTACCGCAGTTTTACAGTTTTTACAAATCATCGACATTTCCCCCAAGTACAGAAACATAACTTGCCATAATTTATTATACATAATGAACAGCTTAAACTCAATATTTTAACAGGGTTTAATTGCATTTAGTTATTCTGCTTCAAAATCCGTTTTATATTCATAGCTGTAGTTTAATAAAAGTTTAGCAAAAAGCTATGCTATAATAAAAAAACCACATCGCAAAATGTGGTTTTAACAATTATATACTGATTACAGCACTCTTCTCGCTGTAACATATGTACGAATATAATAATCTTCTGAAAGGCTTGATATAACAACACCCCAAGTTTTAGTAGAGCTGGAGGAATGGATAAATCTACCATCGCCCATATAGATACCAACATGAGATATTCCGCCGTTATTAGAGCCTGTTGTATCAAAAAGAACTAAATCGCCGGCTTGGAGATCGCTTTTACTAACAGCATAACCGTTACTTGCCATGGCAGACGAGCTTCTATTCAAGCCGATGCCAAAATTCTTAAATACATTATATACAAAGCCTGAACAATCAACGCCTTTGTTTAAATCATTGCCTGCCCACAAATAAGGTGTGCCTAAAAACTGCTTTCCATAATCAACTATTTGATAGCCTATGCCGCTACCGCTAATGGTAGGCTTAACACCCTTGCTAAGCGTTATAAACTCATCGCTTACATAACCTTCATAGCCTGCAAAGTTAACTTTAATCCAGCCTTGCCTTTGCTCTAAAATATCAAGCACTACGCCGCTTGGAATAAGTGTAAGCACTTTAGATTCTGTATTGGCTTCGCTTCTGAGTCTTAATCCTGTTTCACTTGAAACCACAGCATATACTGATTCTAAATCCACAGCTTCAACTTCAACAATTTTAGGAGATATTGTTACCGCCGCAGGCGAATCGTCCATATTACCGCTTATGTACCCAACATAATCTCCGCTGATAAACTCTTTGTTAACATATGCAACAGAGCCGTTATACTCAATTTTCAGCCAGTTGTCTTTACAGCCGACAACCACTACCTCATCACTTTCACCGAGCTTACCTAACACATCGCTTTCCATTGAAGCGTTGATTCTTACATTGACATTGTCACCGGCAACTGACCCGTTTGCTTTAAGTATGTCAACAAACTCAGCCGATATATAAAGCTCAGCGCTATCCACATTAACTTTAAAAAATCCATTTTCAAAACCAACAATATCTAATGCTTGCCCTGTGCCAAATTTTGTAAATACATCACTGTTTGTATTGCTTTCAACCCGTACATTTACATTATTTGCATTAACAGAGCCCAGTGTATTAGCCAAAACAAGTGAAGCGCTTGATAAAATTACAGTGCTTGATATAAGTAAAAAGCCTACAAATTTCTTTTTGAAATTCATAAAAACCTCCAATTTTTTAACTTGTTACATAAGTATTACAAAATTATTATATTTACTTTATCGGATTATGTCAATATAAATTTAGTTTTTTCTTTAAATTTGGCAATAAATTCATAATCTTGCAATAAAATCAAATATTAAATAATGGCATCTTTTGATTTATTTATTTGTTTAACAGATTAAATTTTGCAAATAATATTCTTAGGTGAAAATTTACCTATGATTTTGAGGAGGAACCTTTATGAAATTTATTAAACACAAAATACTTCTCATTTTTACCGCAATAATGGCTGCATTATCCGTCAATTCAGCATATGCAAACTATTATTATGAACAAAGCGCTAAAATATTAGGCCATGAACAGTTTATTAATTCTGGATCAAAAGTAAAAAAAGAAATATTATCAACCTTTACTACTTCGTTTACAAAAAATCCAAAAGCAAGAAATCATAATATGAAACTTGCTTCCATAGCTTTAGATCAATATGTCATCGAACCCGGAAAAACATTTTCTTTCAATGAGGTTATAGGTTATGCAGGTCCTGATCAAGGCTACAAAAAAGCCACAATATTTGTGAACGGAAAAGATCAGAAAGCATATGGCGGCGGAATATGCCAAGTCAGTTCAACCCTATACAATGCAGCTTTAGAAGCCGGATTGGAAATAGTAGAAAGACATCCCCACTCCAAAGCGGTGCATTATGTAGAAAAAGGCAAAGATGCCGCTACAAGCTACGGCACTATAGATCTTAAATTCAAAAACAATTTCCCCTACCCTGTTACAATTAATACCTATATAAGCGACAACACTATTACAGCCGAAATACTAAAATAAAATTTAAATTTATCCGCTAATTCTCAAAAAGCCAAAAGCAGCCCCATAAGCTGCTTTTGGCTTTTGCCATTCATATACTTACCAATACATACTCTCATAAAAACAACTTGACAAATCCGGCATAAAGCCCGTATAATATCTAATGTTCACAATATGTTATTTGAAATTGTTATGGGGGTATAGCTCAGCTGGGAGCGCCAGTTGGTCGGTAAACCACCCCTAAATTCTAGGGCAAGTGAATGGCATTGAAAATTACGAAAAATTGAATACACATGGGGGTATAGCTCAGCTGGGAGAGCGCTTGAATGGCATTCAAGAGGTCAGCGGTTCGATCCCGCTTATCTCCACCACAATGACAGAAACCGTTGAAATCAGAGGATTTCAGCGGTTTTTGTTTTTCCTAATGCACATTTCCTGTGCGCTTGATTTTTAGCCTAAAAACTATGAATCAAGAGGTCAGAAAAATGAAGAAAATCACAATGAAAACAAGCGGGACAATCGCAGAAACGTTCAAAGATTTTATTTCTTCCCGCAAAGTCAAGGGCTTGTCAGAAAAAACGATTGAAACATACGAATACCATTTTCACGCCGTTTCAAAACATATTGATAGCGGCATGGACATTGGGAAACTACAAAAGAGGGATTTAGACAGCTTGATAGTGTCTTTGCGCGGAAGCGGTCTTTCGTCCAATACCATCAACAGCTACACACGGACGCTAAAATCTTTCTTCTCTTGGTGTAATGAGGAAGGGCTTACAACGCTTAATTTGCCGCTCTACAAGGCTGAACAAACAATCAAGGAAACGTACAGCGACAATGAATTAAAAGCACTCCTGAAAAAGCCTGATGTACGCAAATGCACCTTTGCCGAGTTCCGCAACTGGACAATAATAAATTTCTTGTTGAATAGCGGAAGTCGAGCTGCAACAATAAGAGCAATACAAATCCGCGACATTGATTTAGATAACGGCATAGTGTACTATAGACATACGAAAAACAAAAAAGCACAAGTCATTCCGCTCTGTAGTGCCATGATAGCCATTTTGCGTGAGTATTTGCGGGTTCGCGGCGGCGAGCCGTCTGATTATCTGTTTTGTACTGAAAAGGGCGTACAGCTTGCAGAAAACGCCTTGCGGCAGACAATAGCAAGGTACAACGAGCGGCGCGGCGTTTCTAAAACAAGTCTGCATTTATTCCGTCACACATTCGCCCGAAAATATTTGATTGATTGCGGCGGGGACGCTTTCACGCTTCAAAAGCTATTGGGGCATAGCACGCTAAACATGACAAAACATTATTGTGCAATATTTGACGCTGATATTACAAAAAATTATGATAGCCTTTCCCCTCTGGCACAAATGAAAGGCGCGGACAATAGAATCAGAATGGAGCGGTGAACATGTGCGACAATCCTAATACTTACGGCTTGCCGATTGCCTTAGTCTTTGAGGAATTTATCAAGGACGGGCGGGAGCTGGACAATGACAAAGCCGCCGAGCTGGACAGCGAAAAGGGAACAGAAGAAGAATCTACAAGTTAATACATCTTTGTACATCTATTTGTAAGTTAGTAAAAGACGGTGGAAGTTTTTACATTTTCCACCGTCTTTCTATATCTCTGTATCAGCTTCATACAAGGCCGCTATACCTTTTATGTAGTCCTGTAACTGCTCTACTACCAAAGCGGGAGAAACGAG
>JGI994J12354_10000842_pt1 | contig 31214 bp, 26 predicted proteins | sample IntmicLarv3ML3BL_FD_12354 | JGI IMG/M metagenome (IMG submission 12354) | reverse complement strand
ACCCGCGACGAATCGGAAAAATTAGCCAAAGAAATTATCGCAACGGCCATCCAGCGCTGCGCGGCGGATCATTCGGCAGAGACCACCGTGAGCGTTGTAACATTGCCCAGCGACGAAATGAAGGGCCGCATCATCGGCCGCGAGGGGCGCAACATCCGCACCCTCGAAACCATCACGGGCGTTGATCTGATCATCGACGACACGCCGGAAGCCATCACGGTTTCCTGCTTTGACCCGGTACGCAGGGAGGTTGCCCGGCGCACCCTTGAAAAACTGATTTTGGACGGCCGCATCCATCCCGCGCGGGTGGAGGAAATGCACGACAAATGCCAGCGCGAGGTGGACGCCGAGGTCAAGCAGACCGGCGAGCGGGCGATGATCGAAGCCGGCGTGAACAATGTGCACGGAGAAATTGTGCGCCTGCTGGGCAAGCTCCGCTATCGGACAAGCTATGGGCAGAACGTGCTCAACCACTCGCTTGAGGTTTCGTATATCGCGGGGCTGATGGCGGCGGAGCTTGGCGCGGACGTCAAACTTGCCAAGCGGGCAGGTCTGCTGCACGATATCGGCAAGGCGCTTGACCATGAGCAGGAAGGCTCCCATGTGGAACTCGGCATGGAATTTGCCCGCAAGTACAAAGAAAACGAGCAGGTGCTGCACGCCATTCAGGCGCACCACGGCGACGTGGAAGCCCGCACGCTCATCGCTTGCCTGGTGCAGGCGGCGGACGCGGTTTCGGCCGCGCGGCCCGGTGCCCGGCGCGAGAACTTGCAGAACTATGTAAAGCGTTTGGAAAAGCTCGAAGAGCTCACCACCTCGTTTGAGGGCGTGGACACGGCGTTTGCCATGCAGGCGGGCCGCGAGGTGCGTATCATGGTGAAGCCGGAAAAGATTTCCGACGACGCGATGGTGCTGCTTGCCCGGGAAATTGCGCAAAAGATCGAGCAGGAGCTGGAATATCCGGGGCAAATCAAGGTGAACCTGATCCGCGAAAGCCGCGCGAGCGAAGTTGCGAAATAAGAGCTTGCAAAAAAACGGCGGCCTTCTTTGGGGGCCGCTGTTTTTGGACAATTGGCAAGCATTGGAATTAATTGTCGCTTGCTAAGGATTATTGCGAGTTGAAACGACAAAGAGATGCAATTGCTCAATAATCAAAAAATATTTTTAAAATATTTAGCGATTTTAGACGATTGTAGTGATGCAATACTTTTTATGTGTGCGCCCGGGGTGGTCAAAAGGCCAAATCAATACAATTATCTAAAATAGCGAAAAATTTAAAAAAAATCGCAAAAAAATGGAACCCGGCGCGGGGCTCACCTGTCTTATATGTGTTGAGGGGGTGATCCCGGGTGCTGGACGAATTAATTCGAGCGGCGCTGAATGAAGCAGCAGACGAGTGCATCGTACCAGACGCGGTAGATCAGTCGATATGGAGCCGTATCATTCAGGGCGAGCCTGGGTCAGGGGGAACTTCCAATGAATAATCAAGAACAAATTCGCGACCTTGTGCTGCGTGCAGCTCAGGGCGAGCAGGATGCGTTCCAGGAGCTCTACCTTGCGACCCGCCAAAAGGCTTACTTCACGGCGCTCTCTATCACAAAGAACGAAGCGGACGCGCAGGATATTCTGCAGGAAAGTTACCTCAAAGCATATCAAAGCCTTTCTCAGCTTGAAAACCCGGCGCTGTTCGTGTCTTGGCTGAACCAGATTGCAGCGAACAAAGCCAAAAATTACATCAACAAACGCAAGCCTGATTCCTTTGCCGATTACGGCGACGACAACGCCATGTATTGGCAGGAAGAGACGGACGCTTCGTTCATCCCGGACGAGCGGCTGGATCAAAAAGAGTCCCGGGCGCTCATCATGCAACTGGTGAGTGATTTACCGGAGGACCAACGCCTCGTGGTGCTGATGCACTACTACAACGACATGGAAGTCGCGGACATGGCAAAGGCGCTCGAGGTGCCGGAGGGCACGGTGAAGAGCCGCCTGAGCCGCGCAAGGCAGAAGCTTTTGGCAACGCTGAAAGAAGCGCAGGAAAAGGGCATGAAGCTCTATTCCGCCCTGCCGATTCCCTTCCTGGCGTACTTTATCAAGATGATTGGGTTTGAGGAGAGTTCTGCGAACCGCTTGCCGCCCTTGGTGTTGGGTTCGGCGGCAGGCGGCGCTGCGGCGGCAACGCTTTCCTCAAGCGTGAAACAAGCGGTCAAAGCGGCCGCCAAGGCAGTCAAAACGGCGTCTATGCCGATGAAGGCCGCAATCGCATCCCTGGCGGGCGTGATCACGGTAGCGGGTGCCATAGCAGGCGTTGCGGCCTACAGCAACTCCCGCGACTCCATTCCTGACGGCGTACCGGAAACCACGGCAGTCACAACGGTGTCCGCGCAGGAAATCAGCCATTCACAGACTACTACGACTCCTTTTGAGCGGCAAACAACGCCATCTGTTCGCCACACAGAAAAAGAGCAGGCAACCACACAGGCAGAACGGGTGACGACGGCGTCAACAAGAACCACCGCAAGGTCAACGAGCACATCGGCCCAGCCGACAACAAGCGTTGCGGCGGAAACCACGACGGTGCGCCCGCCGTTCTCTTGGCCGACCACGAAGGAGCCGATTGCTTGGCCCACTTGGCCGACAACGAGGGAAAAAACCACTGCCTCGACGACCAAAACGACGACAACAACGACCACGACCACCACGCTGCCCCCGGTGATTATCACGACGACGACGACGACAACCACAACAGCGCCTCCCGTCGCCTCGGAGTTTGAGTTCAGCGGCGGTTGGATCACAAAGTATCATGGCACGGCAACGGACCTCGTCATTCCCAGCGTAATTGACGGTGCAGCGGTGTGTCATTTGTCGCCCAAAGCGTTCTTCGGTCTGGCTCTGACCAGTGTAGTGGTTCCACAGAGCATTCACTGCATCCAGAGCAAAACCTTTGGAGATTGCGCGCAGCTGCAGACAGTGACCATCCCGCCAAGCGTAGTTGTTCTTCGAGACGATGCGTTTGAGGGTTGCAATGCAAGCTTGATTATCATCTGCGAGGCAGGTTCCACGGCGCACGACTTTGCGCTTGACAATGGATATGCCGTTCAGTTGATCACATTTTCATCGCATCCGTGACGGTATGAATCGATAACTTCTTTTCATTTTGAAGGGTTTGTGTATACAGGCAAGATCCGCAAGTTTGAGCCGCTTGCGGATTTTTGCCGTCTAAAAATAACCGGACCTCGCTTACAATCAGAACATTGCCTTTCACAGGCAAGATCCGCAAGTTTGAGCCGCTTGCGGATTTTTGCCGTCTAAAAATAACCGGACCTCGCTTACAATCAGAACATTGCCTTTCGTGTGAAAAACAACAACCCCAAAAAAATTGGAGGCCGTTGTTTATCTGTATACAGTTTGCGCGGGTTCTTCCTCATTTTTTGAAAAAAGTGCCCACAAGCGAATAATATGCCGGAATCAGCAGAAAAACGACCCATGCCGGGTGCCATAGCCTGCCGTAAAAGCCAAGCAAAAAAAAGACAGTCAGGCAGACAAATGTAATCGGGAACAAAAACAGCTTTTTGCGCAGCCCTTCAACGACATGCATCGCCGCACAAAAATAATAGCTTGGGATGGCATAGAAAATAATCCAGCCCGGATGCCACAAATGCAGGCAAAAGCCCATCAGCAGGTAGATGGCAGTCACAATCAGCGGCACGGGAACCCGCCAAAGAGCCCGCCATTTTGGGTTTTGCATGAACCGACGGCGGAGGGGTGCAATTTTTATGCCGGCCGGCCCGATGGAAATCACAGCCCGTTCCGGTTCCGCGGGAACGGCTTCCCCGTCCGGCGCCGTTTGCGCGTCTGCCTGCGTGTCTGCCTCCGGCGCTTCCGGTTCTTGCGTTGTTTCGGGAATCTCGCCGCCAACGGGCTCCGCCGTATACAGCAGCTCGTCCAGCGATATATTATATAGCCGCGCCAGTTCGATGAGATTATCCGTATCCGGCGAGGACTCCGCACGCTCCCACTTGGAAACCGCCTGGCGGCTGACGCCGATCTTTTCCGCAAGCTCTTCCTGCGAGAGGCGATTCTGTTTTCTCCACTCCACCAGCCGGTTCGCAATTTCGATTGTCATCGCGTGCCCCCCTTTCGTATTCCTTCTATTATAGCATATATTTGCGCTTGGGGCAAGACTTTTACGCAATGACTGCAAAAAAGACACAGAAGTTTCATATACGGCGGCATGAAATGTGGAATTCCGGACGGGGTTCCTGCTGTCCGGCGGTGTACCCATCCGCAAGATTTTGATTGCTTTGCGGCGGGCTTTGTGGTAAAGTAGAGGGGTATTGCAAAACACCAAAGGAGCACCCCGCTATGCTTGCGTTGATGAATCACAATTATGATATTCATTTTGACCGCCTCGAATTGTTTCGGGACGGCGGCAGCACGGCTTATACGTTATATTCCGGAGCAAAAAAATATTTTTTGCGTGTACTCAAACCCGCGTTTTTTGACACTGCAATCAACGCCGTTGATATCCAGGTGTTTTTGCATGAGCAGGGGCTTCCTGTCCCGCCCGTTATTTTTTCTAAAAGCGGCTTGCCGTATGTCAAAACAAGCGCCGGGCTGCTGATTCTATATGATTTTATCGAAGGCGCTGAAGCCGTGCCTGCGGACGACGCGGAACTTGCCGGGGCACTCATCGGGCAGCTTCATCGTGAAATGCAAAACTATCCTGTAGAATTATTTCAAAGGGACAAACATTTTTATATTGGCAGATATATTGACCAGCTGCGGGCAAAGCAATACAAAAAAGCGGACGCCTTCGCGGAATACGGCGATGTGTTATGGGAAAAGCTCAAAGACCTGCCCCATGCCTATTGCCATGGCGACATGCACCCCGGTAACATGCACAAAACCCCGGACGGCAAATTATATCTGTTGGATTTTGATACCTCCTGCTGCGGCTTCCCCATGTACGATATCGCGTTGTTCTGCAACCAAACGCACTATTTTAAATATAACAAACAGGACTATGCAAAATCGCGCAGCATGCTGCATCGATTTTTGCCCGCATATGAAACGCATTGTTCCATCAGCACAGACGAAATCAACGCCTTCTATGACCTGATTGCCCTGTCTCACTTTGCGCTGCAGGCGACGATCATCGAACTGTATGGCATTGACTGCGTTGACAGCAGGTTTTTTGACAAACAGCTTGATTGGCTTTGCCGGTGGCGTGAGCAATGCGAACAGATGCAATGAGATTTTTAGTTGGAGGAACCCGCATGAAGAAAAAGCGAATGTTCTACGCCATTTCCGCCTTGATCCTTCTGGGAATCGAGCTGTGCATTGCTTTGTTTGTCCGCGATTCTTTTGTGCGGCCCTATCTGGGTGACACGTTGGTTGTGGTTTTGATTCACTGCGCCATGCGCGCGTTCTTCCCCAAAAATCCGAGGCTGCTGCCCCTATATGTCTTTCTGTTCGCCTGCCTGACAGAGCTTGCGCAGCTCGTGCATTTGCTGGACCTGCTGGGGCTTGGGCACATCGGCTGGCTGCGTATTCTTGCGGGAGGAACCTTTGACTGGCGGGACATCGCCTGCTATGCAGCAGGGTGCTGCGCCGTTTGGGCGGCTGAATGCATTGCCCGGTGGCGGCATAAAAACCCGCATTCATAAAGGGGGATATTGGTATGAACAGCGATACCGGCAACTATGCCCAGCACGCCCGGTTTTGGGACTGGAGCGGGCACGACCGCACGGAGGAAGACGAATACTGGCTGGAGGTGCTGACGCTGCTGGAGATGTTGAAATAACATTATGGCCCGGCGGGGAGAAAATCCCTGCCAGGCCGTTCAATCTCTTTGGGCGCAATTCCCCGTCCTTTGTGGCGTATTTTTATTGACCGTAGCGCTGCATCTATTCTGCCACGTTCATTTATCGGCCTTCCGTGCAAGCGCCCGCCATTCCTCAACGGTTAATGACGATGTATTCAGGTCGAGGTCGCCGTTATAAAATTCCCGGGATCGCTCGCTGCCCTGATTGCTGTACTGGTGCATCACGATGTTCCCCGCCAGCATGCTGCCGGCAGGTTCATTGTAATTTGCAACCCAGAACTTATGGTCCGGAAAATGTGCCGCAAGGTCATGTCCCAGATATCCATGCACATAGTTGCAATAAATCAAAGGGCGTACGCCTGTCTCCTTCTCAATGTGCGTCACGACCGTTTTGAGATGCTCAACGCCCTTTTCAGGTCCCAGGCTGGCAGCGCCAAGCCCTCCTTCGTAGTCAACCACCAGGATGGCATCGCCTATGTAACCGCTGACATGGCGCAGGAAATATTCCGCCTCCTTTACCGGGTCGCCGTCCGCCCGAAGGAAAGTGTATACGCCGCGGGGGATGCCCTTCTCCTTCGCAATGCGGTAAAACCGTTCGCACGACGCGTCGGCGTTTTCATATGAGCTAATCGCGGCGCGCATAACGATAAACTGCACGCCTCCGCCCTCGATGGCGCTCCCGAGATCCAGGTCGGCGAACTGGTACCGGCTGATATCAATACCGAAGTCCAACGACATATCACCGGCAAAGCGGTTCATCTGTGTATTGTGCCCGCCCTTGCCGAGAACCACAGCGAACATGCAGCCGCCCGCAAAGCCGAGTATGCCGGCAGCCGCCATGGCAAAGCAAAGGATTGCCATGGTCGTTTTCGCGCCCCGTTCCACAAGCTTTGCGTGCGCCCAACCCGCCAAAGCCGCAATCTTTCTTTTTATGACCGTAACCCTCTTTCTGCGTTTTGTTTCCCCATAATTTTAACATAAATCAGGCGGTTTGGCAATAGCGGCGTTTACTATTCCACGGAAATCAATTTTGGTTGGGATAAATTTTCTTGACCCTCGCCTAACTTCCCCCGCTCTATTCGGGCACCCCCTCGCAAGGGGTTCTTTCGCCATCGAAGGGGGCCTTGCAGCGGGAGCGCTGAACTGAGGCTTGACGTTATTTGAAGTGATAGTTTTCGGCTATGCGGAACAGTTTACTTGATGCTGTGGTCATGAGTTGACAAGAAGGCGAAAAAGTGTTGTAATATAAAGAAAACGGAGGTTTTCTTTGATGGAAGAGCGCTTGGCAGAATATCATCGGCATGATATTTCGGACGAAGTCTGGGCAAAAATCGAGGCACACTTGCCGGGTCAGCGCGGACAATGGGGCGGCATTGCGAAAGATAATCGGAAGTTCATCAACGCTGTTTTTTGGATCCTTCGAACGGGCGCTCCGTGGCGTGACTTGCCACCGGATTACGGCGATTGGAGCAATACGCATCGTCGTTTTTTGCGTTGGCGCAACAGTGGAACGTGGGAAAAGTTGCTGGAATTGTTCGTGCACGAAGAAGATTTCATCTGGCTCATGATAGATGCGAGCCATGTCAAATGTCACCCCGATGCGTCTGGTGCGGTCGGCGGGAACCAAGACATGGAGCGCACAAAAGGGGGCTCAATTCCAAGATACACCTGGCCGTGGATGCGTTTGGTATGCCAGTCAGAATGTTTATTACATCAGGTACCGTCGCGGATTGCGCAGTTGCTGGGCGACTGATTGATGGAGTTGATGTGGATTATTTGCTCGCTGACAAAGCCTACGATACGAACGAAATCCTTCAGGCTATAAAAGCGATCGGCGCGGAAGCGGTCATTCCGCCAAAGAAAAACCGGAAAGAACAGCGTTACTTTGATAAAGAAATCTATCGCCTGCGCCACCTTGTCGAAAACGCTTTTTTGAAGCTGAAAAAATGGCGCGGAATCGCAACGCGCTATGCTAAAAATACCGCCTCATTCCTTGCTGCTGTCCACATTCGCTGCTTTGCTATTTGGGTCAGCTATCGAGCCGGTCTCGTGTAGACACCGTCTAAGTGTCTCATCGGGATACTAAACGAAAATCAAAATTATAAATATCCCCTTTACGATAAAAACATTTGCGAATTAAGCATCTTGTTTCTCTTCCTTTACTCCTCCAATCGCAACCAAGATCTCATCGCGCTGCTGAGTGCACTTATTACAGGTCTAATGATTAACCATATCCAACAGAAAAAAACGCCCTCACAAGATGACTCTTATGAAGATGCGTTAGCGATTGAATTCAAAAAAGACTCCAAGCCGTTTCTCGCTTCCGTGCTGTATGGAGGACTTCTAGAATGGTGCTGCATCTTAGAACTCGAGAATGATTATAGCAGACTAAAGGATTATCTGCAGAATCACTTCGATAATATAACAGTTCAGACCTGGCACATAAACGCTGATGAAGAACCCGAACTATATGCAAAGAATGCCGTTTTCAAGATTGGCGCTTCTCAGGCATTTGATTTATCGCTCAATTTCAAAGACCAAGCGGCTATACTGTGCAATGCAGCCCTCTCTGCTCAAGCTAGCGAATTTAGCTTTTACGAGTATTCCTTTCCATCTATAGCACTTATAACTTGCCGCTATTATGGTTATCCTGTGCTCCCAGAATTTTGGCGCAAGAAGGAGTTGTTGGAGTATTCGGTTAAATAATAGCAATACCCCAAGACACCGTTCAGGATACCCCTCGCCGCTTTGGATTACTCGTTAGCAACAAAGCGCTGCTCATTCTGAGTGCTTCTTATTTGAATTAGGGTAAAACTTGTTCAGGGGCTTTTGGGAAATAGTGCAAATCGCCTTTTTCAAATCTATTCTTTCACAGCGTTGCTATAACATCAAACAGTGTCTTATAGCTGTCCACATCATGGTATTTTACGCCTGCTGTGGATATTTCATTAAACAGCCTCCGGGCGCATTTTATCTTCGACCGTTCAATGGGGTGGATATTCGCGCTGTCCATCGTGCCCTTGGTTTCAGCAATAAAGAAAACATGCTTGACAGAACCTTTGCGAAAAGCAATTGCCCAATCGGGGGAGTAGTTGCCCACTGGCGTTGGGATAAAGTAGCCTTTTGGTCCGCGCGGCAATTTTGCAAAAACGACCACATTGTCGTCGATATCCATATCTTCCGCAAACTTTCGTTCAACGCTTTGCGCGCTCGTGCCGTCCGTGAATACATAATCTTGGATGGCGCGTTTGGCCTGATACGCCTTTTCGTACTCCTGGCTGGCGCGGCTCATATTAAAAATATCCGCACTGAACGGCTCCTCCGCGCTGGGGTTGTAGGTGATGTGCTCCACGATAACCGCAGCCTTTTGCTGCTCAATCAAATCTATCGTTTTTCGTATGAATTCCTCCGGGTTCTTTCGGAACCACGCCAGCTTCCCCGCCTCGATTCCCGAAAGAATCCCCGCGGTTGTCTGCCGCGTCAGCGATGCGCCCTGCGCAACTTTTCCGATCAGGTCATAGGGCACCGTGCTGATCATTGCGCGGTCTAACTCTTCTGTTTTGCTGCCGGTGCGTTCAAATGTTGTTCCAACCTGTTCGCCGGCCGTTTTTGTATATTGCAGCGTGGCCACAATCAAGTCTTCATTGATTGCCTTGACTGCCTTATCAATTAGTTCGCTGCTGCTGAAGTCAACAAGATAGGAATAACGCTGATTGATGCGGCGCCATAATTCCTGAAACTCCTGCTTGAAAAAGTTCTCGTTGAGCGGGTTGTCTTTGACTTTGGGCTCGTGGGCATTTGCAAGCATATCGTTCAGTGCGTCGGGGTCATAGATGGTCTGCACCAGCGCGTGAATGCCCTCTGTGAGCGGCTGCAGTTCCGGCGGCAGCGCAGCACAGACTCCGGCTTCGGCAGCTTCTCGGTAGGCGTCTGTCACGCTGCCGTCAAAATCAATATAGCCGTTTTGGGCAAGGTAAAAGAACGTCATTTGTGCTTGCCGTTCGTTGAGTTTTACGGTTTCTTCGCCTCGTTTTACCGTTTCCCCTTGAAGTAATCGGCACTTGCCTTTGTTGGACGTTTATAGAGTTCCTTGTCAATTTCGCTTTGCAGAGCCTCAACGAAGTTTGCATAGCTTTCGCTGGCGATCACGGTCAGCACATTGACGCCGTGCACCTGTTCGTCCAGTGTTTCAAGGTCCTGCCGGTCACCGTGCCTATCCACACACAGGCGCAGCCCCCGCCCCACCTCCTGCCGCTTTGTAACCGCATCGTTGGAGTGCTTGAGCGTACAGATTTGAAAGACATTCGGATTGTCCCAGCCCTCGCGCAGGGCGGAGTGGGAAAAAATAAATCGTGTTGGCTCCTCAAGGCTGAGCAAGCGCTCCTTTTGCTTCATGATCAGATCATAGGCCGAAATGGCTTCGGCGGTGTTTTCCCCCTTATCCACCGCGCGGCCTTTCTTGTCGACAGAGAAATAACCCTGGTGCGTGCTGCACACATCAATGCGCCTAAGATGCTGCTCGTAGGGCGTATTGAACAACGTCAGGCGTTCCTCCAGCGCCGCCGTATATTCCTCCTCAAACACCCTGCCATATTCCCCAAGCACCGATTCGCCCTCTGCATTGTACTGGCGGTAGCCGGCCACTTTATCAATAAAGAACAGGGAAAGACATTTGATGCCGCTGCTATACAGCTTGGCTTCCTTCTCAAAGTGGGAAAGGATGGTTTCCCGGATCTGAATGCGCCGCTCATACGCTTCATTGACATTGCCGGCGGCGGCGCCCACCGGCAGGGTTTCGCTGTTCGACAATATAACGTGTCCGCGCAGCGGGTCAATGTCCGCAATGAACAGGTTTTTATATTGCTCCAGACCTTTTGAGGCGGCAAACAGATCATCGCCCTGCTCCATCTGCAGCGTTTTGCGCTTGATGCCCGTATTGAAATTGACCTCAAGCTCCAGCTTCGCACGCGGCGGCTTGCGGCGATCCAACAGAATCTCGGACAGGTATAAATAGCCGTCCGTGCCGCCAAGATTCTTCACCTCAAAGCCTTTGACCTCGATTTTTTTCACAAGCTTCTGCCGGAAGGCATCCAGGGCATCGAGGACATACACCAGGTTGTGGCGGTTTTTGTGGGTGGCCGAATAGTTCAGCGAAAACAAGGCGTTGAAGTGCTTTTTCAGCGCCTTCTGCGTGGCCTCGCCCTGAAGCTTTTGCGGTTCGTCCAGGATGATAATGGGCCGGTTGGCCTTGATGACGTCAATGGGCCGGCGGCTGGCAAATTCATCGCGTTTGGAATAAATAATCCGGGCGGCGCTGTCGCCCTTGCGGCCCTCAATATTTTTCTCCTCATTCATGGAAGACGCAAAGGCCTGGGCATTGACGATCATCACATTGATGCCGCTATTCTGGGAGAATTCGTCCAGCAGATGCAGGTTGCCTGAGTCGTAGATAAAGAACCGGGCCTGATAGCCGTACTGTTCGAAAAAGTGCTGCCGGGTCATCTCAAAGGACTTTCTTACGCCCTCGCGGATGGCCACGCTTGGCACCACCACGATGAATTTTCCCCAGCCATAGCGCTCATACAGCTCAAACATGGTTTTGATATATACATAGGTTTTGCCTGTACCGGTTTCCATTTCCACATCGAGCGACACGGCGCCCAGTTCTTTCGCCAGCACCGTGCTGCGCATGAGATTGCCCTCGTCCTGGATTTTTTGGATGTTTCGCAACAGCTCGGCGTCGTTCAGCAGCACCTTGCTGTTATGAAAGCCGATTTCATCCTCGGGCTCCTGGTACGCCGCCACCTGGCCCTCAATTTCCGCCTTTGGCTGTGCCTTCACGCCCACATCACGGCGATAGCGCGAGGCCTCCTGCCGGGGCTGCCCCTCAAACACACGCACTACGCTTTCCACCGCCGCTGTCTGAAAGGGCTGTATCTTGAAGCGAAATTGCATCACAGCACCCTCCTTGTTGTTGTTGGGCTGTAGGTCTTGAAAATTTGCTCGCAGTTGGCAAGTGCGCTGTCGCTGGTAAAGCTTGCGTCCCGGAACACCGCATAGTGCGGCTCTTCTTTGGCGATTGCCGTCAGCAGCACCTCGTCCACTGCGTCAAAACAAGCGATCAGGTAATTCCCGTCCACCCGCAGCAGCTTGCCCTCTTGCGTGATTTTCGCCGAAAGTGGGATGCCCAGGTCCAGCATCACCTGGAACAGCAGATCCTCCGGCGTCCTGTCCGGCTTGATGTTATCCGCAAAGCCCGCAAGCATTTCCTGCGTGGTTTCCTCGGGGGTATAATACACGTCCCGCATGTTGCTGCTGTCAAGCTTCAGCACACGGAAGCCGATGTCGAGGTTTGCGCGCTCCAATGGGCTTTCGTCCACGATTTTGCGGCCGGCGCGGCGGACGCGCTCCTTGCCGATTTCGCAGATGTTGGCGTAGCCCGCCTTGGCGGCTTCGCTGTTTTCGTCGCAAATTTCGGGCAGCTGCACCATGATGAATTTGCGGCGGCCGTTGTCCTCGGCGTTGAGCTGCATGACTGCGTGGGCGGTGGTTGCGGAGCCGGAAAAGAAGTCGAGGATGATGGAGTCCTTGTCGGTATTTGCAAGGGTAGTGAGACGACGCAACAGGCGAACAGGTTTTGGTCCGTCAAAAACTCCTGCTTCGAGCAGTTTGGTCACTTCCTGCGCGCCCTCTTGGCTGTGCCCAACATCCTTATAAAACATAATGGATTGGGGAGCCATGCCATCGTACTTGAGTTCGGTCAAGAATCGTTTTATGCATGGCACAGCGTTGCCGTCAAGACCAAAATAAATTCGCCTATCGGCGAGTCTCTCCAAAAATGCATTTTTGGAGAGACTCCAACAGCGCCCTGTTGGAGGCTCAATCACTCGCCCCGAGGGCGTCGTGATTGGGTAATCGCACTCCGCATTATACGTTTTTACTGACATGTCAGATGGCTTCCAAACCCCACGGGGATCGTTGTCTGGATTGGAATATCGCGCATTCGCTTCCGCTGTTCGTTCGAGCCTTCCTATTACGAAATTATCAATATTCTTTGCAAACATCAGAACATAGTCGTGGCTATTCGAAATATATTTGGCATCATTCTTGGGTGAATATGCACGTTCCCATACTAACTGTGCTACAAAATTACTCTCCCCAAACACCTCATCACAAATTTTCCTCAGCTGCGCAACCTCACCATCATCAATACTAACGAATATAACCCCATCCTCCGTCAGCAAATCCCTTGCTAGCCGCAGTCGTGGGTACATCATATTCAGCCAGTCCGTGTGGAACCGTCCATTGCTTTCCAGGTTTTTGACAAGGCGGTTGCCCTCTTCGTCATAGTCCCCGCTCCGCTCGGCATAATCGACGGCGGATTCGGAAAAATCATCCTCATAGACAAAGTCGTGCCCCGTATTATACGGCGGATCAATATAGATCATCTTCACGCGATTGAGATATGTCTCATGCAGCAGCTTGAGCACATCAAGGTTGTCGCCCTCGATATAGAGGTTTTCGGTATCGTCAAAATTGACGCTTTCCTCCCGGCAAGGACGCAATGTGGCGGCAATCGGCTCGCCGGCCTTGCGCATGGCACGGCGCTTATCGGGCCAGGTGAACTGATAGCGCTCCTCGCTGCCCGCCAGCACATGGGTGTTGATTTCCTGCGCAAGCACGTTTGCGTCGATGGCGCGAACAACCGCGCCATTCTCGTCGATAGTTTCCGTTACGGCATTGGGAAACAGATCCGCCAGCGCGGCATAATTGCGGTCGCTCAGGTCGGGGGTATGCATGTCAAGCTGTTCCATTAGGTCAGTTCCTTTCTCAGTGCGGCGATTTCCCGCGTCAAATCATATTTTCTTCGGGGCTGCGTCTCACGGCGCGCCTGCTGCTCCAGCTGTTCAATGCGTCGGAGCAGCTTTTGTTGACGCTCGTCCTCGGCCAGCTGTTCATCCAGTGTGCTGCCTTCGGCCACAACGATATTGCCAATTTGCACAATGATGTTTTCCCAGACGCTGTCCATGTTCAGGCCTTTGAACATGACGGCGGCAGATTGAGGCAGCCAGCCGGAGGCGATGACCTTGCCGCTGCGCACGGCAGCCAGCCGGAGCTGCTCCCCATACGACAACGCAAAGAGCATATGCTGGGGGATCAGCTTTGCCAGCAGCAGCAAATTTTTATCGTCGCAGTGCTGCCGGCGCAGATACAGGCACACCACGAAAAAGGCCTGTATATTTTCCCCGGCGGCAATGTTGACGGTGGTTTTCGAGACCTCGTTGACAATCGCCATGCGGCTGATGTCGGCGTCAAAACGCTGCCGCTGGGCGATGTCCGGATTGAGCATGGAGAAGATGGTTTTCTTGGATAAAATCCGGTTGATTTCCGTGGATTTCGGCAGGTTCAGCATGACGGTTCCCTCACAACGAAAAAGCATATCAGCTCAAAGTCGTCAAGGCCGCTGATTTTTTCCGCAAGGAAGCTGACTTGCCCGCCTTGCAAAAAGCGGTCCATCTCGCTCCGGTTTTTCACCTCGATAACGGATGCAATCGCCTGCTCCAGCAATGCGGAGTATTTGCGCATATCCCGCCCGTCCTTCGTTTCGGCGTTGAAGCCATTGCACAGCGCGGCGATAGGCTTTGTGCTGCCGCGGCACAGCAGGCGCAGGGTGTCGAGCATCTCCTTGGGCGAAAGATGGCCACAGACAATGCCGCCCTGCTCCGACATATAGACCATATAGAATGGATGCAGTCTGTTCTGGTTGTTGATGTTTACCCCGCCGTTGATGTTTTTCAGAACAAACACAGCGCCGGGCGCACAGCCCTCCCTGGCAGGCACAACGGTGTGCAGCCCGAAGGGGACTTTGTCCAGCGTGCCATGGGTTTTGATGTAATCAAGCAAATCCAGCCGGAATTCGTTGAGCCCCAAATCCATGATGGAAATGCCGCTGGACATATCTTCAATGTCCACAACCTCCTCTTGGAGCCGCTGGAGCTGCTGCTTGCGGTATTCCATATCGGTCTTTTCTTCCTCGCCGATGAGATTATCGTCCCCGGTGGCGGTCATGTCAACAATCTTCATCCGGGTTTCTACCCTGGCCTTGAGATTGATGTATTCGTCCAGATCCATATCCGGCCAAAAATTCACCAGCTGGATGCAGGCGTTGCGGCTGCCGATGCGGTCAATGCGCCCGAAGCGCTGAATGATACGCACCGGGTTCCAGTGGATATCGTAGTTAATCAAAAAGTCGCAGTCCTGCAGATTTTGTCCTTCCGAGATACAGTCTGTAGCAATCAAAATGTCCAACTCAGCGGGGTTGTCCGGCATGATCAGCTGCTTGTCTTTGGAAATGGGCGAAAAACAGGTCAGCACCGTATTCAGATCGCAGCGCAGTTTTTTGATGGTGGTACGCCCCTCCACAGAGCCCGTGACCATGGCTGTTTCCATGCCAAAGGTCTGCTTCATATATGTGCTGACATGCGTATATAGATAGTCCGCCGTGTCGGCAAAGGCGGTGAATATGATTACCTTTTTGTTGCTTGCGTTGAGGGGGTGTTCGGCCTTATCCGTTACAACACGCAGCAGCTCCTGCAGCTTGCTGTCGTGCGCAGGGGTGATGTCACCCACCATGCTTGCAAGCAATTCTAGCACTTCTTTGTCACGCACAAGATCGTCCCGCCACGACATGGTATCCATGTCGGCCAGATCAAGCCGCAGCTTTTTCCCTATGGTCAGCAGGTCGCTGTTCTGGTCGTCGTAGTCATAGTCGTCCGTGTCCGATATATCGAACAGCTCAAGCTTAGCCGCGCAGCGGCTGTCGAAGCTGTCAATCATCCCAATGGTTTGCTCCATCAGTGCGTGAATGCGATTGAGCGTGAGCCGGAACGCATGGATTGAGCTTTCCAGACGCTTCATCAGGTTGATGGCCATCAAGCGGCGGATGCCCTGCTCCCGGCCTTCCGGGGTAACGCCGAATCTCGCGGCGTTTTCATCAAACAAAGCCTCATATTTGCTCATTTTGCTTGGCAGAATATAATATGTGGGCCTATAGATACTCAGGGTTAAGCGCATAAGCTCCGTAAATATCTCGTTGTAGTTGATGGCCGTTTGCATATCCGTCAAATGAGGATGCAGAGAAATCGGTCTCATCCGCTTTGGAAACTTGCCGATCTCAGCGGTGTCGTAATATTTCTCAATGTGTTTGCGTGAACGGGCAATGGTTACACTGTCAAGCACTTCAAAAAAATCCAGATCCAGCATCCGCAGCAGATTCGCAGATGTTCTGTCCTCCGGGCTCCAATTGCTCCAATCGTTAAAGGCTCGCTGCGCCGCGCGGAAAATTTCATCAATGGAGCGGCTGGTACTCAGCTTTTCGTCAATAAGCTCCGCGTTGCCCTCATAGGCCAGCGCCAGCTGATTTCTTAGGTCGTTAAAGCGATTGTTTACAGGTGTTGCCGAAAGCATGAGAACCTTCGTTTTCTTGCCTTTGCGTATGACTTGATTGAGCAGGCGCAGATAGCGGTTCTCCCTTTCGCCGTCTTCGCCGGAAAGCTGCCCGCCATTGCGGAAGTTGTGGGATTCGTCAATCACGATAAGGTCGTAGGCGCCCCAGTTCAGCCGGCTCAAATCCAAGCCGTTGGAGCTGCCGTGGGTGCGGCTCAGGTCAGTGTGGTACAAAACGTCATAACGAAGCCTGTCTGCCGCTATGGGATTGTTGACATAATTATCTTTATATGTATTCCAGTTGTTCGTCAGCTTTTTGGGGCAAAGCACCAGAACGTCTTTGTTGCGGTTTTCATAGTATTTGACAACCGCGAGCGCCGTGAAGGTCTTGCCAAGACCTACGCTGTCAGCCAAAATACAGCCGTTGAATTTCTCCAGCTTGCTGATGATGGCAAGAGCAGCGTCTCGCTGAAAATTATAAAGCATCCCCCATATTTTGCTCTCTCGGAAGCCGATAGCCTCGTTAGGCAGATCGTCCTCCGACAAATTTTCCAAAAACTCGCTGAATAGGTTGTATAGGGTTACAAAGTACAGAAAATCCGCTGCGTTTTCCTGATATACCGCTGCGATGCGTTCCACAACCTCGTCCGTCACATCCTGGAGCAGTTGCTTGTCACGCCAGATCTCCTCAAATTTTTGCACGAGTGTGCTGCTTTCAGAAGCCTCGAAACGGAAGACTGTATTGCTGATGTTGTTGCCGCGCTCGCAGCCGATGTCAGCGGTCGTGAACCCATTCAGGGGCGCATATGTCAAAATCTCCTCTGCTGCTGTCACGTTCATAAACTTGTCCATGTTCCCGTTCGTAACATTGGACATAAAGCGCACTTTTTTGCGGATCCATTCCGCGCACTCACGAGCAACTGCCTTCTGCGAAAGCTCGTTGCGCAGCTTGACCTCGAATTCGGTGCCGTAGATGCTGCGCTCACGGCTCAAGCGGGGAATATAAAACTCTCGTTTTGTTTGCGATGCTTTTTCGGCGACGAATGCCGGGGAGGTGAAGATAAAGCGCAGCTCTTCGATGTTCAGCAACTGTTCCTTGAGCGCCTGAAATGCATAGATGGAAAAGCAGGCAGCCGCTATGGATAGCTTGCTGCCCTTCTGTATTGTAACTGCAAGGTCGTCTCTCACGGTCTCATTTACGTTATCAAATGTCCTCATCTTCATTCCCTGCTTTCACATTAATCCTCTATGCCTCACCATCTAAAATTATATCATGATTTGCGGAGAAAGTAAAGAGTTCATTGAACCGCTTTATCATCCTATTCGCCGACTTGCAAAGATAATTGTCCAAGAAAAAGTGCTCATTGAGCCAAGAATCGGTTAAACTTGGAGTTGCAAGACAACAAGATAATCCATCACCCCTTCACGCTACGCGCATAGCACGTTTCCCCGAAATACTTACAAAACCCGCATTTGTAAGCACATCAGTCCATCCCTCTTCCCCCGTCCCCAGCCCATGTACTTACATTTCCCCGATTTGTACGCATTTCGACATTTATTCACGGCGGCAATTCCTAATTTTACCATTTTCTTGCTCGCTTGCTGTTTGCCATGGATCAGCAGACAGCCCGAAGCACGTCAAAAAAATCCAAAAAAATTCCATTAAAAAGACTTGACAACACCTCGCTAAAGTGCTACACTATGCGTGTAAAGTATCAGAGCTTCTCATCAGAGAGCATAGTAACCGAGTTACACAGTGTCCGAAGACTATTCTGTCTTTGGGCTTATTTTTATGCTCATCGGCTATTCCGAGCAAAACAAACGAATCTGAGCACGCCGCAAATCCTCCGTGCAAAAAACATATCCGAGACCAAAGCTCAAGTGAAATTGACGACCCGCAATTCCCCCTGTCGTTATGCTCATCTGAGTTCATAAAATGCGAATCTGGCAGACGCAATGTCCCTACTGCCAGACTGAGAAAAAATCGGCCCGCAAGCACCTGTACCCCAGCAATCCCTGCCGATTTTCTCTTCACGCCCGCAGCGCTTATAGATCCGCAAAGTAATTTCTTATTTGAGATTGCTTTGCGGCTTTTTTCGTTATATAACAATCTATTTCCAAGCTGTCTTAAGACTGAGGCTGCGTAGCGTTGCTTTTGCCAGAGCGATGCAGGAAGAACAAAATCCCAATCACGAAAGGAAGATTTCACAATGTCGATTTATCGCAATCACACCCACCCACGCAGCGAGAGGCGCGGAGATTATTGGGTGCCGTTCCGCTGGAACACGCTCTCGAAGAAAAACTTTTGGCAAGGTTTTTCGGACCGGCATGGGGATTTCACCTCCAGGCGAAACCGGTCACTCCTCAGGCATCTGGTCAGCGCATCGTCTGGAGCAGACCGAACACAGCGCAAGCATTTTGCGGTCGGGGAATCCCGACAGGCGCTGTCCGCGGCGGGCGTGCCCGCAGGCCTTGGAGGGTCTATGCGGAGGATTACTCAACACGGTGAAACTGAATATTTTCGTTTACTTTTTCGTTGTTCCTTCTAAGAGACAGTTTTGATTATCGCTCCCAAAGGCTTGCAGGTCAATGGGTTTGGCGGGAAGCGCAACGGAAAAACACCGGAAACGACTTCCCGTGTCAGTGGGTGAATTGCGCCTAATCCGCAGCTGCTTGTGACTTTATTAAAGAAAGAAGCTTTATTATGTCCAAGCATTTTGAAAATCTTTTGGCACAAGCAGAGAAGCTTTATCGCCACAACCGGCAAGGGAGCTTCAAAACGAAAGAGCGGTACTACGAGGCATTCAAGCGCTTCCTACGCTTCGTGGCCGAGGAGTATCGGCTCGAAAAGCTGCAGAATCTTTCGGGAAAGCACATGTACAGTTACTTTGCGCACCTAAAAGCGAAAGGTCTTGCGGCATCCACCATCAAAACCGAGGCTTCGGCCATTCGGTTTTGACATGACAAAATTTCCAACGCAAAGCACACACTCCCCAGCAACGCCGAACTGAGTTTGGAGCGGCGATGCTATGGCGACAAAGACCGAACCTGGAGTGACGCTGAGTATGAAAGCATGCTGAAGCTATGCCTTGCACACAACCGACAGGACTATAGGAGCCTTATCATTCTGGGTCGTCTGCTTGGCTTGCGAATCCATGAAGCAATGCGGATTGACACGGCAACTGCCCGTGCCGCACTCAAAACCGGCGAAATCACCGTCAAAGGCAAGGGCGGTCGCGTGCGCAGTGTGCCAATCAATGAAGATGCTCGGATTGTGCTTGAGGATGCACTCAAGGGCACCAAATCGGGACAAAAATTGTTCGTGCCAGAGGGCAAGGAGACGCATGTTGCCATCCATGATCTGCAAAAATTCATCTGCAAGCATCGCGATGAGATCCGCGTCCCAGACTCAGACAAAAAACCGCCAATGACGTTCCACGGAGTGAGACACAGCTACGTAGTAGAGCACTACACCAGACTGAGACTAGAAGGCGACACACACTTGCTCGCCTGCAAAAAGCTCGCGCCGCTATTGGGTCACAGCCGCCCAGATATCGTATGTCTTTATCTTCCGCGAGCCGTGCAATCTCAGTTTGGGGATGGAGGCGACGACGATGTTTGAGCAATATCCCGATGTCGTGACCGTGTGCGAACTGTGTGAGATGCTGCACATTGGCAGGAACACGGCTTATGGGTTGGTGCAGTCCGGTCGCATCCCCGCAGTCCTTGTCGGCAGGCAATACCGCATTCGCAAAACGGACGTGGAAAGCTATTTTTCGATTGCAATTCACGCCGAAAAATGCTATAATGAAGGTGATCAGTATCGGGCAACTCCTGACCTGTCGTCGGAAAGGAGAAACATATGACAGGTTGCCTGCAAGTAAAAAATGATGTCTTTTATGCCGTTCTGGATTATCGCGACGCCGCCGGACGGCGCAAGCGCAAGTGGATCAGCACCGGCTTGACGGTTCGCGGAAACAAGAAAAAAGCCGAGGCCTTCCTGCAAAAGACCATCCGGCAATACGAGGACAGCAAAGTCAGTTGTATGAACGATATGCCCTTTGTGGATTTCATGTTCCTCTGGTTGGAGAGCGTGAAAAACTCCATTGAACCGAACACCTACGACTCGTACTTCGCGGAGATTACCCGTTACGTTAAGCCCTATTTTGCCAATCGCAAGGTCACGCTGCAATCCATCGACCCTATGACCATTCAGCTAATGTACAACTACTACATGGACAAGGGGTTGAGCGCCACGAGCGTGCTGCACATCCACGCATATGTCCGCAAGGCACTGCAATACGCCGTAAAGATGAACATGATCCCCTACAACCCAGCGGATCGCGTGGAGCGCCCAAAGAAGCAAAAGTTCACGGGCAAGTTCTACGACGAAATGCAGATTCGCCAGCTGATGGAAATCATGCGCGATGAGCCGATGTATACGGTTGTGTTACTCACAGCGTTCTACGGCCTGCGGCGAAGCGAAGCGCTTGGCCTCAAGTGGAGCGCAGTGGACTTGACAAACGGTACGATGACCATTTGCTCTACCGTAGTGGAATACCGCAAGGTGTACGAGAAGGATCACACAAAAACAGCCGCCAGCCGCAGAACGCTGCCTCTCACGCCGGAGATTAAAGCGCACCTGGAACAAGTCTACGCCAAGCAGCAGGAGAATCGCGCATTCTTCGGTAACACCTATGTCGAAAGCGACTACGTCTGCACCCGCGAGAACGGCGCGATGTTCCGCCCTGGCTATGTCAGCGAGCGGTTCTTCAAGCTGATTCGTAAACATGGAATGCCGATTATCCGGTTCCATGATTTGCGGCACAGCGCCGCCAGTCTGCTGCTTGCCAACGGCTTCTCTCTGAAGGAAATTCAAGAGTACCTTGGTCACGCGGACATCAGCACAACGGCAAACATTTACGGGCATCTGCTGTTCAAGGCGAAGCAAAATATGGCTGACCGCATGGACTTCGTTCTGCACGCCGGTTGACCGAAAAAAAGCCGCTGCGGAAAATTGGTCAATATTTGGTCAATGTTGGCCAAAAACGGCACTTAGCTCAGGGTATAAAAAAACCTCAAAACCTTGATACACAAGACTTTGAGGTTGGCTGCGGATCTAGGATTTGAAGGAAAATCGTCTTGTGAACCCCAGTGATACCGAGTAGAATGCAGGTTCCAAAATCAAGCGTAAACCCTTATACAGCTTGCTTTTATCGATTCCACAGCAAGAAAATGTTCGTTTGATTTTTTGCAATTTGTTAGAAGCTTGTTAGAAACTGTTAGATTAAGTAGGCAACTGCCCATTATTGATTAGAATCCGGCTGTTGCAACACAAAAAAGAAATGCATTTTTCAGGGGTTTGCCTATTTTTTGCCGACAAATGAAAAATGTGTTTTTGCAGGGAAGTTCTCTGTTCAAACTCTCATTCCAACTTATATTTTCAAGATGCCATTACAGTTGATTTTCCCGTATGCTGAAACAAGAGTGCTTGTTGAATAGCATGCAGCAACAAAATTCGGTAAACCCATTGAATTCCTTTTGGAAATATGGTATCATAGGTCTAGAAAATATAATGGAGGGGGTGTACGCGTGAAAGAGTTTACCTTCATTGACCTTTTTGCGGGCATCGGCGGGATTCGTCTTGGATTTGAATCCATCGGCGGTCGATGTGTTTTCACCAGTGAATGGAACGAATATTCAAAAAAGACTTATCAAGCTAACTTCGGAGAGGACGATACGTTCATTGGTGATATAGTTCAGTTTCCCGCTGATGAAATCCCGGATCATGACGTGCTGCTGGCAGGCTTTCCGTGTCAACCCTTTTCCATCGCAGGAATTTCTAAAAAAAACTCACTGGGTATGCCACATGGCTTTGAATGTACAACACAAGGAACTCTTTTCTTTGATGTAGCACGCATTATAGCGGCAAAAAAGCCCAACGCTTTTATGCTTGAAAATGTAAAAAACTTGACTTCCCACAATGGAGGACAGACATTTCAGATAATCAAGGATACTCTTGAAAAAGAGCTGGGATATCAGATTTTTCCACTGGTGATTGATGGGAGACATTGGGTTCCACAACACCGAGAACGAATTATTATTGTTGGTTTCAAGAAAAAAACTGATTTTGACTGGGCTAAATTGATTGTCCCTGATAAGCAACATTTGCTCAAGGAGATTCTTCATCCTGAAGATGGTACGGAGGTGATCGAGCATCCGTACACAACAGCGCCAAGCGGTAAAGTGCATCCAAAATATACGCTCACGGATCATTTGTGGAAATATCTTCAGGATTATGCAGCCAAGCATAAAGCGAAAGGCAACGGTTTTGGATTCGGACTTGTGACAGAAGAAGATGTTGCGCGTACGTTGTCAGCCCGATATTACAAGGACGGCTCTGAGATTTTGATATCACAGGGCAAAAAGAAGAATCCCCGCCGATTGACACCAAGAGAATGTGCCCGATTGATGGGTTTTGATGATACGTATAAAATTGTTGTATCTGATACGCAGGCTTATAAGCAATTTGGAAACTCTGTTATTGTGCCGGTGATTAAGGCGGTTGCTCAGCTCATGGAGCCTTATATTGAAGTTGAAAAGAAAGTAGGGCCATAGTATGCAACAAGGATATCTTTCTCAATACTTTCAGGGGGTTGCTGCGAAAGTCCTGAGCGCCGTTGAAGCTGACCCGGCAACCAGCAATCAGCATGAATTTAATGGAGCTAGACGATTACAAGAAATACTGGGTCCGGCAACGGGTGAAAAGCGCAAGTATCAAACACAGTTCATATACATGTGTGACCAGGATGATGAGCCTGTAAAAGACACCGGCACCTTAACTTGGTATTATGCAAGATGGAATCACCCAAGTCGCGCCCCTGAAGCCAGACTGTACTATAGTGCCAACAATTCGATAACTTGCGCTTCAGCCGGAGACAATCTCTTTATTGCTCTTCGCCCGGATGATACAATATTGGCCGTAATAACAGAAAGAGGCTCCACCATTGGGAATCAGCTAAAATGGCTGTTTGGTGTTGGTGATGAGACCCGATTTGCCATTCGTGGCCAACAGGAAATCGGGGAAGAACCTGTTGAGTTTTCCTCTCGATTTATCATTGAGCAGCTTGGCATCCCGGTGGAGGAAAGCGATGATGATCATCTTGAAGATATGCTTCGGCGCTTTGGCGGTGGTTTCCCTAATACAAGAGTGTTTTCCGAATATGCAAGATCAACCTTGACGGATGTTTATCCCCTTGATGATCCTGACGCCGTGCTTATGAACTGGATGGAACGAGAAGAAATATTGTTCAGAACCTTGGAAAAACATCTTATACTTGAGCGCCTGCGGGACGGCTTTGAAGATGATGTCGATGAATTTGTGCGGTTTTCTTTGTCGGTGCAAAACCGAAGAAAAAGCCGTGTCGGACAGGCATTAGAAAATCACGTTGAACAACTGATGATAGCACGTAGTATACGATATGACAGAACAAAAATGACAGAAAATCGAGCAAAACCAGATTTCATTTTCCCCGGCATAGCGGAATATCATGATAGAACATTCAACACATCATTGCTTACGATGCTTGGGGTAAAAAGCACTTGTAAAGACAGATGGAGGCAAGTTCTTTCAGAAGCACAGCGCATCGAAAACAAGCATCTCCTGACTTTGGAAGCTGCAATCAGCACAAATCAAACGGATGAAATGCAGGCAAACCATCTCCAGCTGATTGTGCCAAAACAACTGCATGAAACATACTCCCCTACACAACAGGGCTGGTTGAAGAATATGTACGACTTTATTGAACATATTCAATTTAAGCAAAGGTGTTCAAGCAATGGACATTAAGTCAACAGCTGCTCGCAGCCAGAACATGGCAAAAATCCGTTCAAAAAATACAAACCCAGAGATATTTATCCGCTCAGAACTTCATAAAAGAGGATATCGCTTTCGCGTGAATTTTTCGGAGATAGTTGGTAATCCAGATATTTATTTTTCCAAAAAGCAAGTTGCTGTATTTGTTCATGGATGTTATTGGCATCGGCATGAAGGGTGCAAATTTGCTTATACACCCAAATCGAACATAGACTTTTGGCTAACCAAGTTTGAGGCAAATAAAGCCAGAGACCGCGTTGTAAAAGAGACATTATCCGCTAACAACATACGTGTTTTGGTTATATGGGAATGCACCGTCAAACGAATGCAAAAAAGTCAACAAGCAGATGAAGAGGTATTCTCTCTCTTCAGAGAATTTTTTGAAGATTCCCAGCGGGAATATCTCGAAATTGAGCTATAAAACAGGATGAGAAAACAATGCCTACATAATAACAAAAGCAGCTCTTGGGACTACAGTTCTGAAAGCTGCTTTCATTTTTTGACGGACAACTTTCAAAAACGATAGTTTATGATAAACTTTGCGCACCTTCTCCAACACCCCAAAGACACCCCGAAAATCCTATCAAAACTTTTGTCAAAATCTAATTCTCATAAAGCACCGTTTGCGGGAATCGCTGGGATAAAAGTAACCTCCCTTTTTGCGTCTTGCAGTGAGGGAGGTAATATATACACATGCGGAAAGTGGAGAGTTCGTTTTATCGGTGAAGTGGTGAGGTTAAGCCGCTGCCTTAGCAAGCGCTCTGTAAAGTGTAGCCTGTGAAATACCACACAGTGCCACAATCTCCTTAATGCTGTGCGTCTGTGCCCTATAAAGCTTCAACGCCTTTTCTACGGCTTTACTGTCTGCCGAAGGTCTTCCACCGACCTTCCCCCGTGCTCTTGCTGCCGTAAGCCCTTCCTGTGTCCTCTGTACCGTCAAATCTCGCTCGAATTGACTGATAGCCGAAAGAACGGTGGTGATGAGTTTGCCCGTTGGAGTGCTGGTATCTATGTTCTCTTTGAGTGAAACCACCTGAACATCCTTACGCTCGAATTCATCCAACAGATTCAACAAGTCTTTTGATGATCGCCCAAGCCGAGAAAGGGATTCAATTACCACAACATCTCCTTCACGCACTACAAGCTTCACTTTGTCCAATTCGGGGCGGTCTGCTTTTGTGCCTGTCATTTTTTCGGTGAAAATCTCATTGTAGCCGTAGCACTCCAGCGCATCCAGTTGGCGATCAAGGCTCTGCTGCTCAGTGCTAACTCGTGCATAGGCGATTTTCTTCATATAAGTGATTCTCCTTTGCTCTTATAAATCTTGAGTACAGTGTAACTCGAGCAGAATCAAAAGTCAAGCATTACTTGGGATACACTTGTTTTGGACAGGAGGTTGTGAAAACACTTTGGGAACATTGCGATCTAATGTAGATAGACATTGGGGGGCTGGCACAGAGGATTTGGCTAAAGAGCAGATGATGAGACGGAAGTGAAAGTAAAAAAAGCTTCAGTAACCGACTGCTGTTACTTACCGCTATTAGCAAAACTTTACTTTTAATTGCGCGGCGATAGCAGGACGGGGAAATTTTTGTTTTTTATCTGTTAATTGCTCAGCAATTTCCGATAATTGGTTATCATTCAGCACCGCTATAAAGTCCAGATAATTCTTAGCACGTGATGCGCCAACATAGAGTAACCGTTTGGCTCCCTCTGTGGAAAAGGTGCTCTTGTCCAAATCTATTACAATCACAACAGGAGATTCCCGACCTTTGAATTTCCGGGAGGTAGTGAACAATATCCCCGTCGAATCGGGTTTGTCTGGATCGGCTAAGCGGTAGCCGCCAACGGAACTTTTGTTTGCCAAAAGAGATATCTCCATAGTTTTCACGGACAGAATCACAATGTCTTTTTGTTTCAGTCCTTGATCTGTGTAAAAGCGAATGCGTTCCGCAATTCTGGCACACGCCTGTGCTGCTGTTTTTGCTATACACAGGCTAGGCATAATACCCTGCAATTTTTCGTCTTTCATAGGAACATCTTCAATTCCAATGGGGCTGTAAGAGGTTTCAGCTATTCGCTTGGTATTGCGGCAGTTTTTTGAGAGAATCAAGCGACAATCCATAATATCAAGCCACGAAAGTGCTTCGTCGATTACCTCGTTGTCTTCTGTAATTCCATAGAAAAAACCATTGGGCTGCTGTACCAATTGGTTGCGGTCATAAAAGACATAGAAACTGCCCTCTTGGATTTCGGCAATGGCAGACAAGGCTTTTATTTCTTCGGGTCTAAAATCCTGCCCCTCGTCAACCACAACGTGCTTATAGTCCCAATTAAAATCATCATAGTTATTAAGATATGCTGTTATATCTTCTCGTGTTTTCCATTGTCCCTTCCGTGCTGTGGTTAGACCATAGATGGTGTGGAAATCCACGCCGGGCGCTTGAGTCGCATGCTCTTTCTTTAAAAAATCACGCAACAGACGATTAAAACATAGGAACAGAACTTTTCCCGTTTTTGCAAGGCGTTTGGCCTTTTCCACAGCAAGCAGGGTTTTGCCTGTGCCCGCGCCGCCCTGAATGGCTGCTACACGCTGTTCTTCCAGATAATCTAGTAGACCGCTTTGCTCAGGTGTCATGCGCAGAAACTGCCTTTTTTGTTCCTCCATAACAGTGCTCAGGCTGGGGATTAGGTTGAAACTTGGGGAAAGAACATCCAGCACTATATCAATATCTTCCTGTGTATGCCATGATTGCTCACGCATACCATAATAATCAAGGACTTGCTCGATGGCGCGTTGCGGATTTTGCATATCCTTTTTGAGTAATACGATTTCCGGCTTATATTCCTGCGGTAAGCCAGATTGGATTGCATCAATGGAGGTAAACCACACCGCCGAATACACCTTATACAACCTTGGTGGGAGTTCGCTTAGAAATACAAACATATTTTACAAGTATTTGCTATACTATGTTAGGAAGTCATTTCAGGAGGGTTATTACAATGAGCAAGCTGATTGAGCGTAAGGAATACTTGAACCAACTCGCCATGTGGCGTGAGGAAGAGATGATTAAGGTGGTCACGGGCGTACGCCGCTGCGGGAAATCCACGCTGTTCGAGCTGTACATCGAACGGCTCAAGACCGACGGCGTGGGCGATGACCAGATCGTCTTTGTCAACCTGGAGGACGAGGATTTTGCCGAGTTGCTGGATCACACAAAGCTGCACGAATACGTGAAGGCTCGCATCGTGAAAGGCAAATGGACTTACATCTTTATCGACGAAATCCAGAATTGCCCGGATTACGAAAAAGCCGTGTCCAGTCTATATCTTAGGAAGCAAGTGGACATTTATATTACAGGCTCCAACGCCTATATGCTGTCCGGCGAGCTCGCGACCAAACTGACCGCCCGGTACATCGAGATTGACATGCTTCCGCTTTCCTTTGCTGAGTATAGCCAGGCGGTGCATACAACTGACAAGCGCGAGCGTTTTTACCAATATATGAACCTGGGCGCGTTCCCTTACGCGACTCGATTTGCGGACAACTCCCTTGCGCACAGCCAATACCTGGAGGGGATATACAACACGGTGCTGGTCAAGGACGTGATGACGCGCAAGAGGCTCAACGATGTCACCTTGGTGAAGTCCATCGCGAGCTTTTTGAGCAGCAATGTGGGCAGTCCGGTTTCCGCGAAGAAGATTGCCGACACGCTGACATCCCATGGCCGCCCGACAGGCGTCGCCACCGTGGATACGTACCTGGAGGCCCTGACGGACAGCTATCTGTTTTACAAGGTGCAGCGCTACGACATCAAGGGCAAAACACACCTCAAGACCGAGTGCAAGTATTACATCTGTGACACCGGCCTGCGCAACATGATCCTCGGCACACAGGGCAAGGACATCGGGCACCAAATCGAGAATATCGTCTTTTTGGAGCTTCTGCGGCGCGGGTATACAGTCCATATCGGCAAGGCCGGGCGCGGCACGGAAGTCGATTTCGTCGCCGTGCGGGATAAGCAGACGATGTATATTCAAGTCGCTGCTACTGTATTGGATGAAAGCACCCTGGAACGGGAACTCACGTCACTCAGGCAAATCAAAGACAATTATCCCAAGCTGCTGATTACGCTGGATGATTTCGTCGGTGACCACGAGGGAATCGCGCAGGTCAATCTGATTGATTGGTTGGGACTTCCATGAGGCTATGATTTCGGCCTATTTTTTCAGCCGATAGGTCTGATTTTTGTTGGAGCCCTCGGCGATAAGAATGCCCTCTTCAACCCACTGCACCAGATAATCTCGCGTGCGGGACGGACCTAGCTCAAGCAATTTTGCAGCATCGGAAGCCTTGCATGATTCTTTCTCCGAGAGATAATCCATAATCATTTGCCTAAACCGCTCGGATTTTATCGCCGATTCTTCACCGTTGTCGCCGATTTTATCGCCGATTTCAGATTTGTCGCCGGTTTTATCGCCTGTCGCCTCTAAATTATCGCCGGTAGGAAGCGATAAAATCGTCCGATCCGGGCTGAATCGCTCCTCCAACTGAGGTTCATCCCATCCCTCGTTCTTCCACACGGCATAGATGTTGGGGATACCGCTGCCCGCCCGCTCGCCGACATTGACGAGATTGAACATCTTCATCAGCGTCGCGTTGCGAGAATCAGAGGTGCCGCCATTGATGGCTTCCTTGATGTCGATGCGGAAGCCGCCGGGGTTCGCGACCGTGATGGCATCAGGCTTTCGGATAATCACAAGGCCGCGGGGACCATAATAATCGGCGTTGATCAGGCAGTTCGCCAGCACTTCGCGCAACGCCTTGTGAACGGGAGTGTCATCAACGCGAAGCCCGCTCTCCAACTTAAATGGAACCTTAACCGTCTGCGAAAGCCGGTTGTATACCTGAAAATAAAAGTCGTGGACATTCCCGCTCCATTCGCCGGAGCTGGAGATGATGCGGTCCGTCCAGCGCATGGAGGCATCCAGCTGCTCCTGATAATCCAGAAAGTATTGGGGGTATTCCCGCACAATCTCGTATTCAAAGCCAAACATCAGCAATCCCGCATTTGTGGGGTGCAAATGACCGTCTTCGCCGCGCCCGACCGCCCCCAAACTCGTCGTCCTTCAGGCCTTTCCCACACATGATCCGGCCGAATATTTTTCATCCGCAAACGATAGCGGGACACGCTCTCGTAGTCGAACACGGACAAATCCATGGACTCCAACACAAGCATATCCTGCGTTTTGACCGCCGCATCGCGCAGCATGGCCCGCACTTCCTCTTTCGCACAATGATAATCGCCCTCGCCATTTCGGCGGTACGTGCCAGAAAGTGGGTTATTGTTGATATACACCGGCTTGTCACCGCGCTGCGCCCGCGGAACCTCAATTACGATAACGCGCTTGCCGTCCTCCTCCTCCACTCGCACGTCAGACTCAGATAGGATATTCACGCTAACCTTTTCCGGATTGTTTATGGTGTTCCAGAAATCTATCAGCAGTTTTTCAGACTCAGGCAGTCCGGCAACACGAAGCGTTTTGTCTGGCAGTTCCTCCACGCCCAACAAAATCACACCGCCCTGCGTATTCGCGAAAGCGGAGTAGGTCTCCCATATGCTGCGAGGAAGCCCGCCCTGTGCCTTCTTGGCTTCAAGACGGTTATTCTCGCGGTAGTTTTTCAGGTCGTCAAAGCGAAAAGAGAAGACGAACGTGCTCACCTCCTGTTGGGTTGGGTCTATGGTTATTATATCCTGAAGATGGGGGGATGTCAAGGGTTGTGCGAGAGCAGATTTTCAAAAGAGTTTTTCGATCCAAGGTTTTATCTGCATATAAATAAAGCCCCCTGAACAACCCACCAGCCCTTTCCCCACTGGACTATTGCGTCAAGAAATGGTATAATAACTGCAAGGAAAAGCGTTAAAACAGGCGAAAAAGCTTGCAGACGAGGTGGGCGAAATGTACAAAAAGGCGAGCAAACAGGTGGGGATAAGCGATTTCGGGATGCCGTTGGGGCTGAAGCTCGACACGGCGAATCGATGGGTAAAAAAAGCGCAAACAATCCCATGGGACAAAATAGAAGAGCGCTACGCGGAGCTGTTCGAGAGCGGGACGGGCAATGTGGCCAAGCCGCTGCGGCTGGCGCTGGGCGCGCTGATCATCCAGACGGAGCGAGGGCTTTCGGACGCCGAGGTGCCGCTGCAAATCCAGGAAACGCCGTGCTTGCAATATTTTTGCGGGATGCCAGAATACACGGATGAATTGCCTTTTGACTCGTCCAGCATGGTACATTTTCGCAAGCGATTGACAGCGGAAATTTTGGGAGAGATTAACGAAATGATCATCGCGAAGGCCGAGAAGAAGGCGGAAAAATCGCAGGATGACGACGACGAAGCGCCGCCTCCGGACGGTAAAAACGACGGCACGCTGACCGTGGACGCGACCTGCGCGCCGCAGAACATCCGCTATCCGCTTGACCTGTCGCTGCTCAATGAAGCGCGCGAGAAGCTTGAGGCGATGGTCGACGAGCTGCACAGGCCTACGGACGGCGAAAAACCGCGCACCTACCGCAAAAAGGCCCGCAAGGATTACCTGAACACGGCGCGGAAGAAGAAAAAGTCGGCAAAAGAACTGCGCAAAGCGATTGGAAAACAGCTGCGATACATCCGGCGAGATTGGAATATTGTCACGGATTATCTCGCAAAGGGCAAGGAGTTGTCGGAACAGCGTTTACAGCAGTTGGAAACCATCGAGCTGGTCTATGAGCAGCAGCTTTTCATGTGGGAAAAGCGCGTGCACCAAGTCGAAAACCGCATCGTCAGCCTGAGCCAGCCCTGGATTCGGCCCATCGTGCGAGGCAAGGCGAAGGCAAAAACCGAGTTCGGGGCGAAGCTGGACATCAGCGTGGTCAAAGGCTTTGCGCGTCTGGAGCACAGCAGTTTCGACGCCTACAACGAAGGCGAAAACCTGATCGAAATCATTGAGCGCTACCGGACGCGGGAAGGCCATTATCCACAGCGTGTGCTGGCCGACGGCATCTACCGAACCCGCGAAAACCTGAAA
>JGI994J12354_10000841_pt1 | contig 31215 bp, 21 predicted proteins | sample IntmicLarv3ML3BL_FD_12354 | JGI IMG/M metagenome (IMG submission 12354) | reverse complement strand
TCGACAATATCGCCGCCCTGCAACGCAAACGCGGCGGTCGGATTGCGCGTGAGCGCGTCGCTCGCGAGCTTGCCGAACGCGGCGAACTCGACTTCGACGTTCGCGTTCACTTGAATGTCGCCGAAGTAGAGGAACGAGAACGCGTCCGCGTCGCGCTCTGCGGTGCGGAACGCGGTTGCGGCAGTCCAATCGTCGCCGCTGCCGACCGCATACCAGTATGTCGTAGCGGGGATGAGACCTGTGAGCGTTGCGGTTACGCGCACGCCGTCGTCGTAAATTGCCGACGCGTTCGGCGCGGGCGTAGCGGCGATTTCGGTTGCGTCGGTGAGCGTGCGGTCGGTGGAGAAACGCACCGAAGTGTCGGTGGATTGCGCTACCCACGTCACCGTCATTGTGGTTGTCGGGTCGCCCGTCCACGAGAGCATCACGCGCGGCGCGGCAGGTGCGGCGGCGTGTGCGGCGGTTGGCGTGATTAGGCTTGCTGTAACGAGCAGCAGCGCGAGTATGAGTGTGATTATGCGTTTAAGTTGTTTCATTATTCATCTCCGAAAATATGTTATACACAGCTAAATGGTTCTCGTGCAACAGATTATGTGTGCGCAAATACGCGCCGCACTACTGTGCAAAATTTCTTAACATCGCGGCGACCTGCGCACGCGTTGCCGCGCCCTGCGCGTTCAACGCGCCGCCGATGCCGTCAAGGAGCTGCCGTGACTGTGCCCAAACCATCGCCTCACGCGCCCACGAGGAGACTTCTCCGACGTTGGACGGCATTGCGTCGCCCGTCGCGCTCTCGCCGGAGTAGCGGTACAGCACGAGCACCATCGCTTCGAGCGAGATTGATGCGTCGGGCGAGAATTTGCCGTCGCCGGTGCCGTTCACAAGTCCGGTTGCCGCCGCCCAGTTCACGGACTTTGCGTACCACGCGGACGCGGAAACGTCGCTGAAACTGCCGTCCGTGTAGCCGTCGATGTTTGCACCGTCAAGCCGAGCCAAAACCGTGACGAACATCGCGCGGTTCATCGTGCTGTCGGGCGAGAACGTCGTGTCGGACGTGCCGAAGAACAGCCCTGCGTCCACGACGAAGCTCACTGCGTCGGCGAACCACGCGGACGCGGGAACGTCGGTGAACAGCGGCGCGCTCGGCTCTGCAACGGGCATTACGTCTGCCTGCCACGCGAGAATCGGATAGCCGCCGTTGATGCCGTTCGCGTCCGCGATGAACGCGCCGCCGAGTTTCGCGATGAAACTCTCGGACTTCATTTCAGATGCCTTCAGCTCCGTTACATCGACCTCAACGCGGCTGTAGTAGCCGCCGCCCGGCGCGGAATTTGTGAGCCAATAGCAGTTCTTAACGTCAGTGCCGCCGCCGTTGTTCGTGCCGATTGCCATCGCATAGCTGTCCTGTACGGCGGATATTTTGCCGACATTGTAGCAGTTTTCGATTGCAATTTCGTTGCTGCCAGCAATGCCGCCGGTCGGACAAACATACGTTGAGGAAATATTACCCGCATTGTAGCAATTGCGGATTACGCCGCCGTTCCACGAGGCTCCGACTATGCCGCCACAGCCCTTTGCATCGGTGTTCGCGACGGTCGCGAAGTTCGCGCAATTCTCAATCACCGCGCCGCCATTCGTCTTGCCGATTTTGCCGACGATGCCGCCGACCGAACGGTTCGCGTAGATGTAGCCCGTGACCGCGAGGTTGCGCACGGCGGCACCAGTCGGGCGCATATTAAGAGGGTCGTTGTCGTGAACGCCGAGGCGACCGATTAGTCCGACGCTCTGCCCGTCGCCGTAGTTCATCGCGCTGCGGCGTGAGCAATAGATGTTGCGAATGTAGTGTCCCTGCCCGTCAAGCGTGCCGCAAAACGACGAGCCGAGCTTTGTAGCGGTGTCCTCGCTCGCCATGAGGTATTGACCGCCGATGGGCATGTAATTCGGACCGCTCCACGTCTCAGTCGCGGCGTTGTACGTGCCACCCATATCGAGGTCTGCGGTGAGGTAGACGGTTTTGCCGTTGAAATCGTCCGCGCCGAAGTAGTAGACGTTCGTGGATTTATTCTGCGAGCCGGAATCCTCGACCTCGCCCGCCTTGTTCGCGACGATGACGCTTGCGTCGCCGATAATCGTCGTAATCTCGGCGTTGTAGATGCCGTTGACAATTGCCGCGAGACCCATAAACTGCTCCGGCGTGGATATGTAAAATTCGGTTTTGGTCTTGCTGTACCACGACACGTCGATGGTCGTGCCATCCCACGGTTTTGCACTCGCCGCCGATGCCGCCGATGCCATCGGCACCATCGCCACGACGAGCATGAGCGCGAGCAGCAGTGTTATAATGCGTTTTTTCATTGTTCCTAATTTCCTTTCCTTGTTCGGGAATCGTGCCTGCCAAGGCGCAAAACCGAGTGTGAAAGGTTTATCTTTCACACTTTCTCCCGTAATTTCCTATGTTTTTGCGTTATCTCCGTATACCACAAATTCGACTTTCCCAAAAGGAAAAGTCGAAGAATTGCCTGTTTCACCTGCTGAGAAGTCGCACGATACGGCGGTGTTTCGCCGCCGTATCGTGCTTGCAGAAAGAGGATTTGCGAGGTTTACCACTTGTGCGTAAGGTTAGAATTTGCGGATTGTTACTTTTGAATGTACCGCATAAGAATCGTCGCGACTTCGGCACGGGTCGCCGTGCCTTTCGGTGCGAGCGTGGTCGCTGTGCGCCCAGTGATTAGACCTTCCGCATTCGCCCACTTCATCGCATCGGTCGCCCACGTTGAGATTTCCGTTGCGTCCTCGAACTTCGCGAGGTCTGTCGTGGCCGTCACATCGCCGCCCTTGAGGGATGTGTAGCGATGCAGAATCGTTGCGAGCTGCTCACGCGTGATGTTGCCGTTCGGGTCGAACCTGTCGTCGCCGACACCGTTTACGATGCCATTCGCAGCCGCCCACGCGATTGCGTCGGTGTACCACTGTCCGCTCGGAACGTCCGTAAAGCCGCCGTTGCCGGAGACTGCGGGTTCGCCCTCATAGCGGTAGAGAACCGTCACGAGCATCGCGCGCGTGAGGTTTGCGTTCGGTGCGAAGGTGTTTTCACCCGTGCCGTTCATCAAGCCGCGAGAGCTGACGAATTTCACCGCGTCATAGAACCAATTGGTGTCCTCAACGTCGTTGAATGGGTTCGCCCACACTGCCGTCGCGTCGTAGTCGATGACGTACATAGAGAAGTGATTCACCACGAACACAATGCTGCTGATGCTACGGTTATACGTGCAGGGAATCTCGGTGCGAGTGCCGTCAGCCGCGACGTGGAACACCTTCAAGCCCTCGGCGAGTTCGCCGTCGCGTAGCTCGTACGGAATCGTGACTATGACGCGTCCGTTGCCGAAACTGCTGATTGTCACGCCACCGGATTTGACCGAGAGTTCAACCGCAGGTCTGTCGCCGATTGCGTCGCGCTGTGCTGTCGGGAGTTTGCTTTCGTCAACGACTTCGACGATGATTTGCACCATTTCGCCGCTACCTGCGCCGTTTACAATCGCCTTGACCGCGTCGCCCTCGAACGTGAGGTCACCAATCGGGGTCTTTACGACGAGCGAGAGTTTTGCGTCGGAGAGTGCCTCGGCTGATGCTTTCGGCAGTTCGATGGTTACCTTCGTCGCATCGCCGATGTTTCGCGGCGCTATTGCGATGCCGCCTTTTTTGTCCTCTTTGGCTTCTTCGATTGCTTTATCAAGCGTTTCCTTTGCCACAGTCGCCGTCGTTTCACCGTTCGTAATCGGTGTTGTGGACGGAGTGATTGTCACGACGAGGTCGGGGTTTGTTGACAGCGCAACGTCCTTTTCGGTCGGTGTCGTCGTGGTGTTGCTGCTCGTGTCACCGCCGACAGTGGTGCCGGAGGCGTTCTTGACCTCGAATTCGCCCTTGTCGGCAAGCCAAGAAACGGTAAATGATTCGCCGTTTACCATAAGCGGCATATCCTTTTCCAGCGGAAGATAGAAGTACAGGTTTTTGTCCATTCCATTCTCTCGGAAACTTGCGATTGTTTCGTTAGCTCCCGTATATTCGTAGTCCACATGGCGCTCAACGGTGTAGTTTACGATCCCCGAAATGGTGAAATAGGTTGCGGTAGTGTCTTTCAGTAATTTGTTGATATCAAACGCAAGCAGACGAGCGGGTCTGCCATTACTCTGTATCGTTGCGCTAATAGCGCGCTCATCGACAAAATGTTTATCAGCAGGGCTACCGTTTTGCAGTGCATTGCCCGTCCTAACTGGTTTGTAGGATCCTCCCGTGATGTTCAGATTGCCGAAGCCACCGATGCCTTTACCTTGCCAATCGCTAATCGTTGTGAGCGAACCAGCCGAAATATTAACATTGCCGCCGCAGGTCGCTTGGTTACTCTCTCCAATCGCGTCGCCCTTTGCAGTCGCGATTACAACGACATCGGCACCCGTGAAGCTGATAAGACCATTTTTCGCGGAGCCTCTGCTGTCGCCGCCGATTACCGCGCCGACTTTTGACCCTTTGATAAAATATGTACCACTCTCAAAGGTGATTCGTCCACACGGCTCATTTGCATTGCCGCCGATACCGCTGCCTGCGGAATACTTATAAACGTAAAGTGTACCATTTCCCAAGAATGTCAAGTCTGCGTTAGGCGGAACGTGTATTCCGGCACCTTGGACGTATTCTTGGTTTTCAAGCAGGCAAACGCCCTCGGTTGTGAGGCGATTACCTGCGCCCGTGAATTTCAAGATGTTGATACCCATATTCGCCGGCCCGCTTGATGTGCCTTGTCCGTTATTATTGTTTATCCATAGGTCTCTGATAGTGAGATTAACACCACTCGCGCAGTCAATCGTCAGCTCTTTGTACACATCGTTGGCGCTGTCTATCCCCTCGCCGACGAGCGTCACAGGCAACTGCGTTGCTATGGTGATTACGCCGCTTGTTCCTTTTTCGATATTATAGGTACCACGCGCCGTGATAAAGTCGCCGCCTTTAACCGTTTCGGGCGTTGTCGGGGTTGTTGCACCGCCCTCGCTCGGCGTTTCCACGAGGCTTATGTTTATGTTCGTTGTCTCGAATGAAATCGGTATTGAGCCGGTCTTCTCAATGTGCCCCGTTGCTGACACCTTGTACTTGTACTCAGCATCTACGTCGATGGTGAATTTATGAACACCACCAGTTTTAGAAGTCGGCTGTAGCGGTTGGTCGTCACTATCCGTGAGCACGAGCGTCGCATCAGCAGGTGTGATGGTGATTGTCAGCTCACCTTGCTGCGCTGCGCCTTTTACGACGGTGTAAAACCCGTTACTGCCAGCCGTTGATATGTATCCGTTCGCTAGCCATAATGCGACAGGCTGCTCGCGAAAATCTCCGCCATAAATTGTGATGCGCGAACTACCCATATGTGTGCTACGCGCATCATAGGTACCGCTGTATATGAATGCATGTGCAGCAGAACTCCTTGACGACGAGAAGAACACTCCGTTTGGCGCGTTTACTATGTTGTTTTCGACACGCTCAATGGTGCCGCTAACACTATGAATTACTCCGGTTGCCTCATCGAATATGTCGTCATTCCAATGCGCAGTAATTTTACAATTCGCAAGGAGTTCTATGACAGAATCGGAGGTCATCCCAATTGCTCCATAAACAGTTTCGTTCCCACCTTCATGCAAAAGCGTCACCTCGGTGATCTCACGAAGCGTTGAATTCTGCATCAATGCTATTGTCGAGGAGGTATCATAAAGACTTGTCGTGTATTCCGCGTCTGTTGGCGGAATTCCGACAATCGTTCCGTTAGATATTGACGACACAGTAGTATCCGCTGCAATACGAATTTGACGAATATACAGCGTCTTTCCGTTGAGGTCAAGTGAGGTTTCTGCCGGAAGCGTTAATGTGTCGCCGTACTCTTGGTCTTTTAGCAACGTGATTGTATCTCCGTTGTTCGCCGCCGTAACAGCTGCATCAAGGGTTGAATAGCTCGTGCTGCCAATGCGCGCAGCATCGCTATCGTCCGTAGGCAGCACCCAGATGCGCATCGCAATAGAGCGGTTGCCGTCATTGGACGTGAACCATACGAGCGTATTGCCGACGCCTGTAGCCGTCACTTCACCAGCACCGTCAACGGTTGCCACCGCATCGTTATCGCTATGATATATGCCGCTCTGATCCGCTTCGAAGGGGAAAACGACTGGATTGAGCGCGAATGTACTGCCGACTGCAAGAGCAGTTTTAGAAGTGTCACTGTTTTTGTAATACACGTGTGTGACCGCGGGTCTAACCGTGACGGTAATCGAATCAGACACGCCGCTACCATCTGTCGCTGTCGCGGTAATTGTGGTAGTGCCGACAGTGATGGGCGTAACGATGCCCGAAGTATCAACCCGCGCGACACCACTATTGCTACTCGACCATGAGACAGCTTTGTTTGACGCGTATTCGGGGAGCACTGTTGCGGACAAGGGAACAGGTGCGCTGTTCGCTTTCAGCGAAAAATCGTCAGAATTGATTTCGACGCTTTCTGTCGAAATTGTTCCGCTTATGAAAGAAACGGGCGTTTCTTCTATTACAATATACGGACCGCTAGCAGTACCGTCAATATACCACCTGCTTCGGTATGCCGCGCTGGTCGATGTACTAAATAAAAATGGTCCATCGCCCGCTGAATCGCCAACCTTAAAGAGAACGGAAAAGAGAACACCATCTTCAAATTCCGAAATATCTGCTATAACAAATCTGACTCGATTCGTGGCAGGTGTTGGCGTACAAGTATAATTGCTTTCTATGCTTTGATACGAAATCGAAGCTGTTGGATATACTAGTTGAAGCGTAAGCGAAGTCATGTCAGGATTCGTATCCTCGACATGAAAATTCATTCTGAAAGTTCTGTTTTCCGCATCAATATCAGTAAACGAAAACGAAAATGCCGGATCGACTATTTCGTCATCTGCTAAGGCGACAAATCCTTGTGTTAATAACGAACAGAGTATAACGAACACCAAGGTGAAGGAAAATATCCTTTTTAAGTGGGTAGGCATTGTATCTACCTTATCCTTTCGTCATTTTTAGATGTAAAGGCAGAAAAACAACGATTTTGTACTTGTTGCTTTTCTGCCTTTCGATTATGCGTGTCTGCTAAATATCAAACACAGGGTAACCTTGGTTAATAATGTTGCCCTCGTCTCTCGTCCAGTTGTACACAACAGAGGCAGCCACTTCATCGACCCATGTCTGCAAGTTACCGAACAGCTCATCTTTTCCAGCGTCATCTCCAGTGTATGTAAACACATTTTCACCAAGCCCGCTGAACGAGCCTGTGTCATCACCCACAACAAGCGCGCTTACCGGGGCATTCAGATAGTCGTTTACCTGCGCAGTAGCAGTTTTCATCTGACCGATAATTTGACCGGCTGTTTTGCCGACATTGCATGCGATTACGCCAACAGCGTATACATTCACACAACCGCCCGTCTGGAAGCCAATGATACCGCCGACACAGTCTGCTGTGATGGCGGGTATTGAGTCATTCACACCATACGCAGGCGTGATACCGATGTCGCCCGCGCTGTAGCAGTTTTCGATTTTGCCCGGCGGAACAATCGAGATTTCCCCAGTACTGTTAGAATCCTGATTCGAGCCAACGATGCCCGCCGCATTTCGGAGAGCGGATATTGTGCCCGTGTTCGATGAGTTGGTTACCGAACCCTCGTTCTCGCCGACAATTCCACCTGCTGCACCAGAACGCTCGCCTTTTCTGTTGGTATAATTGCTGATTATAGTGCCACTGTTCGTGCACTTGTCAATCTTAGGTGCTTTTTCAGGGTCGGGGCTTCCGGCCTCCGGCTTGTACACCCAGCTTGCACCGGTAACGCCGCCGGTACCTTGCGAACCCGTCGCGTAAATGAAGTTGCCGTTGTGACAATTCGTAATTTCACCGCCCCAATTTCTGCCGACAATGCCGCCAACTGAATTGCATGCGCCAAAGTAACCACCCGCAGTGTTGAGGTTCTTAACAGTGGCATGTGAGCCGAGTGCGCCGAAAAGACCAACAGCATTCAGCTTGTTCACAGGGTCATGCTCAATTTCGTTCGCCGCCGGTTCTTCAACGACCTGATGATTGTAGAACGCATTCGAGATTGTGTGTCCGGCACCGTCAAAATGACCTTGGAAGGTGTGAACAAGCTTCGGGTCGGTCGAAACTGCGTCAGCTCCACCAACGGGAATCCACTCGTATACGGGGAACCCACTGACCTGCGGATATCCGGAAGGTCCCGGAACTGCGGGGTTGACAAGAGTCGGGTCGATAGCGCCGAGGTTCAAGCCGATGTCATTACCCAGTTCAAAGTACGTGTTGGGGTACTCGGTTCCTGCTGCCACATCGGCAGAAAGCTGTGCAAAATTGAGCGGAGTTGCGATTATGTACGGATCGCCGATAGTACCCGTGCCGCCACTAAATGCGGAGTTCTTGCTTGCTGCCGGGAACACGCCGTCCCAGACTTGTTCGGGGTTTCCTGCTTTGATTTCACTCATTTTTTACTATTCCTTTCATTCATGCGGGTATCGCATTTGCGAAAACCCAATTCGTTTCGTCGAAACCGTGTTGCTTCGACATTAGTCGGTGTGGACAGTGCAACCGTGCGTCCGTCCACACTTTAACTACAATGGTTGCGCGGATTGCTACTTCTGAATGTAACGCATAAGAATCGTTGCGACTTCTGCGCGCGTCGCCGTGCCTTTCGGTGCGAGCGTGGTTGCGCTGCGGCCGGTGATTAAGCCGCTTGCGTTCGCCCACTTCATCGCCTCGGTCGCCCACGTTGAGATTTCCGTTGCGTCTGTGTAGCTTGCGAGGTCCGTCGTGGTTGTGACATTACCGCCCTTGAGAGAGGTGTAACGGTGTAGAATCGTTGCAAGCTGCTCACGAGTAATGTTGCCGTTCGGGTCAAATTTCTCATCACCGACGCCGTTTACAATACCGTTTGTAGCCGCCCACGCGATTGCGTCGGTGTACCATTGTCCGCTCGGAACGTCCGTGAAACCACCGTTTCCGGAGACTGTCGGCTCACCCTCGGCGCGGTACAAGATTGTTACGAGCATTGCGCGTGTGAGGTTTGCTGTCGGTGCGAATTTGTCCGCACCCGTGCCGTTCATCAAGCCCTGCGAGCTGACGAATTTCACCGCGTCGTAGAACCAATCCGTGTCCTTGACGTCGCTGAACGGGTTAGACCATACAGCAGACGCATCGTACTCAATCGTGTAAAGCGAGAAGTGTGTTACTACGAAAATCACACTGCTGATACTGTGATTGTACGTGCTCGGAATTTCGGTGCGTGTACCGTCTGCCGCAACATGGAATACGCGCAAGCCCTCGGCGAGCTCGCCGTTTTTGAGTTCATACGGAATTGTAACGATTACGCGCCCTGTGCCAAAGCTGCTGATGATAACGCCGCCGGATTTCACCGTCAACTCATAAGCAGGACGGTCGCCGTCAACTGCTCCCTTTTGGGTCGGCTGTAGTTTGCCCGTTTCAACGGCTTCGACAATGATTTCGATTGTTTCATTGCTTCCCGCGCCGGTTACGAGTGCAACTAATGCACCGCCCTCAAACGTGAGGTCTACGAACGGTGTGTTGATGACAAGCGATAGCTTCGCGTCGGAGATTTCCTTGACAGAAATTGTCGGAATCTCAATTGCAACGCGCTTTACATCATCGTCGCTCTCGAAGATTGGTGCGATTGCAATACCGCTCTTTTCGTCCGTGATTGCTTTTTTAACTGCGTCGGCAACTTCCTTTTTCGTGACCGCAGATGTTGCTGCACCCTTATCGTCCGTGTCTGCGTCAGGTGTAATCGTAACGACGAGGTCGGGGTTGCCGGAGAGTGGTATGTTTTCGTCGCCGAACTCCCTCGTGATTTCGGAGTTATCCACGCCGCTTGGAGTGTTGGCGGGCTTGTCGGCGTCGGCGTCGGTGCCTACAACGGTGAACTTCTCCGTCTGCTCATCCCATTTGAGTTCGATTGTTGCTCTGTTCCTGATGTTACCATCGGGCGTTATCGTCACAGTCTGGTTCTTGCCTTGCAGGTAGAGATAGAGATGCTGGTCGTTGTTGTATGTCCAGTTGTTCATCGTGTACTGAACACCGATTTGTGCCGTTTTCGGAAGCGTTTCGTTGACATAGCCATACTGGTGCAGACCGCCATTGTAAACATTCTTGCCGTCTGCAACAACATCAAATCTGTTTCCGGAGATTTTACTTGTGTCGAGAACGAACAGATATAAATCCTTACCGTCCTTGTCCTTTTTGTCGGCAGTTATCGCTATATCGTTGACCCCTGCCGGTACGTTCCACGACGCTACTGCATTTTCGTTGATGTACGTGCGGATCGAGCCGCCGTGGTAAATCAAAGTGCCGCCATCTGCATCATTGCCGCCGGCATATCCGCCGCCGCCGATTGCCGCGCCGGAGAAGTCTACGTTGATGTTAAGCGTACCGGCGTACATATGGACTGTCGAACCGGGAGAGGCACCGCCGCTGCCGGCCGAGCCGCCGATTGCCGCGCCGCGAGCAACAGCAATGAGGTTTATGCTGCCGCCGTTGATTGTAATATCGCCCGGTGTACCGCTTGCGTTTGCACCTGCACCAATTAGCGCGCCTTGCTTAGAGCCTTTTATGAACAGGTTTCCGTCTCTAATGATAATATTGCCATTTCGCTCGTTCATATCGCCGCCGATACCCGCACCTTGTTCACTCTTATAGATATACAGCGTATCTCTGCCGCTTCCGTAAATCTCAAGTGTAGAGTTGGCTCTGACATGAATCGCAGCGAATCCCGATGCGTTCGTGTCCATGTCAATGATGCTGGTTCCTGCAAATACGAGCGTATTATTGCCGCCTGCAAAGTCTATGACATTGCCTTTGTTCGCGGCATCTTGGAGGTAGTTGTCGATGTAAATGTCCTTAATCGTCAGCGTAGAATTTGGTTGCGTGAGCTTGATATACAAATTCTCATATGCAGACGTTGCGCCCATACCGATAAGCGTTACGTCTTTCGCGTTGATTGTCAGCGTTCCCGTTGCACCAGCACCGACGAAGTACGTACCATCGGTTAAAATTGTGTGCGTTTTGCTGATGTTGCCGTCGCCGAATATCTCTTTAGACGTGTCGGTATTTTCACTGTGCTCAGATTTTGTAAGCGCAACCGGAATGTTTGTGCTTGACGCTCTGAATTCCTTGACATCACCGTTGTAGCCCGGCGCAGAAATATGTGCAGTGTACTGTTCGCCGTCAACAAGCTCAAAAGTGAACACATTGTTGTTCTTCTGCGCGGTGAAGCCGCTGATTGTCACCGTTGCAGTCGCGCCGATGTCTGCAGGCGTAACGGTGAACGTAACCGTTGCCACCTTTTGGAGTGTGATTGCAACTGTTCTTGATGCATAGACCGACGTACTGCCCTCAACCGCAACGTAACCATCGGCCGTGACGGTGTAATAGTACGTACCGCTCGTCACACCCGATGCGTAATCCACCGGAGTTTGGCGCGTCGAATCGGAGAACACTTTGACTGTTGCATTTACATTTGTCGGTGTGATGTTGAATGTGAGCGCGTGAGTACTCGCGTCGCCGTTTGACTGCTCCCACGTGAGCAGCGGGAAGCCGCCATTGATGTTGTTCGTGTCGTCTTTGTATGCAGTGCCGAGGTTGAAGGCTGTGAAGGTTTCGTTTGCACGTTTACAGTTAATCGCGGCGTCGCTGTAAGAAGTATTTGCCGAGGTCTGATAATGATACCCAACGCAAAAATCGTCTTGCAATGAGCGTCCGTAATTTTCTGCAACCGATAATGCTCCCTTGTTGTAGCAATTCTTGATGTTCGTTTGATTGACTTGAGCCATACCAGCAATGCCGGAAACACTGATGTATGAAGCATAATTAGTACTCATATTAACCGTACTCGTAATATCGCCTGTGTTGTAGCAGTCGGTGATATTATGTATTCCGGTTTGTGTATGCCCAACGATACCGCCCATGTTCAAGGCACCGCCGCTTATCGAACCTTTGTTGAAGCTGCCGTTGACGTTACTGTTGCCGGCATTTGCATAGCCAACAATACCGCCTGCGGTTCCAACTGCCAACTGCATTGTGACTGGAGTTTCATAGTTAAATCGGTGGCTGTTGATAGCGGCAATATCTATGTTGCCGTAGTTTCCGCAGTTTTCGATTGTGCCGCCGGCAAGATTCCCGACAATACCGCCAACATATAGCGTCTTTTGTTGAACTGTTATATCCCCGTAGTTAAGGCAACCGGAAATATTCGTATTGCCGGCACTATATACAATGCCGCCGTATTCCGCGCCATCTCCTGTAAAGTTCACTCTGCTGACGCAATTTATGATGTTGGACGAGCTTGCATATGTTACAATTCCTCCGACAGGGTCAGTGTAAACTTCGTTTTGATAGAAGTTGAAATTGTGATCGGAAGCCGTGAGCGTGATGCTTCCTTCGACAGTCAAGCCCTTAATCGTCGCGTTGGATATAGATCCAAACAGTCCAAGCAGTACTTGCGGTTCGCTCCCTCCGATGACGGAACCTTTGTCAGTATTACCGCCCGGCTTATTCCTAGTAATGTTCAGACCGCTTATGGTGTGTCCGTTGCCGTCAAAGATACCTTTGAACGGATTTGCCTTCGTACCAATTGTCAGTTCGCCCCACGGCTGTGTTAGCACGATGTCAGACGTGAGCTTTACATTATATCCAATCCTCACGTCACCGCTCGTAGGCGCAAGCTCATTGACATAAAGCGCAAACTCGCGGAGTTCAGCTTCGGTGGAAATTTCACGAGTTAAATCATCTTCGACAAACTCAGCTTTGAAGTACGTCACAGATGCGCTATTTGCTGCAATTGTTACACTTGGCGACGTAGTGGGCTTCCAATCATTCTCGTCTGTTGATGTGTAGAACATCTTGACACGATATCCGGCGTCGGGTACCACGTCGAAGTACACCGTGCCGGAACTGAAGTCCGATGGCAAGGGGGAACGAAGTGTCACCGTGCCGTTGGGCGTGCCCGTAACGAGAATATTCTTAGCATCCGTCATAGTGACGTTAATCGTGATATCTGCCGACGTCATAATGATTGAATATGTTTTGTTCGTCAACGACAGGGTTGGTGATTGCCCGCCACCACTCTTGTTTACACCTGCAAGCGAATAACCAGGGTCTGGTGTAATCTTGAGTGTAATGTACTCCTGCGACGGGGCTTTTTTAGAATCTGTGATGTCACCCAACGTATTACCGGAAATGGTGTATGTGAAGTTACTGCCGTTTACTGTGATGTTGTATGACCTAATAGTTGTAACCGAAATCGTTACGTCGGTTGCCGGCATTACAAATGAATATCTCCCGTTTCCAAGGTTAGTGGCTTGGTATGTGGAGGTATTACTCGAAGACCTAACGCTGACCGCGGAAAATGCATAGTCTGCATTCATAGCGATGGTAAACGTTACGGTTTCTCCTGCTTTTGCGGCAGTATTGTGCGTTTGCGGTGTTTGTCCAGTGAGGTCAATGCTATCATCACCGCTTTTAATGCTATATGTGTAGCCCGAGCCGCTCAACGTAATGTTATATTTTTGCGTCGGGTCTGCCGTAACTACGATAGTCGCCTTGTTACTATCTGTGCTCGCCGCCGCACCGTCTTTTGTGTTTGTGACACGGCAGAAGTATTCGATAGTTCCGATTGCGCTTGTCGGGGGCATGTATGTCGCCGCCGTTGCGCCGGAAATCACTGTGCTTGTGCCGCGATACCACTGGTAGGACAACGTTCCGCCGTCAGACACAGTAGCCGCAACACTTAATGCCGTTGCCGTTGCGTTTTGGTAATAGTTCGCACTAATCGGCTGTGTCGTAATTGTCGGAGTTGCGGCGGTTGCCGCAAGCTCCAACGTCGCAGCAACCGTCGGAATTACCGTTCTTGCCGCAGTGACGGTGTACTGGTTTGTTTCACCAACCTGCGTAAAGCCCGTGGCTGTGAGGCTTTGCAATGCGTAGTTCGCGTTCGGAGATGCCGTAATCGTCAGAGTTTCGTCTGCGCGAACAATGTCTCCGCTCGTAAGAGGAATGCCACCCCGACTAACAGAGAGCGTGCCGTTAGCCGGGTTAAGAAAATTTACCGTATATGCATATGTCGCGACGATGCTCTTGACATCAGCAAATGCTTCGGTGCTTGTGTCAAGAACATATGTGGTTTTTCCGAATACGTTGGTAGCGTCATGAGCAACGCCGTCAACGTAGATAACATCAAGTTTATAGCCTGTTATGGGCGTGAATGTGTAACCCGTTTCTGCGCTGTAGCTGTGGTCGCCGCCGTATCCGGAGCTGACGTTGATACCTACTGGTTCGGGGTCGGATGTTCCGCCGGAGCCCGCGTCATTACTGACAATGATTTTTGTGACTGACGAACTGACATACTCATTGAAGGCAAGTCCAACAGATTGATTGCTTGGACTCTGCACGGCACTGGCTTGAACACCACTGGCATTTCTATTTAGGCTTACATAAACTGGATATTCGCCCTCTGGCGCATTTTCTTCTATTTTTATATGAAGCGTGAATATCTTGCCTGTGTAGTTTGTTCCCGCACTGTCTGTTGTGTTTCCAAACTGGAATCGTCCACCCGCACCAATGCCTGTATTGGATTTTGTTAAGATCGCCGTACTCATTGTTTTCAGAAATGCAGGAAGATTTTCGTTGACCGTCACATTGCTTGCATCGTTTACGTTGTCCGTATTTACACCCTTTATATAACCACTATGGGTATTGTTGTTGTACAAATACTGTGTGTCTTCAAACAAAACGACAAACATAATACGCCTATATGCCTCTGGCGCATTCGTAAGGGAAACCTCAATATCTACAGTATCACCGGGGGCAACTGTTATCGTGCCATGAGCTTCTTCTGCGGATGCTGTAATTGCAAATGACGGGAATACTCCTAACAACAAGAGCACTGCCAACAATAGCGCAACCACGCTTTTGCCCGTGTATTTTAGTTTATTTGCACAGTTCATAATTCTTACAGATACCTTTCTCATATATCCTAAAATTCGTGAGTTACACGGGGGAGCATTTTGCTCCCCCGTGTAACCAGCGTTTTGAATTCGCTAAAACACTAAGTAGATAGTATTGTTTGCAATGTCACGTGCAAAGCCGAATGCATCGTTCACGTATGCGAAGCGAGAACGATCTTTGGCCGTCAAGGCATATTCCGGTGTTCCTTCTGCAACAACAATACCCTCATCTTCATTAGCGACGCTGACTGTAATGGTATTGTTCAGACTATTTAAGAGTTCAATGCGCGTATCCGCCTCAAGGCGTACCACACCATTGAATATTGTATTTTGATCCGATACGACGTTAATCAACATTCTACCCTGTACAAGCTGGGAAATGCCACCAATAACAATCGGTTCTGTTCTCACAACGACGCTATACTGGCTACCACTGATTGTACTTTGGTTCACTTCCAAGGTTCCGTTGCCGCCGACGTCAATTCCAATCGTATTGTACAGCACATCGCCAACTACGGCTTCTGCACGAACAGCAAGATCGCCACCGGCGTTGACTCGGAACACCGTGCCGACAGGGGTTATAGTTGTGCCTACATAGGCAGGGTTCGTCGAATCAATGTTGTTGAAGCGAAGGTTTCCGACGATAAACCGCTGCACATTCACTTCAAACATAGGCCCGGCGTTCGCTGCGCCACGCCAAAGGACGGGTATACCGTTGCCAATGATTTCTTCATTAGCATTAACCTGAATGGTGTTCAAGACGGCGATGTAAACATTAGCAGTTGTGGAAACCGATGCGATTTCTACAGCTCTTTCGAGTGTCCTGACGGGCGTGCCATATTCACCCGTGCCAGTCACATCGTTGCCGCTGTTGCTTAAATAGACAATCGGAAGATTAAGGTCGCCGCCGCCCGGATCTTCGGGATCTACCTCGTCGAGGGGATCATCGACAGTCGATGAATTCGTGAGCCAAGGAAGATGACCATTTGCACCTGCCCAATACGATGTCTCACGATCTTCGTTAAGTGCTGTTGCCAGCGCCGCCGACTTCATCGCGGGGGGATCAAGCAGGGGGTTCCCAGGTAAATCAAGCGGCAACCGTGTACCAGTTTGAGCCACAGTGCCTTGATATGTACCGCCAACGAGCGAATAGTTGTTTCCCCATGTACCTTCTGCTACGTTATCAACAATAGGATTATTCTGTATGGGGTTCTGGTTATTGCCAATTATCGGGTTGCGGAAGTTGTTTCCGGAAATCACGCCCGTGTTATAGCAGTTCCGAACGATGGAGAGAGCGTTATTAAATGCGGTGATTCCACCAACCCAGTTGCCGCTGGGGGGATCTTCGTTACCGAGATAGATGATACCGCCATTGATAGCGCCGGTGTTGAAGCAATCAACGATGGTCGCTGCCCAAACTGCAATGTTATTGTTGCCGTTACGTCCGGCAATACCACCTGCGCCGTTGGCACCGAGCTCTAACGTTGAAATTTCGCCGGTGTTGTAGCACGACGCAATATGGGCGAAGTTCTGTCCTGCAATACCGCCAACCACTCTACCGCCCGTGACCTGCGCGGTGTTATGGCTGTTGATTATGATACCTTCGTTGCGGCCTGCAATGCCGCCGTAGTTAATGCCCGTGCCAATAATGCCGCTGCTCGGTGTGTACGCGCAATTATTTATCACACCGGTATCGGATACAAAACCGGCAATACCACCGATATTGTTAGAACCTTGAGCCGAAATGTTGACCGTGCAGGTAACATTTTCGATTGTGCCGGCATTAAAGCCAACGACACCGCCGAGGGCTTCGTGGTCAGTTGCGAATTGAATCGTCGTTGAGCCGTTCACAGTGAGATTGCGGATAGTGCCAGACGCTTCCAAGTATCCGAATAACCCCTGACCGTTGCCGGGCTCAAAGTTATCGTAAACGTTAATAGAGCATCCGTTGCCGTTAAAGGTTCCGGCAAAGCCGACTCCCGCAGTTACTGTAAGGTTGTTATCATTATCCATGCTAATGCACAAGTTGTCATCCTTAACCGTACCCCACTGCGAAAGAACATTATATCGCAGGTTAACGGTTTGTCCATAAAACCTTTCCCCATCTTTGATTTCGCAAACGAAAGCTTCCCATTCGTCTGAATTGGTTATTTCCGTTGTCTGCCCCACCGCACTTGCAGTTAAGCCGAGCCCTGCGAACAGGGAAACGATGAGCGCGAGCGAAAGAAGCAATGATAGCGCTTTTTGTCGATTCTTAAACTTAAACATTGTGGTCTCTCCCTTCAAAATTTACTGTCATAGAGACAGCATTTGGGAATTACTACGATTTTTGCGTTGCTCACTGAGTATTTTTGCGGCTAACCGACCCTACTGTATTTCGATTAGCTTTGAACCGCCCCGCGGTCGAGATTAGAGTTCCTCGCTTGAAATGCTATCTGCCGGGTTTGGATATATACTGGCGTGCGCCTCGCTGAAGGTCAGCTCACGCGCTGTGGTTTTGCGAACGCCCATCGTTCGCGGTTTGGCTTTCGCTTTATAGCGTGCGCCTCGTTGTCGGATTGCGCACACCGCACGCGGTTGCCAAGGGATTTAGAGATATTCGTGGTTTGATGTATCCGTCACAAATTGGCGCCGAACACAATAGACTACAAAATTGATGCACGTATTTGGTGTCTTGTTGCCTGCGAGGAACACTCAGCGTCCGTTTTTCGTTGAACTGCGTTTTGCGGATGGCAGTGGCAATCGACTGCATCCGCTTGAGGAAAGTCCTATTCCTCGACGATCCGGCTCATTATATACTGCTACATTTCTCGGTATTCTCATTTGCCATCACCATCCCTCCAAAGTCTTAGAAAAATCGTATTATCTCAACGCGGACATTCCCGCGATGTGACCGTGTTTGCGAAACCTATTACCTCAACTTAGCGACTTGTGCCGCGTCCGATTTTAGCATCGCGACAAGCTCTACTTCGCTCTCTGACCATATTTCTGAATTTAGGTGCAGATGCGCGGTCGGACAGAGCGCGAGCTGTTCGGCTTGAATGTACGCTTTCGCCTTGTCTGCAATGCTATCTCTTTTTTCTTCATGATATTTTTGTGGTTGTATCGTCTTTCATATGTTCCGGTTCGTCGGAACCCAATCCATCAAATTTCTACACCACTCGGCTTATTCTGTATATCGTCAACGCGAGTTTCCTCGCGGTTTGCACTTTTATGATGCCGCCGCTAACTTTGTCGCGGCCGTCCGTATATCCGCACGCTGCTTGTCCGTGCCCATCAGCATTGTTCTGCGCTCCGCCCATTCCTGCGCGGTTATGTTCGCGCGATCCTCGGCGTTCGGATTATCTCGCAAGTACGCGAGCCTGTCGTTTGCGGCATCGAGTGCGTCGCTCCTTAACTTCGCTTGCGTTTTCGGGTTAATTCTGCGCAATGCATAGTTTTTTATCCAACCGCACAGTTGCCTTTGAGAAATATCATAATCGCGGGCGACATGTTCGATGCTCGTGCCGTGGCGAATCACAATCCATGCTGTTAGGTTTTTCATTCTCTCATAAGTCAATGTTTCGCGTCCTCTCGTTTGCCTCCCCCTCACCTAATCCGCCGAGGCGCAAGCGCGATGTTGCACATCGCACCTGCCCCATCGCCGCGACGGATACTGGAAAAAATACGCGTTTGGTAGGAAGTCGGATGTAGGAAAGGTACAGAAGGAGGTATGTATCAAACTCCGCAAGGGAGGTATTCGTGATTTGTGAGTCGTCCGATGCGGTGCGCTCCACAGAGGTCACAATGAAACGCACCGCGGACCAACGATTACTAATGCCGGAGATTTATATGCAACCCATATGGGTAAACACCGAATATAGCTGATGAAAACCTGTCGCCGTAACCGCTGGTCGGGGCGGCTTAGCACACCCGCCCCGACATCGCGGTTGTAAGAAAGGAGATCTATGCTAAAACCAGAGAAAACGTTATGTAAACCCTTGGCAGGTCAACACCGGATTCAAGTTCCCATTATGATTCACGCGTTACGTGAATCATACGGCGGCTTTTCGGCTGTAAGCTGAAAAATTGGATTTTGCTTTTTCTACTACGCAGAAAAAGGCTCCTTGTTCGCACACGAACAAGGAGCCTTAATAGCCCTTAATAACAACATCGGACAGACCGCACCTACCGTTGCAGATGCTTGAGTGGCGTCGGATTACTCTAATCCCGGCCAATATCATTATTAAAGCTATTATTCCTTCTCGGTGCAAAATGCAGTATCTAACTATAAATCGCATAATGCTGTGAAGGGCTTTACGTTTCCTGCGCTTCTCTGAACCGTTTGAAAAGAAGCATAGCCCCCGTGTGGAGTTCAATGACTCCAACAGGCCACACGCTCATAGTGTAAACACCTTAGACACGGTGGCACGAAAAAACAACTTAAATTGTCAAGAGTTTTGCTTTGTAGCTTACGGCAATCAATAACACGCTTATTCAAGAGCTATTTAGCCGTGGCTTCAACATAACACATTACAAAAGGAAATGCAACCCTTTTGTTTGGAAAAATATAACGATTTACATGTAAAATACAACAAAAATTTGGTAGATTCAGAAGAATCTACCAAATTTAGACAGTGTTCGTCATTTTTCGTTCAATTTCGGGAATCGCTCCGCGAAGGACTGGCGCAAATACGCTTCGCTCTCGTCGAACCATTCCGCAAAATCTGCCGCATGCTTTTTTCCGGCCGGCGTTACCTTTGTCTTTGCAGTTCTGCCTCGATTCGTATCAAAAAACGGTGCAGTAACTCCGCCTTGCATGCGGTTGATTATTTTCCAACCGTGAGAAGATGCCATGCCCATAATGCGCCACACCTCCGTCAAAGATTGTGTTTCCTCGGTCAACCGCAATATTTGCACCATTCCACGCCCGTAGAACGCGTTCTCGCGCGACATTGCGAGGTTGATTGACGGGTGTATTTGGTGCAGCGAGTGCCTTTCAATGAGCTCCTCTTTTCGCTCCGCCGTAAACCCCTTGGCGCACACATCTGCGGTAACTCCGGCATCATCAGTCTCAACAACCGCAAGCGCGTCCGCGCGAGAATTGAGCAACGCGTCAATCCCTCCGCTTTGCAACAGCTCCGGTATCAGCGAAGTAGCAATCAGTACGGGCCACCCACGTTTGCCTTTGTACGATGCAACCGCAAGCTCCGCGTCGGATTCCATAAGCTGCTGATACGTCTCGGTGTTTATGAACGGATAATTCGCAGGCACTATGAGCACGCGGTCACACTTCATTCGCAAATATCTCAACCCGCAGAAAAAGGAGTTCTTTTCATTGAGCTTGTCATATGCGAGAACGCCCGGATAGAAGAAATCCGCGCCGAGGCGCGTGCATTTCGCAACGACAGATTCCATGCTCTTATCGCCTGTAATGAGCACGCGAAACGGCTTGGCAATCAGCAATGTCTTTATTAGGCGGTGCATCGGCGGATAGTCGTATTCCTCGGTTGTCGGGTCGTAGCCCTCCGGTCCTTCGATTATTAACGCGTCTGTTCTCATTGTTTGCATTCTCTTTCGGTTATTTGTACAACGACTAATAATATCATGAAAAGCGGTGCGCCGTCAAGCGACAGCCGCGCTTTTGTCGCTACATATCGCACGTTGGTATTGCGCGCGTGGTTCAACTGGTTGCGAACACTCTTTTGCGGAACACATTCCGCAAATGCATTGCCTTGCAATAGTTTGCGGAGTATAATGTTGACACAACGAACTGCGGAACTGCATATGTATATTGTTGAAATGAAACGTGTTGCCGCGTCAGAGAAACACCGCGAACAACCGACCGTCTATCATCTCAAAGAACCACTCGGCGGCGCAACCGCGCACGTTGAAGCGAATGTAGTTCCAATCCGTCGATTCATTTACGGGAACGCGCGGCACCTTCTTCGTTATGACGTACCGCGCACCCGGTTCGGTTATGTCGATCTCCGCCTCGCGCAGGATTTTAATTCTCGACACCTCGAACAAAAATTCAGCGTTAATGAGAATTTTCGCTTCCTCATCGGTGAGGTAGCCGTACCCTTCTGCTTATGTATATGCGAAGTGACATTTTAGTGTAATAATGTGATTACTTTCACGAGCACACTAATAATTGTGTGATTGCTATTGCATTTTGCGAAACCGCAGGTTATAATAAAAGTGTGATTATTTCCTGTTAATCATCAATAATTGTGTGATTGAGGTGTCGTATGGAGCGATTTATTATAAAAGACCTGCTCAAATGGAAAAACTCAAAGTACCGAAAGCCGCTAATTTTGAAGGGCGTGCGGCAGGTCGGAAAAACATGGGTCCTCAAGGAGTTCGGCAAGCTAAGCTACGAAAACACAGCGTATTTTAACTTCGACGAGAACAGCGAGTACAAACAGTTTTTTGAAACCACGAAGGACGTGGAGCGCATTTTGCAAAATCTTACGCTGGCAAGCGGTCAGAAGATGTCGCCGGAAACGACGCTCATAATCTTCGACGAGGTGCAGGATTGCCCGAACGTCATAAACGCATTGAAGTATTTTTGCGAGAATGCGCCGCAATATCACGTCGTTTGTGCAGGCTCACTCTTAGGGCTTGCGTTGTCAAAACCATCCTCGTTTCCTGTTGGAAAGGTAGATTTTCTGCAAATGAATCCGATGTCGTTGAGCGAATTCTTGCTTGCCAACGGCGACGAGAACCTTGTCCGTTTTATGGAAAGCGTTGAAACACTTGAACCATTGCCTGACGCATTTTTCAATCCGCTGTACGAAAAATTGAAGATGTATTATGTCACGGGCGGTATGCCGGAGCCTGTGCTGATGTGGACGGCGGAGCGCGATGTGGACGCTATGCAGACCGCTCTGTCAAATATAATCGGGGCATATGAACGCGATTTCGGTAAGCATCCCGAAGTGAAGGAGTTTCCGAAAATCTCTATGATTTGGAAATCCGTACCGTCGCAGCTTGCACGAGAAAACAAGAAGTTTTTGTACAAGGTTGTTAAAGCGGGTGCGCGGGCAAGAGAGTACGAGGATGCACTGCAATGGCTTGTTGATGCAAGTTTAGTCAGCAAGGTTTATCGCAGCACCGCGCCGGGGCTGCCGATTTCTGCATACGATGATTTATCCGCGTTCAAAATTTACCTTGTGGACGTGGGACTGCTGCGGCGTTTGGCGCAGCTTGCACCAACAGCGTTCGGTGAGGGCAACCGGCTGTTCACAGAGTTCAAGGGCGCATTATCCGAGAATTACGTTTTACAGGCACTTACAAATCAATTCGAGGTAGCACCGCGCTACTGGTCGCAGTCGAATCCTCCACACGAGGTTGACTTTTTGATTCAACGTGAAAACGACATTTTTCCCATTGAGGTCAAGGCTGAAGCTAACGTCGAAAGCACGAGCTTGAAGCGATACAAGGAAAAGTTCTCCGAACAAACAAAGCTGCGCGTGAGATTTTCGCTGAGCAATTTGCGACTTGATGGTGACGTGCTGAATATCCCGCTGTTTATGGCGGAGTATGCGGATAGGCTGATCGGACTGGCGTTGGAAAGATTGTAATCACGCGTGTTTCGAGGCCAAAGACTTGCGGAGTACGTTCGCGCGCCTAATGCGTATAACGGCAGCAAAAATGCGAAAAACAAGACAAGCGGAGCTGTTCACAATTGATGTGAACAGCTCCGCTCGGCATATGTATATTGCTGAAATGAAACGTGTTGCCGCGTCAGAGAAACACCGCGAACAACCGACCGTCTATCATCTCATAGAACCACTCGTTGGCGCAGCCGCGCACGTTGAAGCGAATGTAGTTCCAGTCCGTCGATTCGTTTACGGGAACGCGCGGCACCTTCTTTGTCCTAACGTACGGCGACCCTGGTTCGGTTATGTCGATCTCCGCCTCGCGCAGGATTTTAATTCTCGACACCTCAAACGCAAATTCAGCGTTAATGAGAATTTTCGCTTCCTCATCGGTAAGAAAGCCGTTCGGTTTATCAACGCTGTTGCCGCTGCAATCGAGGGTTGAACGAGGACCGCCGCCGGCGGCGTAGAGTTTATCGTAATCCGCTTGAGTCATGTTTGTTCCTGTTGTAGACATAATATTCTTCCTTTCCGCGCAGGGAGAGCCGTGCCCTCCCTGCGCTTGCGCGATTTGATTGGTGTGTAGCATCCGGTCGAACTCATCGTCGGCGGAATCTGTTGCGTTACGCCTGCCGCCGCTTGTCGTAGGCATAAATATATGCGTGATATTCGCCGGGCTCCGGTGTGCAGCGAATGCAATAGCGATAGTTTTCGCTCTCGGTAATGTAGCAATAAACTCGGTCGTTAATTGCCCCGTCAGCGTGTTCGGTGCAGTATTGCTGCATACAATCAAGGCTGCTCAGTAAATCGCTCCTCAATTCTTTGACGACTGCATCAAGCTCAGCCTTAAACTCGGGTGTGTTGAGCTTGTCGTCATTGTGCGGCCACCATGTAGTCCAAAACTCCGAACCGCTGCCGAAATCTGCACGCAGGTGTCCGACCGTACCGCACCGCGCGTCTCTACCATCTGATGTATCGGTGTAGAACAAATCTACCTCCGTCGATGCCGCGCTTCGCAATTCAAATTTCATACGTATTCCTTTCTGCGCAAGCAGCGCAATTCGCGCTGCTTGCCAAGTCCGTTTTTCAGCTAAAGATACACCGCAACAGCATTAGCTGATATAGGTGCGCCTTAATAGTCTTGTCGAGGCTTGTCGCCCACTTTTCATACAATTTCGCGTTCGACTTTTGCAGAATCAAAGCGAGCCGGCTTGAAATTATGTCTGCTCCTGTAAAGAAATGGAACCGTCACCAAGCCGCTATCTACCTCGACAACATCGCCGTATTGCAGCTCAAAACCATAAACATCTCCGACACCTTCGGTCTGCGTCGATTCATAGAACGCCTCAGCGGTTGCCCCATAGGGGTGTTCAAACGCAAGAGCATAGTGATGCTCAAAAGGACATTCGTACGCAGACTCGATTTTGTCGTTAATAAGAAGATTTTCTAAGCCGAAGTGCGTCGCCATTTCATCCTTGAACCTGTACACGCGGATTACCGTAGGGTCAAGACGCCTCGGGCACCATTTCGGTGCTTTTTCTCTCGGGTCGCGGCTTGAGAACCGCTTCGGGTTTCTGCGTTTCTTGAACCCGTAGCAATTGGTGCCTTTGTGGTGCTCGCATGAGGTGCATTTGGGTTCTGTGAAGTCGTATTTGTGCATTTTTTATTCCTTTCCGCGCAACGCTTACACGCCCTGCGCCATCGTCAAAAACTCCTGTTCCGTCAGCACCGTAACGCCGAACTCCTGCGCTTTTGCGAGCTTGCTACCCGCTTTTTCGCCGCAGATGAGGTAATCGGTGTTCGCCGAAACCGAGCTGCCCGCCTTCGCGCCGAGCGATCCGATGTAGGCATTGATGGAGTCGCGGCTGAAGTGTACGAGTTTTCCCGTCGCAACGATTGTGCGACCGATGAACGGATTATCCGCGACCGGCGCCGCTGTAGTTGTTTTTTCAATGTTTACCATTTCTTGAAGTTCCTCCCACAAAACATAATTTTCTTCCTCACTGAACCAGCAGTGAATGTTAGCGTTCATCGCCGCGCCGAAGCCTTCGAGTGCAGAAAAGTCGTAGCCGCGGTTAACCGTAGCCTCAAGCTCGTCTAAATCGCCGTCGAAGATGCTGTTCAGCACCTTTGCTGCCGTGCGGCCGATGGTCGGAATATCCATCGCAACGACGAATCGCTCAAAAGTAGTGGTACGACTCGCTTGAATCGCCGACCAAAGACGCTCCCAAGACTTTGCGCCGAAACCCTCCATGCTACGAATTTCGTACTCGTGCTCTCCTAAACGATAGATGTCCGTGAAGTCGTTCAGCCAACCATTGTCAATGAAGTTCTTTAGCGTCGCTTCCGACAAACCTTGAATATCCATAGCTTTCTCGCCGACGAAGTGAACGAATTTCCGCAGCTTTTGCGCCCCGCAATCGGGATTGCAGCAGTGGAGCGTTTCGGTATCATCACTGATTCTAATGCGCGTCGCCGTTCCGCAGGACGGGCAAGACGGCGGTATTAGCCGTTCGTCGAAGCCGTCGCGGTCAAGATTTTCCTCAACGTGCGGAATAATCATGTTGCGCTTTGATACGAGAATCCGATTGCCGATACTCAGCTCAAGGTCACGCATGAATGTGAGATTGTGCAGGCTTGCGCGCGAAACCTCGGTACCGTCAATTTCAACCGTATCGAACAGCGCGACAGGCGTTATCACGCCGGAGCGTGACGGCGACCATTCAACGCCGCGCAGTACAGTTTCAAAGAGTTCGTCGTCGAATTTGAACGCCAGTCCGTCCTTGAAATGATGCCCGGTGCGTCCGCAGGTTGCGGAGTACGCAATATCGTCGAAGGTCAGCACGATGCCGTCAATCGGGATATTTGAATGATTTGCCGAAAAGCGCAGTTCGTCTATTGTCGCCATCAAATCATCGAGCGTACCACGTGATGTCAAGTAGTTCTCGCACGGCGTAAAGCCGCAAATTCCAAGATGCGATAGCTTACCGTGCTTGCTGTTAGCGATTTCGGCATCTTCATCGAACCCCAACAGCACGTTAAACGGCGAGAATCGCACGCGGCGTTTCGCGCATTCGGCGGCATCAAGATTGCGTACCGAGCCGGCCGCGAGGTTCCGCGCGTTGCGGTACGGTTTGCCTGTGCTGTCGAGCAGTGTTTCTTTGAGTTCCGCAAAATCACTGGTGGTTATGTATGCCTCTCCGACAACCACAAGCGGTTGCTTATACGGGATTTCCGTTGGTATTCCCGTAATCGCGCGGGCGTTGTGCGTAACAATCTCGCCCACATCACCGTCGCCGCGCGTCGATGCGCAGGTCAATAGCCCATCGGTATATTCGAGCTTCAGCGTCAAACCGTCGAGCTTGTGCATCAGCATAAATCGCTGATTGCCCGCGAACGCCAGTAGTTCCTCTGCGGATTTCGTCTTTTCGAGCGACAGCAACGGAATTTCGTGCTGCGTCTTTTCGAGCTTGCTAACGACGGTGAAACCCACCGTCTGCGTCGGCGAATTGCTCATAACGATGCCGGTTTCGGTCTCCAAACGCACAAGCTCATCGTAGAGCCTGTCATACTGCGAATCGGAAACGGACGGCGCGTTGAGGTTGTAATACTCGTGCCGATAGCGGTTGAGCGTGGCGACGAGGTTGCGAATTTGTGTTGTGTTTTCTGTCATCACGATTTCCTCCAATTGTAATTATTAAGTACGTATTCGCTGATGCAGTGCAGATATTTGTTTCTCGCGCTTATGAGCTGCCCGGTTTCGAAATAATGTCCGTGGTCCCAGTCAATTGCCTTGTCTTCGTGGAACTGCAATCCGTTTGCAACGATATAGCTGTTGTCGGAGAGCCTTTCAATCAAAGCAATCTTGTGGGAAACAGCACCAAGCGACTCCATGTCCAACAACCTATATTTGAGGTCTTTTTCGTCAAGCTCGGTGTTGCGTGTTTCTGTTGTGTAGAGCCTATAGTCAGCCATTAGGTACTCCTTTTTCGACGAGGTAACAATCCTCGACATCCCAGCCTTCATCGCCGCCGTTTTCTTCCCCCATGTAGCGTTCAAGCCGAACATATGGGTCTGTACCATCAAGGTTGCGACTGTGGATAGAATACCCACTGAGCATATTGGGGAGAAACACCTTATTATTGCTGCTAACGATGTATGTGCGGCTCTCTTTAGGATGACTCTCGGGAAAGCTGTCCTCGGTAAATACGATGTGCGCGGTCAAGTGTTCTTTCGGGTGGTTTGCCTCGTGCTCTATAAAGAGCTTTTTCAATTCAGAATATGTCATAGCATTTCCTTTCTGCGGGAATTAGCCGCCCGGCTCGGCTCCGAGTGCAGTTATTTGCACTCGGAATCAATCAAATCGAACAGCCGCGCCTTTAACCGAATAATCTCACGGTCCAAGACGTCGATGTGTTCCTTCAGCGGAGCGACCTGTTCAGCTTCTGTGCGCGCCGCAAAGCAATCGTCTTTCCAAACCTCGACCATATGCTGCGCTTCTCCAAAATTGCAATTGACCGCCTTGTATTTGGTTTCCCAAAGCTCGGCTGTTGCTTGCAATTGGCGGTTTTCCTCGCGCAGTCGGTCGCAATCCTCCTGCACCGCGCCTCTGACATATAGCTCACGTGTTGCTCTCGAAATGTCAAATTCGTGTGCCTTTACGATGTGCGGCTTTTGCTCCTTTAACCACGCTTCGACGAAAACCTCTTTGCTCTCGCTCTGCGCCATGTAAAGCGGCTCAACCACCTCTGTGTAGAATTGCGCAGTAACGTGAACCTTTGAAATCACGACAAATTCATTGTGATCCATCTGCATGCCCTCCCGCAATTTTTTTAGATAACGCGCGGTGCTTCCACTTCGGATGCTCGCACACTACTCTCAGCGTTGCGGCGTAGTCGCTCTCACGCAGATAGCTGTACGAACGAAGGAACTCCGCTTTCGACAATGTGAAGAAATCTTCCATTTTGTCACCGTCGCCGCAGAAATCGTTTTCCACACCATCGCTTTCGGCTCTGTCACGAACCCACGCGCCGTAAAGCTCGGCATTGCCGTAAACCTTGAGGCATTTTTCCTGCATCAACTTCAAAATGCTTGCAATCTCGCTGTGAACAAGGTCATAGACATCCGTTTCGTCGCTTTGGCTACCATCGGCATACCTTATAATGTAGTAAACATGCAAATGACGCTTTTCGGGATTATAGTCCGCATACAAATCCATCGAATCATCGGTGTCATGCGTGCTTAATCCGAAACGCTTATCCACATCGAACCACGTTTGCAGGTACACGTTCCAGCCGGATTCTGTCTGCAGCATGTCGCCCTCGATTACGATATTTTCCTCGGTTATGAGGTTGAGCCGCCTGTCTATTTCGGCATCCTCGTAGATGAGATTGCCGTCCTCGTCACGTAGGGCGTTTTCCTTTGCGAAGTCGTCAAGACGCTCCACGATTTCATTTACATCGACCTCCACCAGCTCGCCGACCTCGTAAAGAAGGTCGATGAGCTCGGTGTAGCTTTCGCAGGTCGGCGCTTCGGGGCGTGGAAAACCGCTGCCGAAGTGAAATTCGAGAATGTCGTTGAGTGTCGTTTCCACTTTCGTCATGCAGCGTCGTCCTTTCTCTTTTCGGCGTATTTGCCGAAGTTCAGCTCGTAGATTGCTTGTTCCGCTTTTTCGTTGTCACGCCAGCCGAAGGTAAGCGTCGCGCGATGCGGTCCTTGTCCGACATGGACGGTGACAATGCCCTTAGACACCTGCATCAGCACGTCGTCGCGCTTTGCGCAGACAACGGTTAAGTTTACAATTTGGAGCATTATGCACCCTCCATTTCTGTCGCGTTCGCGATTGCAGCCTGTTGCACGAGGTACCAATCCGGCACGCTGTCAATGTAAAACCCGTCAAACACCGTTTTCTCGGACTCGCTGCCTACAGCACCGCACATGGCACAAGTAAACTGATGCTGTACATATCCGTCAGCGTACTCCGACTGGTTAAAGGATAAGTCGTCGTTACCGCAAATGGGGCAAGTGGAGGATTCCGAGGCTTCACTGGCAATGAACATGGAATCCTCTAATTCCGTGATAGGACCTTGCTTTTGCAGAATTTCATCCGCAAGGTTCTTTACGGTTTCGAGGTAGCCCTCATCGTATATGCGGTAGTCGAACGACGTGTGTGTTTCCCGGACATAGCCGCAAAAACGTGTGACCTTGCCGCCGGGCATCGCGCTGTAGAGCTCGCTGAACATATCGCTACCATCTTCAAAGTGGTAGTCGTTTTCGAGCATCTCACGAAGCATTTCCGTAGGTTGCCCGTGGTTGCCGCGATACTTGCAGAACTTGCCGTCATTCTTAATAAGCGCGTCCTTTGCAGCGGCTATCCGTGCTAAGGAATGCTCGCGGTATAACGACTCGCCGCGCCCTGTTCCGAGCGTATCAACCAAATACCTGATACCATCTTTTTTCATGTAGACGGCTCTATATTTGCTTTTACCTACCTTGTGCGTATGGGTTTTCTCGGTGAATTTTATCATTGCTATGATTTCCTTTCAAATTTTTACGCGGCAATTTTGCCGCGTCGCCCATGCAAAACCTGCTGCTCCCAAAGTGCAAGAAAATCCAACACCTCGACGCTGGCTTCGCGGTTGTCATTGCCGCGCTTTTGCTTTATTTCCCCGTCCTTTATCTCCAGCGTGCAGAAGGGTTCGTCCAAGTTTGCCCTCTGCCGCAGGAACAGGACAATCGACTCGCCGGAGGCGACACGTTTTGCGTAAGTGCCGACACAGTGGTGCAGCTTATGACCTTCAGCGACAAGCTCTTCCGAGGATTTCGGCGGTATTATCGCGTAGGTATCGTCTGCGAAGCCGTATTGCTCGGTTAGTGATTGATACGCCCCGGCAATTCTTGCGTTGTAAATCTCAGCTTCACGTTTGTCATGTAGGAGATTCGTTGTATCGTGGGCCTCGGTCAGATTGCGCGGAAACAGTACAAATTCGTCGGTGAAGTCGTAGCCGAGCTCGCTCCCCATTTCGAGATAATCTCTGTAATCGGAAACTGCCATGCTCGTATACTTATTCGTCTTTTGCTCCCGTTCACGCTGCTGCTCAATGTAGCGAATCATTTTGTGTGCCGTTGTAAATTCCAGAATGTAGCACAGGTTTGATTCGTCATAAACATCGTTCTCTTGGAGCCATTGCAGAGTGTCGAGGTTAAAATGGATACCATCAGCACGGAAGACGCGAACTAATTCCAGTGTCGCGCCTGTGGCATTTACCGCCTGCAACAGCGGAATATCCGCCTTTGCCACGCCAAGTATCTCGCGCATGTTTTTTCCGTCCGTGTTCAATGCACGGTTATAGCCGTATACCGCTTCACACAAAAGCTCTGTAAGACCGAGCTTGAACAGATATTCAATTGCCGGAAACTCTATGTATTTACGCAGATACGGCACCACCTCCAACGGTTCGTTTATCTGCACGGCAAACGGCTTTAGATGTGAATACTTCCACGGTGTTCCGTCGAGTTCAGCGTCGAGATTGCGGACGTATAAATGTCCGCATTGTTCCGCGTTAAAGTTTCTGACCCATCTGTTGGGAATTGGCCGATGCCCGCGTTTCCACGATGTAAGAATCCCGCGCCAAAACGCGTCATAATAGGGTTCAGCATCGCATTTATTTGAGCCTTCGCTTTTAACAAATATCCGCGAGGTTTCGTACACGCTCACGTCCGGATTCCTGCAATCTAAGTATTGACGCCGGACCTTGACTGTACGGACTACAACCTCTGTCGCGCTTATTTTTTGCACAACCAGCATCGTGCCGTGGTCGGTTGTGCGACTGCCCGTTTTCTTACGTGCCATTAATGTAACGCTTTTTTTGCATCGGGGGCACACACCTTTTGCGAGGTGCTTAACTCCGATTACGCTAACCTCGTGCTTGCAGGCTGTGCAGAATCCATCAAGAGGCTTTGTCGTTTTGCGGTACTCATAATAGATGTACGCCGGCAGCACCTCGCGGTGTATCCAGCCCTTTAGGTCACGCGGCAACGACGGCAGAACGCTCATGCGCGCTATGATTTTCCGTTCACGCGCTTTAATTCGTTTGACCTCTAATGCCTTAGCCAAATTCTCTTGCAGTCGCTCCAATGCATTCAAACCGTCGAAATCCGTAATGCCGCAGAATTTCGTCGCCCTGTTTTCGTCTGCCGCGGTGTAGAACGCGTGCTTAATATTGCGCTCAAACAGATTCTCAAAACGCGCAGTGCGCCACTTGATCGTGCTGTTCGGAAGATGCTCTAGCGTCAGATAAGCGTCCTTATTCTGGAACACAACGTATTGCGGCTTGCCGTACCCGCTTGCAACCTCGTTGCGTAGATACAAGTACAGAAGCAGTGTGCGTCGACCGGCAATGTTCTTTACGGCTGTGCGAACGATGTAGTCGATGGCTTTTGCGTGCAGGACACCGGAATTGAGATTAAATCTCAATTCCGGCTCCGCGTACCTGCGGCATTCTCGTTTGTTCATTCCCATAGCCTACATCCCCAGCGTCATTTGTCCGACATCGGCAGTCAC
>JGI994J12354_10000840_pt1 | contig 31232 bp, 22 predicted proteins | sample IntmicLarv3ML3BL_FD_12354 | JGI IMG/M metagenome (IMG submission 12354) | reverse complement strand
TCCAAAAATGAACGAAAACGACCTTAAGTTATGATTGAGGTTTACGAGTCCAAACTTTTATAAAAGTTTGATCAAAAAAAGTTATTTTAGCGCGATTTTCTTATTTTTTGTCGAGTTTAATTAAACTTGTAGAACAACTGCGGTTTTTGACAAAAAATTGCGAAAATCGCGCTAAAATGCTTTAAGTTTAGATTAAATTTACTAAATATTGCATTACATAGTAGGCAAGCGCAAATTTAGTCAGCTTTTTTAAGGTGGGAACAAACTTGTAAAGTTTATTTTTATTTTTGTTAAGAATATATAACAAAGTAACAAAATTGTAGAGCAAACTCCGGTAAATTCCATATCATTCCACAGCAAATTATGCTATACTATATAATGTTGAAGCTTATCTTAAGCACAAAAAAGCCAAGAGCTTAGTAAATGTTGAACATACGACTTGACATTTTATAGATTAAATGGTAAAATTTATGGGTTTAATTATTTTGTTATCATAATAGCATTATACTATTTCTATTTAATTTGAAGCGTATCAAAAAAATGAAGTGGATAAACTATTGTAGAATTTTTGACAAAACCATATAAAAATGAAACGAATGTCAAAAAACCATACAAAGTCAATTTATCGGTATAGCTGCTTGAGCACAATTATAAGACAACTAAGAATAAGGAGATTAAGAATGTTGGAACAGACAAAAATCGGTATTGTGTTATTTTTATTGGGGTGTCTAATTTTCCCCACGTACTTAGTACAAGCGCAAGCAGGAAGCGCTACACAAAATCCGGACAATGATGACCATTACGGGCATATTCATGGCTATGGTACACTTAATGATGCCGGTGACCCTTTCGTATTTGGTTGGATACCAACGCCTCCTGACGAAGGTGTTAATAACGATGCAACTGCCGTTATTGATATTATGACCATGCCAAAAACAGGTCCGCAACTAAAAGCTGTATTAAACTTAAATACTGACACCGAAATAGGCAAAGGAACTTTGATAATACAAAATAATAGCGTCTCCGGCAATGGAACTTCTATTATGTATGCCGGATCAGATACTAACATACTCGGAGCTGATTTCGTTCTTAACGGCAACATTACAGCTACTGTATCAACTGTCAAAGAGCATAACGCCTTTAGCTATTCTAATTATATGTTTGGTGTAGAATCTGATTATAAAAGTAGTATTATTCATAATGGAAATTTCACATTGGATTTTGATTTTTATACCTATTCTCCTGATGGACCACGCGGTATAGTAGCTTCTGGAACATCAAACTATACACTAAACGGAAATTTAGATATAAAGCAAATGAGGGCTGTTGGCAATAATGGCTCTACTAATACTCGTCATAATACTCTTATGCCAATAGGTGTACTTGCCTATGATTACAATACAAATTTCAATCCGAGTATTAGTGATGGTCCGTCACACGCAATTTTAGGTGTAGATGAAAATAACACCATCTCTATAAAGAATGTTATCGCGGAAATGATTGATACAAAAGTGCAACCAAACGCTAATGTATTCCCGCAAGGCATAAGAGCTGAAAGTACTAATTACGGACTTAATGAATCTACTGTTACCGTAAACGGTACACTTTTAATAGATAATGTGTTTGGAAAAATAGGAGCTGAAGACAATTTGATAGTTGCCGCCGGCAACTCATTCAGCGCAGAAGTTATCGGCATACATGCAGATTATACTTCAGGGGTAATATTAAACGCTCCGGCAACTATCAAAAATATTATCGCAGAAACTTATACTATAAGCGAGAATGGTTATACGAATGCAGTTGGCTTGGAATCTTTGTTTGACGGATATATTATTGCTAATGGTCCGTTGACTATTTCCGGTGTTTCGGCTAAAGCTTTAAAAGGTGATGCTTTTGCAAGCGGTGTTGTTGCATACGGCGGAACTGTTGATATTTTAAGCGACCTAGATATAAACGACATTTCAGTCGAAGGTGAGCCGGGTGGAGATCATTGGGCATTAGCTCTTTATGCCGGTGGAAATGGTGTTATAAACATTAACCAGCTCGGAGACACAACCATAAATAACATAAAAATGGAAGGCAACCTCAATGCTGATGGCGGTGGCGTTATTAATGCTAATTTAGATAATGACGAATCTTATTTACGCGGTCTTTTGATAGAAGATGGCGGAGTCATAAATATAAACTTCAGCCGTAGCGCTACTTGGGCTCCTACAGGGGACGACTATTTTTATAATGTTGCTACCGCTGCATTTACTAACAGTGTTATAGATATGGCTTGGTGGAACTTATCAAAGCTTGAGCAAGCTGTAATAAATAGTGAGACTGACTTTAGCCCATACTTTAGAACTATGGGACTGGAGAGCGCTACCATAAATAGTGGGTTCAGCTATGTCGTAAACTCAGATATAGACTATTTACAAGCTGACTGCTTTTATTTGGGCGAGCTTATCTCAAGAGACGACGAGCTTGCAGTTGGCGTACAAGTAGCTTATGACCCTATAATGGAAACATTCACAAATAGCATTGATGTCCTAAACGCTGCGAGCAAGATCCCTGTTTTTGTCTTTATAAACGCAAATGATAAAACAATCACAGAAGAGGCTTTAAAAACAACAAGAGATATTGGATTATCATCTTATGATATTTACCCAATTTTGACTCAAGATGATGAAGGTAATGGCGATATTACAATTTATTTAACCGGCTTTAGAAAAGAGGATGCCGGAGATGATGACCCTTCTGAGACTGTTAAGGCAGATGATGATAATATCATACTTATGAAGTGGTTACTCCGCTCACGTCTTGCAAACGACAACTGGATGCGTAGAGTCAGCGACCTTAGGATAGACCCTGAACACAATGATAATGGCGTTTGGGTGAGAATGTATATGGGAGAGCAAGAGTTTGACAGTAGCTTTGAAAACAGAAGCGTTGAGCAGTATTACTACGGCGGACAGCTCGGCATTGACAAAAAATATATTGGCGAAAACTCTACCCGTTACTTAGGTCTGTTTTTAGATGCTTTAACCACAGATAACACCTATGCAAGCGGCAGCGGAAATATGACAAATATCGGCGTTGGTGCTTACAGCTCTTGGGTTTTAGATAATGGTGCTTACATTGACCTTGTTGGTAAGGTTGGTAAATTAAATGGTGACTACAGGATAACTAACCTCAATAACGAAATAGTAGAAGCTGATTTTGATGCTTTAGATATGTCAGCATCATTAGAGTATGGTCATAGGATTAAAGCTCAAGCAAAGTGGATTATTGAGCCGCAAGTTCAGCTTACTTACGGTAAAATCAAAGGTATGGATTACGTTACAAGCAATGACATCGCATTTAGTAACGGCGACATTGAGTCTTTGATAGGAAGAGCAGGGTTTATCGTTGGACGCGAGTACAAAGAGGGCAATGTTTACTTTGGCGGCGACTTTTTCCACGATTTTAAGAACAATGTTAATGTTAATGCTCAGTATATAGATGACGAGTACACCGGCAAAGTTAACTTCTCAAAAGAGTGGTATCGTTTAAAAGTTGGCGGCAATACTAATATCAGTAAAGATGACACCTTCTACTTTGAAGCTTCATCAATTTTTGGTAAAGGCATCTTAAACAGTAACTGGGTACTTGACTGCGGACTCCGCTTTGGGTTTTAATATTCGCCTCTTAAAAAAACTGAGACGATAAATAAATTTTAGCTCTAATGGTATCTCTAATAAATGTTCTCGCTATTTTTGATTAAAAATAGCGAGAACATTTATTTTGTCAATAACAAAAATTCCCCTTACTAATAAAACGTAAGGGGAATAATTTATCTCTTATCTCAAAGACTTCATACTAACCAGAAGAGCGAGAAAAGGTTATTTTAAGTGCTTTACGTGGTGGAACGGTAACAGCTGTGATGGTGTTCTTTTCCGCCGTAACCGCACCGGTTAAGTTCTCTGCCGAGTAAGTATAAGCGTGGCCTGTCTTCTCACTTATAACAGAGATTAAGTCTGTTATCACTTCGTGATTTAGCGGATTCCAAATGTGAAGCGTAAAGTTATTCTTTACACTCTCATCATAATTTGCAACAGCCGGAATGATAGTTTGCACCTTCGCATTTGTTGCATACACAATGCCGTCACCAAAGAGCATTGACTGGATAATCGGCTCCGCACCCTGATAAAGCGCAAGCATAGTCTGATCCCACGGATTCTCATAAGCTAAATACGGGTAATTCAAGTAAAAATCGCGTTCTGTTGCAAGTGCCTCAATAGGACGATAACAGGCCTCCCAAACATTTTTCACATGGCGATATCCGCGCTTTAAAATACGTGATGCGGGAAATTGCGCCAAGCCATTTTTTGCAAAATACCAGTAAATATCGTAAATAGAATCGCGCGCTTCACCTTTTTCTAACAAAAGCGCAAATTGCTGGAGCGCCAAACCTGTTTCCCACGGCGGCAATTGCGCAGTCTGGTCACGTCCACCGGTTGATCCGTGCGCCCAACCTCTGGTATCCAAATCCACTGCCGGAGACTCATTGTACGCGATAAAGTGCATGGATGCCGAAAGATCGGCAAAGCGCTTTGCATTCTTTAGGTAAGTTGCATTGCCGGTAAGCTCATACGCGAACATATTAGCAGTTATAGAGATAGTATGCCCAAAGGGTCGAGCTTGACCTGCGCCAACAAGATCACCGACAGTAGCACAGTTGAAATTCCAAAATTTGCCATCCAAAAGCTCATTTATTTCGTCTATCATCTTGATTCCGTCAGCTACAAGCTGTGCATCATCAAATATCTTGCCTGCCAAAAGTGTGTTTGCAGTATCAAACGCCTTAGCGCCGCTATCAGGTACAGGGTTACCCTCTATAGGGTTTAAGATAAAGTCATTTCGTTCCTTTATCACGCGGGTTATTTCTTTTTTAATTTCAGCAGAAAATCCGCTCAATTGCCCCTTTCGCAACATACCGAGAATCATCGGAGCCCAACCGATAGTCGCGGTTTTGTTAGGTTCATAGCTCTTTAACGCTTCGTAAAAATCGACCATCAACTTATCGGAAAGTTCCGTGCACTTTTCGTCACCCCAAATAGCGCCTACATACGCAAAAGGCCCGGTCAGCTGCCCGGTAGTGGAAGGCATAAATGACATGCCGTTGCTCTGTGGGCGCGGACGGGTGTTTTCTGTGTAGCATATGGTTTTTCTTTCGTTGCTGTAAATCAACGGAGCAGTATCCGGGTTGTCTATACGCTCTTTAAGCCACTCTGTGGCATCAAGCCAATTTATACCTTTATTGCGGTAAATATTGTACGCTTCCAGTACGCCATCTTTTGGAAAATGTGCGTACAAGACACGTGACCAACTCTCAGCCAAAAACGCATCATAAGTGGTATCAAGTTCGCTCTTTACAACAACCGTCACCTCCTGTGAGATGCCTTCCTTACCGATGAGCATATTTGGGTCTTTATGAAGTGAAGTGTGCCAGTTCAGTGTGCCGACCATAAATTTCATACCACGAGCGCCCTTTGTAATATGCAAATTCTCATCTTCAAAGTGGAAAGCGGGGTCAATACTGCGACCGCCAACGCCTGCACGTGTAGGCAACACATAAATATCTTTAACAGTAGTGTTGTCCCAATTTCCCATAATAATCGTATGTCTTACGTTTGAGCCGTCAGCGTTGGATATTTTATTATACATAAGCGGAGTGGAGCTCGGATAAGTCAAATGCGCTAAAGTTGGCGGAGCATAATACCATAATGGTTGACGGAAACCTGCATCGCCCGTTACCTCATTATTATGGCTCGTGTACACCGGCTGCTGTGAGATAACCGTCATGCGGTCTTCGTCAGTCGGTTCATACTCATACGGAGTTTCAAAAGCGGTCAACCCCTCTAAAAGTTCAACCTCTTCTGTCGGAAGAATCCTACTCTTGACGGTAAAACCAGCGCCGCCATCTTCCGGGATAAGCACTTCCACTTGCCAATTAATCTCGCTACGCCCGTAAAGCGCAGTTCCGGAAAAGTGTAGCTCACGCTCATTTTGAAATACAAGCGTGCCCTCTGTTACACGCGTGCCACCGACATTTAACCATTCGTGATCTTTAAAGCGGAGCATCGGGCGTGCGTTTTCGCGAATCCATTCCGGTCGAAAAACCCTCTCGGAAGTCTCGACAAAGGTAATAGACATATCTTTATTTTGCAAAATTATTTTATTCATTCCAATATTGTACTTTGCTTTTCAAAATATGTAAAGGGGGTTTGAGCGTTTTTTTTTAAAATAAATCACATTTTTTGCAATATTTACAGAGATTACACTCTTTCGCCGGGAAATCTTCCGTGAGAATACACTTTTGCGCTTCTAAAATAATATTCTGCACCTCGCCCAGATTTTCCATAGTTGCTATAACCTTTTCCGTTGTTATCCCTTCATCATTTAGGTATAGAATCTCACCACCAAAAATGTTTTCAACAGAGAGCGAATAGAGCAATATCTGCAATTCATGATTTTTTGATTTTTTGCCGAGTTTGTAGTCAATTATTTTCAGCTTACCATTCTTTTCCAAAAGCATATCCATACACCCGGAAATTTCCATTTTTTGAAAACGATAAACGAATTTGAGCTCGCGATACACGCGGTCAGCAGCTAAAATTTCATCAAAAATAGGTTTCAGAGAAAACTCCGTGAGCCGTTTTTTCAGCTTTTCGCGCAAAACATCTTCAAGTTCATACTGTTTTGCATATGCTGAAAATTGTTCACCTGTTAAGTCTTCGTTTAGGTTTGCACGCTCCATAAAAGCATGAAAGTGGGTGCCGAGCGCCAGATTTTCGTTAAACTCAGGTAGCTCTTCCTCTCTTTTTTCCTCATTGACGGCATAATTTGTACTCAAATAGTAGCATTGCGGACACTCATGCAGCTTTAAAAGGTTGCTGACACCAATGCGTTCAAACTTTTCAATATCCTCTATTTTAAGCCGAGTATCTACAGTGTCGACTATATTCGTGTATTTTTCCTTATCAATTTCTTTTCGTTCTAAGGACATTGAGAAGTTTTCGTTGTTTGTAAAATCAGCATCTAAAACCGCCTTAATCTCATCAAGCGACATAATTTTCAGCGTGTTCCCGTAAAAACTTATCTCGCTATCTAAAGAAAGCGCGCCATCTTTTGTGCCTGTTAAGTGCATAGATATATCATTAAGATAGTCATTTTGGCTTTTACTTCCTCTCGCTCCACTTATTATGAGTCGCTCCTTGGCTCTTGTCATGGCAACATACATAAGGCGTTCACGTTCAAATTTCAGTATCGCCTCTTCCATAGTCTTTAGTTTTTCAAAATTTAAGGAGCTGTATTTGTCAGGGTCATCGCCCATATACGCTAAATCACCATCTGCTGACACGATAAATTTATTTATATAATCGTTGTGTTTGCTCCCTGTAAACCCAAAGAAAACTACTTTAGACTCTAACCCTTTTGAGCTGTGAATACTCGTTATGCGCACCTTATCATTATCGTCCGCTCCACTTGTAGCGGCAAAAGGTTCTTTATCATTTGCATGCCTTTGACTCTCTAAAAAACTCAAAAAGCCGTAAATGTCCATATTCATCTTTGCATGCGCTATTTCAGCTTTTCGCGCTATCTTTATGAGGTTTTGTCTGCCCAAAATTCCCAATGATTTTGCTATTTTAACCCTAATATCTGTGGTCAAAATATCTATAACCTGCGGCAAGTCAAGATGGTGGCGATTTTGGATATCATGCGTAAATTCCAACAATTTAACGATATTTTGCCGTGTCTTTTCGCTTATATTCTCAATATTTTCTATTCTCTGTAAGCGCTCGTAAATACTGCATCTTCTGTTACCGCGTTTTATGTGCCAAAGCTCGGAAGGAGAACAACCTATATACTCACTCATAAGCAAAGAGACGACAGCGAGGTCATCAAATGGGTTGACAATAAAAGCGAGCAAATATGACAATATAAGAATCTCTTGTTGTAAGTAAAATCCTTTGCGACCGGTGATAGAGTAAGGAATAGCTGCTGAGTTTAATGCGTCTTCAAACATCTTCACCTTTGTCAGCTTTGGAAGAATGAGCATAATATCGCCAAAAGAATATCCCTCTTCATTTTTAAGCTCCAATATCTTTTTAGCGATAAACCCCGCTTCACTTTCAGGTGTAAATTCGTCCTTTTTACTTAAAAAATATATTTCAGTAGAGCACTTTTTCTCCTCATCTTCGCCCTTACCTGCTATAAGTGGCTCATAAATAAAGCCATCTTTTGCCGCATCTTCGCATCTTTCCCAAAGGTGAGAGAAAAATCCGTTTATCCCACAAAGCACTGAACTTTGACTGCGAAAGTTGTCCATTAAACTTATTCGACTTCCCTCTTCACTCTCTTTGGCTGTGCTTTCAAGGCGCTGCATACACTTTATGTCGCTGCCCTGAAAACGAAAAATCGCTTGCTTTATGTCGCCCACGAAAAATATCGGCAGTCCGTAGCTAAGTTCTTCAACTATTTTATGCTGTAAAGGACTCAAATCTTGGGATTCGTCAACGAGTATATGGGTGTGAGTAGCGGCAATATACTCTCGCACCTCTTCAAAGTTTGTAAGGAGTTCTCGGGCGAAAAAGAGCATATCATTGTAGTCAATAGCCGCAATCTCCCCCTTTAATTTTGTGTATTCGTTGTGATACGCAAGTAAGATTTTATGTGCGACACAAAGGTCAGAGAAAGTTATTTGGTCTATGCACGCGCCGATAAGCTCTTTGCGCGCTATATCCATACGCTCTTTGAGCTCTTTGGCTTCGCCTCTTGTCTGCATACCCTTCATAATTTCCGGCAAAGATTTCAAAAGCTCAACTGTCTCTTCGTTTGATAGACGCAACAAATCAGATTCGCGCACGACCCTTACTACTTCTTTCGTCTTTTCTGCAGCTTTAGCAGTCCAGATATCGCTATCAAATTCTTCAAAAATTATGCGTAAAAAATCATCTTTCAGTTGAGCTGTTTTTTCATCGGGCAGGGGCATCATCAATTTCATATCAGCCGGTGTTATACCCATCTTTATGGCGTCTTCATAGGCCTCGTAAAGCCACGTTGTTACTTTATCTTGCTCCAATTTCGTGACAAAATCAAACACCTTTGCGCCCTCTTTGTCATTTCTGCCGGCTGAAATTATCGCTTTTTTAAGCGCCTTTTCCTTGATTTCGTTCGCCTCAGCTGTATCAAGCACACGGTATTTTGGGTCTATCCCTAAATAAAAGGAGAATTTATGCACGAGGTTGCTGCAAAAGGAGTGGATAGTGCCTATCGGCGCTGACAATATCTCAGAACGCAATCCTCTATCATTATGAAAGCGCTGTAAGATACGTTCACGCATCTCATTTGCCGCCTTTTCTGTGTAGGTAAGAGCGATTATATTGTTCGGGCTTCCTCCCTCTTGAAGGCGTTTTTTTAGAAGTTCCACATAGCGCTCTGTCAAAACGCTCGTCTTTCCGCTTCCGGCTCCTGCTGAGACTACGATGAGCTTTTTGTCGCTATGTATAGCTTCAAGCTGCGCACTTGTAAAATTATGTGCTTTCTGTGTCATCTTCTTCATTTACCGTTATGGTCGGAGCTTCGCTTTCCACCTTTTCAAAGGGTTTTTCCGGAGTCATAATCTCTTTTAACTTTTCAAGCGCAGTTTGCGGTTCGTCCTCTTCCGACTTTGGCTTCGGCTCTTTATATAATTCGGTAAATTTCTTCCCCTCTATCATCGGAAAGACCACTTCTACAGTAAATATCCTTAAAGCTGCCGTGAGCGGTATTGCCGTAAGTGCGCCGATAACACCAAAGAGTCGGCCACCGATGAATATAGCGATAATCGTTGTCAGCGGGTGCAGTCCGACATTTTTCTCCATAACCTTGGGGGTGAAATAGTAATTTTCCACTTGGGAAAGCACCATAAAGAAGATTATGGTAATAACAAGCTGATACACTTGGTAGTCTGTCGCAAGCAAGATGATGAGCGCCGGCCAAAACGCTGCGTATGGGCCGATCATGGGGATAAGTTCGCAAACACCGCCAAAGATAGCTATAACCATAGCGTACGGCACATTTAAAGCGTACATGGCAGCGGCGATTAAGGTTGTGATAATACATGCAAGAAGTATCTGACCTCTAAGCCATCCGCCCATGGAGCGGCTCGCGTGATTAAAGCTGGTTATCGTATTTCGCCTTAGCGTCGGTGGTACAAAACGGATAAGGGTATCTAAGATACTAGTTTTAAATATAGTGAAAAAGGCGATTAAGATAATACAAATCACAGCGTAAAATGAGGTGGAAATCTGCTTTATAATCTCCGGTATACGCTGCATTAGGTAATTGAGGATCTCATTTCTATGGCTGTCAATAGCGACCATAATATCGTTATAGCTTGGCGCAACCATTATATCATCGCCGACAAAGCTAAACACCCAATTTATTACTGATGTGAGGCTTGAGCCAACCCAGTCATAAAGCTTGCTCTGCATCTCTCTATCGTTTAAAAGTTTAGTTATCTCTAAGCGTACGGTGTTGCCGATTATAGCGACTACGCCGGCGATAACGAGCAGGCAGATAGCCATCACGATGATAGTCGCAATACCACGCGGAAAGTACGGTTTGCCCTTTTTATTAAGCCTGCTTGAAAGCTTTGTCACGCTTGGGTCAATGCCGGTAGAGATGACGACTGCAACCATAATAAGCACTAAAAATGAACTCGCTCGCACGACAAAAAAGATACCAATAAGTATGGCAATAATTATACACGCTGACTGCACTGCCGCTTTCACGGGATTGTACGGCAACATCACAACGTTCTTCTCTTCTTCTTTTTTCATTCCGTTTTTCAAATTTCTCCTGTTTAGGTTATATAATTTTAGCATTTTTACTGCTCTTCTGTCAATCAAAAAAGGGATAATTAGGGCAATCCACACAAAAAAGAGCAAATAATTTGGTCATCGCTCTTTACATTTTTCTTATATCGTGTTATACTGTTAATGTAAAATGAAGCTAAAAATACCGAAAATTAGTCTTATAGGTTTTTTAATGGTCGCGCTGGCAATCTTTGTGGTTGTTATCTTTAATGACAATTACCAAAATGTGTTGGTCAGCGACTATTTTGCAAAAGACAGTTGCAGTAAAAACCAAAAAGAGCTCATGCAAAATATTATGATGTACGCTACCGAGCATGAAAGTGTAATGCCCGGTGCTGAAATTTGGACTGTTTTGGAAATTGAGCCGAATGTGATAAAGTGCGTTGAGGATAAACGTGTCAACGTGGAAAATTCTTATGCCTATAACGCGAATCTTTTCTCCTTGAACTTAAAAGATATCATTGCTCCGGCTGCGCTAATCGCGACTGCGGACAGTGACGCAGAAAATAATTTTATACGCACATTTTCCGACCTCAATTTCCGCCACATTTATAAAAAGACAAGGGAGAACTTTGCTATAATCTCCTATATTGACGGTCATGTTGGGGCTGTAGCACCGGATGATATGAGCTTTATAAAGTTTGAGAACAAGGCAGATAAATAGGATATGGAAAAGCTAAAAAGTATTTTTGACACAATAAAAAACGGCGTTACACTAAAAGAGTGGAAGATTTTGGGCATTTTCGCGCTCATCGCGCTCCTCAGCGTCGGCATTTATTTTCTTCTGAACGCTGCCGGACCGAACGAAAGTATGACTGAAACCTGTTATACTCAGCAGATGGAGATCGCGCAAGCTATCAAGATGCACGCTGACGAAGAGGATGTTTTTCCTGCTGCGGAAAATATTTTTACAAAGCTTTCTATTTCGCAAGATAAGCTCCATTGTCCGCGTGATTTGCGTGATAAAACAACAATTTCCTACGGTTACAATGCGCATTTAGCGAACAAAAACCTAAAAGAGATTAAAAATCCGGAAGATATAGCGCTCATTTCCGACAGTGATAATGCGAAAAACATTCTTTTGTCTGAGGCTGACTTTGCTGTTCGCCACGATGACGGCATCATCCTCGCCTTTGCCGACGGCCACGTAACTTGGGGTTTTTCGTTAGAGGAAGGAATACGTTTAGAATAGCTGTTTTCTAACAAAAAATCTTTCGTTTCAATGTCGCACACACTCCGCGCGTTAGCGCCCTCAAAAATTTTGATCAAACTTTTATAAAAGTTTGGCCCCGCAGGGACTTCGTAAGCTCCCGTAAATCCTCGTAGACCGTCCATATTCCGCCATGGTAAATTTTTCACGAGCAGGCGTAAAATCTTTAAATTTTTCCCCTTGTGATTTCGTGCGTATTTTTCTAAAGAACCGGAGGAAATTATTCCCCAGCGATTTTAAGAAAACAAACGCTAAGAAATTACAAGGGGAAAAATTTAAAGATTGTTTTATCAGTAAAAGCTATTCGCTCCACGCTCAGACTATATTTCTTTTGTTTTACAGCAATTTCTCGCTAAAAACCTCACGGCTTTTTCAAAGGATATTTTATTGGTATTGCCGTAATAGCCTATAACTATAAGCACTGCCACAGCTGTTATAAAGAAGTAATACGCTGCTGCATTACGGTTAAAGCCATGTTCATACATTATCACACCAAATAGTTGTGGGTGCAGTATATAGACAAACACAGGCAAGATAATGATGCTGTAAATACGCTGATATCCTACTATTATGGCGCTAAAGAGAGCAGGGAAAAAGAGTACAACAAAATCTACCATGAAAAAGCTCAGCCAAAAATCACCGTCAAATTCTATTCCACGCGTAGCGTGAAATAAAGGAATATACACCGCACTATAGCTCAAAAGTAACAGCGCAAGCCACAATATCGCGCGCAAAAGTTTGGTTTTTGTGGGCAACTTTTTGGTGTTAAGATAGAAATACGGACGACTAAAAAAATTCAGCATGCGTTTATAAAATACGATTATTACATACGGAATTATAAATGTGGCTATAAACGCCAGTATTATATTAACCGCCATTATATTGGTCGGGGACAAAAAACCGGTTCTGCCGTTCAGAATATTTATAAGAGCGAGTATTACAAAAGCAGCCCAATACCCTCTGCCGATGAGCGACACGGTAATTATCAGATTTAAACCTAGCAAAAGAGCAATGAGCACGAAATTATGCGTCAATTCCTGTATCACAAATACAGCCATCATGTAAAAGAGCAGTAAAATCCACCCGCTCCACGCTTTATTATTAAAATTATCTGTTACCGTAAAATTCATGTTTTCTTTTTTTACACTTCAAATCTACGCCAACGCTCGGGCGTTTTTCTGTTTACGTATCAGTCATCTTCCCATTTAATCTAAAAATTCAACCTTAGGTACGGGTGAACCGATGATTTTGTCAGCCAGCTTTCCGGATTACCGACCTTTCACCCGGATTTCCTTTATTTTGTCGTAACTTCTATTTTTTGCTCTGCTACGTTTACAACAAACTCAACGCCCACAATCGCGGCAAAGTCATCCACAAAGATGTAAGTTCTGCTGTAATTTGGTGATGTGTCATAAAGATGGCGGTCAATGTCTTTTAAGGAAGATCGAATCTTAAACTCTACGCCATCAAGTAAAACAGGGGAACCTCCAAGCGCTATACTATGCTCGGCCAAGAGCAAATCCATACCGTATCTGTTATAAGCTCCGAGCACTCCGCTATACCAACTTCCCCCAACTTCCAACCTCAACATCTCTCCATTACCAAATATATATATCGGTCTATATCCGCTAGAGCTGAAATTAATGGGGTTGCCAAAAAGCTCTGTTATTTTTTTTGACATACCAGCTCTCATCATGCCGACAGCAACTCTCATATTCCTTATGCTCTCATTCTTCATCTCTCTTGAGTATAAAATATGCATTGCGCCACTTGAGATGCTTTTTTGAATATCTTCTTGCTCTTGACTTATATTTTCAGGATTAAAATCCTTAAAAATTTCCATATATTCCTCAAGTGTAATATATTTTTTCTCGCTCTTTTTCGTAAATTCTATTAACTTCTTTTCTTCATTGTAGCTCACGCCCATGCCAAAAATCTCGGTAACTTCCTCCATCGGAAGGTAAATAAAACCGTCAATAGTCATAATCGGGTTAGAGGTCAGCACCTCTTCGCCATCAATAAAGATTACGTAATCTGTGGGCTTGGCTGTTGGGATTTGGCTATTCGAATTTGCTCCTGATATTTTAATGACTACAGAGTCAACGCCTACATCTTGCGCAAAAAGTAGCAGGGGCAATAAGTTCAAAATCGCGAGTATTATTACAAAATATTTCTTCATTTTTGTTACTCCTTAGTTGAAGTCGTAACTTCTATTCTATTCTCTTGCTCGTTTATAAGCTCACCATTTGCGTCAACTGCCCAAATTTGCCCGTCAATCACCAACTTCGGTGGGGTGGAATCATCGACGGCAAAGTCTGTTGGGAAGCATACTATTCGCAGGGTTTCACCAAGTAACACCATTAGTTTCTTAAATGATTCGCTGTTGGGGTCCATTTCGGCTAATCCCGTTCCCACAGTAACGCCTACGTCGGTGGCGTTGTCCGTTGCCTCTTCCGCGTTTTGCGCAAAAAGTAATATGGGTAATAAAGTCAAACTCGCGAGTATTATTACAAAATATTTCCTCATTTTGGTTACTCCTTATTCGGGAAAACTCAAAAAAACTTGAGCGATACGACAATTATATTACAATAACGCGCAGATGTCAAGCGTTTCTTGTATTTTTTTCTGTTTTATGCTATAATGATATGGTTGAATCTGTAAATATGCGTGGTATAATATTTTAGGAATAAAATACGGATAAGTGCAGATAAAGATTTTGCGCTTGGACTTGAAAATTGGGCACAGTGGCGAATACGCGAAGGGTCTACGGAGTCCCTGCGGGGCTAAACTTTTTCGAATTTTTTAGTCTGCGAACTTTCCTTTGGAAAGTTCCACTTTAATCAAAAACTTAAAGGTGCTTCGCGCAAGGTGTGCGCGAGCTTGAAAAAAATAAATAGGGTAAAATAAGGTACAAGTGTATAGTTAAAAAGAGCGGGCAACTCCGGGTTCAAGGTCGGTAATGCACACAATACGCTTCCTAAACTATCGGTTCACCCATACCTAATGTTGAATTTTTAGATTAGCGGGGAAGATTACAAATCTGTGAGAAGAAACACATAAAACGTGGTTGCAGATTTGTCAGATAAAACAATGAAGATAATAGATAGATATATAATGTCCGCAGTGGCAACTGCATTTATAGGCGCAGTAATGATGTTTTTAGTGCTGCTCTGCGCACTGGGACTTTTAAAAGAGCTTTTAGAGACTATCAGCAGTGAGGGTATTCCTGTGATGGTCGCTGTAAAGATTTTCGCTTACCAAATCCCGGGGATGCTCGTGTACGCCTTCCCGATGGCTGTACTACTTGGCATTCTTATGACCTTCAGCGGTATGTCATCAAGCAGCGAAATGGTCGCGATTCGTGCTGCCGGCGTTAGCTTTATACGTATTGTCGTTCCGGTATTTGCTCTTAGTTTAGTAGTGCTTGTGCTTACATTTTATGTATCAAACTCATTCGCTCCATACGCCAGCAAACGCTCGCAAGAGCTTTTAACAGAATCGATGCGCGAACTGAAAAAGCAGGGAGTATCTTTAAATGTTAAAGATGGTGCTACCGAGCAACTTAAATACCATATTTCCTCACCCGAGCTTAATATGACTACGCAAACTATGTTTGACCCGACTATCACATACTTTGACAAAGATAATAAAGCTACTGCCATATTACAGGCGGAAAAAGCTACTTGGGACGAACAGATGAGCGAATGGGTGTTCCATAATGCCAGCTTGCAAAGCGTAAAACCCGGAGATCCGAGCATCTATATTGGCCCTATAAAGAAAGAGAGCAAAATGATTTTAACAACACCTGAGTTCAACATCGACCGTATGCCCTCTGACCTTGATAACAGCAGAAAAGACCCGGCGAATTTTACCTCTGACGAGATACGAGAATATTTAGTTCACCTCAAAAATATTGATGGTGACCGAAAAACTATCGGCAAATGGTCAACGCGTTTAGTTCAGCGTTACTCATTACCCTTTACCTGTATAGTATTCACTCTTATTGGTGCGTCTTTGGGGCTTCGCCATCACCGCACGAGCAATGCTGTGGGGCTGGGTATAAGTATTATTGTTATTTTCGTTTATTACTTTATCGCTATTTCCCTTTCAACCCTTGGAGATGGCGGCACTATTTCTCCATATTTTTGCGCCTGGGCGCCTATAGTGCTTGGTCTCACTGTCGGCATATTCCTTCTCCGCCGTGCAAATCGTTGATTATGAAATTTAAGAGTCCAAACTTTTATAAAAGTTTGGACTCTTGACTTTGTAAATTCTAAAAACCTACTGCACCAACAGCACAAGCCGTAATTTTAGTGCCGAGATAAACAGAGACATCACGAGCATCAGCATCATGACGATTTACAGAACAAGACACTGTCAATTTACCCGTAGCGCCACGTCTAACCGCCTCAAGCTTGGCGCCCTCTTCAGCTTGAATAGCAGCGTAATCAACGGCCTCATCCATATCAACAAAAACCCTATTTTCTTCGTTGCCAAAGACGATAAAGCCATCAAGATCATGAGGGCGAATCTCAATAGTGTGAGACGCGCTGATACTGCCGGTAATAGCGCCAAAAGCGTTAGCTACCTCATAATGTTCAGGGATAACAGATGTTGTGCCGAGAAGCTTTGCCACATCAGAAAGGAAGATATGAATAGGTGCACCTATGCCCACCAATGAATAATCAGTCTTAAACGCCATAGAAAGAAGAGGGTCGCAAACCCCACGCTTTGCCTCTTCGTAGCTTGCGTCAATATACCGCTCAACATCGCTATTTATACCATTTTTTATATAATCCGGAAACTTATTTTCAAGTATTGCTTTTACGATATTAACATATAATTTCCGTTTTACTTCCTCATAAACCAGCTCACAAAATTCTTCCACCGAAATACGCATATTGTATGCTGCAAACTCAGCTCCGAGCATAGCGGCCTCAGTACAGTGACCGGAAAAATCACCGCGAATATGCATAATATCCGTTGATGTCAGACCGCACAACTGCACTATGCCGTCATGTATAAGCCGTTCAACATTCAGCGTGTAAACCTCTTTGCCTATGGTAGCAGCGGCTTTCTCGCACGGAAGAGGGGTGTCTTTTAAACAAGCGCAAAAGGTCTTTTCCTCGTCTGTGTACCGCGGGCTGTCACTTATATCTTTAATGAGCATATAATGCTCATATAAAAAATGAGTGTGGTGCCTTATTTCCAGATTCTTTAGATTCTCAACTACGCTCGGATATTTTTTCGCAAGCACGCAAAGAGGAGTGATACGATAATTCTCTAAAAACAACCTATCTTCTCTGTAATGTATCGCGCTGTCGCCACCCAAACCAAAGGTTTTTACATACAAACCGTCAACAAACGTCTTCCATTTGCCGATGGAAAGCCCTTCTGTAACTGTGACCGGGACACCGTTTGTTACAAAGGCGATATCTGTTGTCGTGCCACCCATATCAACGATAATGCTGTTTGGGCTGTTAGTGAGTTTGGTGCCACCTATGGCGCTTGCGGCAGGACCGCAAAGGAGTGTCTCAATAGGACGAAACGCAGCAAACTCTTCAGACATCATGCTGCCGTCACTCCTAACTATGACGATAGTTGCACTTATCCCGCGCATGGCAAGAGCTCTTTTAACAGCAGCCAAAAACTCTTTAATAACAGGAAAAAGACCGGCATTTAAAAGCGCGCTCGCACCGCGGCGAAGACTGTTTAATTCATTAAAAAGTTCATGCCCGCATACTACGGGAATATCATTTTTTGCCTTAAATATCTCCTTAGCCTTCTTCTCAACTTGTGCGCCATTTTTCATGGCATTCATCTCAATAATGCCTACTCCATCCAGCCCATCATAGCCATTTTCTATATGTTTTTCAAACAATTCCCAGTCCGGTTCGCGTTCAATATCACCTGAAAATTTTGTAAAGCTCTCTTGTACGTAAATCTCATCAAGAGGTGGCAATCCGCACTCTTTCCCGTATCTTTCTATTGCTTTTTTATTGCCGCCAAAGAAGATTAGCTTTGCCCGTCCGCCTTTCCCCTCAACGCAGGCGTTCGTTGCGAGTGTTGTTGAGAGTGAAATAAGTTCTGCTTTTTTTGTTAGTTCTGCCGGCAGCCCGTCTATAGCGCCTAAAATGCCGACAGCGAGATCATCTTTTGTGGTAAGCGACTTTGCTGTTCCTAAAATAGTATTGTTTTCAAAATTATAAATAACGGCATCAGTGTACGTTCCTCCTGTATCGATGCCTATACCGAGTTTCATCAAAAATCCTCCCCTATGATTATACCAATTTTTGCCTGTATTTGCAATGAAATTTTATGATTTTAAGCTCATTTTTTGATGAAAATACTAAAGTTATGCAGCTAAAAAAGTATATCAAATTTACGCTTAACTATTATGTAAACGCAAAATTTAACAACTTTTTTTGATTGAATTTTTATAAAAGTTTGGGCTCGTAACTACGGGCGAATTCTATAGCAGCTCTGCTACTTTCAAACTCTCGTATTCCCGGGACTTGCAGGATGAGTCCACGGGTGCCGCGCCCCTCCATTCTGGGCAGAAAATACTCTGTAAAATGGTCTTTCTCACGCCCAGCGTACTCGTCACCGCGAGCAATATCATTAAAGTCAAGTAAACATGTTACATTGCCGTAAGCGCGGTTAAATGCTGCGTCCTCAAAAGTGTATGGCAAAGGAAATTCACCGACCCCCAAATGCGCCTGTATTGAACGGCAATTAGGAGTAGAAAGCAGGTTGTCAAGGTTTAAATGGTAGTCCCCGCACGAATGAAAATGAATACCCTTAAAGTGTTCACCCAGTTCCTTATTGTAGGGCAAAGCGAATTCGCGGTACATTTCGGGACTGAGCATAACAAGCGGAGTGTCGTCAGCAATACAAATTCCGATATTTTCGCTGATGCTCGGAAAATTTCGCCCCGGGTAAGAGGCGTGTTCCATCTGAGCGAAATGCGCCTCCATCACCTCTATAGTATAGTCGGTAATCATGCGGCACAAGTGGTGCACGGCAGCGGGGTTCGTGTAGCAAGCAACAAAAAGCTCCTCATGCTCCACTATCTGCGCGGCGACCGAAAAGGGGCTCTGGATATCCGCTGTCCACATCGGCAAATCTGTGCCGAGCTTTCTCTGTGCGAGATCTATCCATTCTGCTTGTCTCTTTAACATTGGCGAAGTATTCACCTTGACAGGTTTAAGGTTATAAACTTTTTCAACATCATCGACAATAATATCTGCCCATGCAGCACCACCCTCAGAAAAGCCCACTTTTGCTCCAAATGCTTCGGGAATCATCGCAACAGTGCAATAGGTGTTTATAAAGGGCGGCCAACCGCAATCCTCTTCGCCAAGAGCATTAGCCCACATCACGCAGTCTTCCATCATAAGGTCAAGATTATCGAGCTTTTTGCGCTCCTCGTGGGCCATTACCTGTGGTTTAGGATTTGGGTTTACAACCGCTAATTCCGCGCCTTCCACCCTATTATAGGCATCAAGCAGGCGTTTGTGAGATTTTTGTATCCAATCGGCTTTAGTATCAAAAGTAAAGTAAGAGTTTGTCAAAGTAGCACCTCGAAAGTTTTCGTAAAAGATTTTACCCTATTTCATAAACACCATTAAAAGGAAATAAAATGTCGGAGCTGCCAAAAAGAGCGAGTCAAATCTGTCGAGCATGCCGCCATGTCCCGGGATTACGCGCCCGGAGTCCTTTACTTCACCCCAACGCTTAAAGGCAGACTCCAGCAGGTCGCCGCATTGCGCAGCTATAGCTATAATAAAGCCCATTACCCAAAATGCGTAGTGCGGAACTAAAGTATTCAGCGCTTTAAAAATATGTATATTAGGAACGTAGTACATAGCGCCGCTTGCGAGTGTTGCCAGAGCTATGCCGCCCAGCGTACCTGACCAAGTCTTATTGGGGCTGATTTTCGGGCAAAGTTTTTTGCCTTTAAAAGCATTGCCGACAAAGTAGCAAGAAACGTCAAAGACAAAGACGATAAAAAAGATGTAAACTAGCGCAGAGATGTAAATCGGTGAAGTGCCCAAAAGAAGAAGAAATGAGGTCATAGCGCCAACATAAAGACCACAGGGCAGCATTATGAGGTTTTCCTTTAAGCCCGTTATACCACGCTTTTCGATGTCATTCCAAATCTCTAAAAAGAGCACCAAAATACAGACAGTCGCGCCAATAGTGCCAACAAATGTGCCAAAATTCATCATCACTAGTTGGTCAGCATACGGCGACATAAAGGGGCGAACAGTGTGAATCACAAAGGGGATGAGCATTGCCGCATAAATACCATTAAGCTTATTTGCATTAGGAAAACGGTTGCGGACAACTTTACTCACCTCGTATCCGCTCACGCCTGCCATAGTCAAAACTATAAAGAGCAGCGGCAAGCTGTTCGTATCTATGTTATTTACGCTCAAATATGTGTTCAAAGAGAGCAGGGCTATCAGCACGATAAGCCCGATTATTGACCAAATTATTCTTTGCTTCAACATCTTTTTCACTTTGTTTTTAAAAAGTATGGTGTATTTTGTTTGTCTTCGCCTTGGACACGCCATCACTTAACTTAAATAAAAACTTTCTCCTATTATTTTTCCTTGACAACCGCGCCGAATTTCCGTGTGCGCGACTGATAATCTTTTATTGCTTTTAAAAGCGTCAATCTGTCAAACTCCGGCCAAAGGGTATCGGTTATCCAAAATTCGCTGTAGGCAATCTCCCACAATAGATAATTGCTCACCCTCATCTCCCCTGCTGTGCGGATAACTAAATCCGGATCGGGCACGGCAGGGTTGTACATATTTTGTGAAAATATTTCCTCGTCAATCTCTTCTACCGCGAGTTTGCCCGCTTTTACCTCTTCTGCGAGTTTTTTGGCAGCATCCAATATCTCGTGCCGCCCGCTGTAATTTATGGCAAATTGCATGACCATCTTGCTGTTATTTTTCGTGAGCTCCATAGACTCATTTAACACGTCTTGCGTGCTTTTTGGAAGGCGTTCCATGCGCCCCAAATGGACGATTTTCACATTTTTACGGTGCAGCTCTTCAGTTTCGACCCGTAGCTGCTCTTCTATGAGCGTCATCAGTCCCGTAACCTCTTTTTCGCTCCTCGCCCAATTCTCTGCCGAGAATGTGTAGAGCGTTAAAACTTCAACGCCGAGCTCTTCGCACGCGAGTGACACGCGACGCACCGTCTCAACGCCTGCTATATGTCCCAAAATGCGCTCCTGCCCCAAACGTTCCGCGTATCTGCCGTTTCCGTCCATAATTATGGCAATATGTCGCGGAATAACGCTCTTATCAATTTCCGCTAAGATTTTCTCTTCTTCTATCGTCAATCCCTTAATTTCGTTCATTTGGCAATATTTCCTACCTGCTTTACTTGCTCAAATTTCTTTGTTTTTAAGGATTCTTTTGCAGCTAAGCAGGAGTAAACGCTTGACAGCCCGACAGAAAGGGGAGTTTTTGACTCCTCTTTTCCGCGTATAACATCGATAAAATTCCGCGCGAGCGAAAAATCACCTGCAAAGTGCGAGTCCCCGCTGCTGATAGCTACGCTTTCCACAATATCTTGATGATGACCGTAATATTTGACCTTTGATGTGTACCAGTCAAACTCTAGGGTGCCGTCATAGCCGCTGATGGTTGCTCCCCGCTTTCCGGCGCGGTTAGTCACGTAAAACACTTGTGTATAAACGCCGCGCGCGCCATTTTCAAATTCAAAAATAACAGAGGAGCTGTCTTCATTCATTCCCTCTTCGGGGTTACCGCAGTCAACGCTAAAGGGACATAGGTGAGAGGGGAGATTGTTCTTTATCTGAAAATTGCGGCGGCTTATATGGCTCTCTTTACAAGAAAATATTTCGTCACACTTCTCACAGGTTAAGCCGGCGAGCTTTTTGCCGCCCATAATATTCCCAAAGCTCCCTGTTGCCGCGATACTTTTAATGGGAGAACCCATAAGATACTCAATATAGTCCAAATCGTGCGTTGCTTTTTGTAAAAGCAGCCCCTGATATTCGTTATAGTAGCGGTAAAAATCCTCAAAATATACTCTGCCGTACGGCACATAATTGACAGCTAAAATATCATTTGGCTTGCCGATAGCGCCCGACTCTATCCGTGTTTTTACGTATTCACAAACAGGGGAAACGCGAAGAGGAAAGCTCACCACCACCTTAGTTTTTGAGTTTTTGTAAGCTTTTTCAAGGGAGAGAGCATCCTCCATGTTTAAGGAAACCGGTTTTTCCAAAAATATGGGGACATTGTACTTTTCAAGCGCAATAGCGTATGGCGTATGGAGATTGCACCTTGTGCCGACCACAACGCCGTCCGCGTTTGAATTTTTCATCAAACTCTCTACATCCGGGTAAAATTTAGTTGTAAGCCCATAACTTTTGAGCAGTTCATTAACGCCCGGCTCATACGGGTCAAGCACGCCGGAGATCTCCAAATTGCCGTCCAAATAGTTGTAAATCTCCCTTATAACGCAATCTGTTCTTCTGCCAAACCCTATAACAGCTAATTTTAACATAATTAAGCCATCCCTATTTTTTTTAAAGAGCTTCCGAGAGTTCGCCGAGCTTTTCTTGGCGCTCGGCCGCGATCATAGCGTCAAAGACGTCCTGAATGTCGCCGTTCATCATGCCGGTTATATTGTGCCAGCTGACATTTATCCTGTGGTCTGTAACCCTGTTTTGCGGAAAATTATAGGTGCGAATTTTCTCGCTGCGGTCGCCGCTTCCCACTTGGCTGCGGCGGTCTTGTTCTATCTCTTTTCGTTGCTTTTCTATCTCAATTTCGAGCAAGCGACTCCTTAGAACGCGCATTGCCTTTTCACGATTTTGCTTTTGGCTTCTCTCGTCCTGACAGGAAACAACCATACCTGTCGGCAAATGTATCAAACGCACAGCTGTTTCATTTTTTTGTACGCTCTGACCGCCTGCGCCCTGAGAAAGACAGGTCTCCATCTTTATATCTTTGTCCTCTATCTGTATATCCACCTCTTCGGCCTCAGGCATTACAGCGACTGTTGAGGTTGAGGTATGTATTCTGCCGCCGCTCTCTGTGACAGGAACGCGTTGCACGCGGTGAACGCCTGACTCAAACTTAAAGAGACCATAAACGCCGTCACCTGAGATAGAGAATATAACTTCCTTATAGCCCCCGACACCCTGCTCATTATAGTCCATAAGTTCGGTTTTCCACCCGCGCTGATCAGCGTAGCGGGTGTACATCCTGTAGAGGTCACCTGCAAAGAGCGATGCTTCATCGCCACCTGCGCCTGCACGTATCTCAACGATGATATCCTTATCTTCATACGGGTCTTTGGGCATAAGCATAATAGCGAGATTTCGGTCTGCCTCGCGCTTTTTCTCTTCCAAATCGGTAATCTCTAATGCTATCATCTCACGCATATCTTGCGCCGATTCTGCCCTGTAAAGCTGCTTTGTTTCCTCTATTTCGCTCTCTAAGCGTGTGGTCTCACGAAAGATATTTACCACCTTTTCAAGCTCGCTGTACTCTTTGGAGAGTTTTCTCAGCTTTACCGGGTCAGTTGCTATATCCGGCGAGCTGAGCTCTGCGGTTATGGCTTCAAACCTCTCTTCAAGTTCTATTAAATTAGTCTTCATAAACTCTATTTTCCATCCGGCGACACCAGCTCTAAAAGAGACAATTGACCGGCTTCTTCACTCGATTTCATCTTCGGCATCTTTGGTACTTCCGGCTTTGTGGGCTTTGGAAGCGGTTTTTTCATCTTCAGGTTCTTCTGCTTTTTCGCCACCCTTTCAAATGATGCCTCGCGTTTATACTTATCGGCAAAAACATCGGATTCTAAAAGCGGAAATACATAATTATCAAAGTATTCGCACTCGTCCTCTTCGATTAATGTGCATACTCTGCCTCCTTGGCATTTGCCGTTTATGAGGTTAGCACATTCACCGCGCGCAAGCCGCGCCCTTATTCCTGCCATGTTTTTGCTTTTAAGCATTATTATATTATACTACATTTTTCCGATTTCGTAAAGAAGGAATCCTCACGAAAAAGGGGAAGAATTTGTGTGTTTTTTGTTTTTTTTCTATTGTTTGGAGCTTAATTGTCCGCAAGCGGCAAAAATGTCGTTACCGCGCGAATTTCTCACAGCGGTCTCTATGCCGCGCTCAAAGAGGAGATTGGCGAAATTTTTCGCCGCGATGGCGCTCTTTTTCATCTCAGCGGTGCCCTTGTTCAGCGGAATAATATTGACCATTATCTGACTATTTTTGGTTATCCGTCTCAGCTCATCCGCATGTTGCTCGCCGTCATTTACACCTTCTATCACAGTGTACTCAAAGCTCACCTTTCTGCCTGTGCGGTTGATAAAATAGTGGCTTGCAGACATGATGTCGCTTATCGGGTATTTTTCCGCGCTCGGAATAATCTTAACTCTCTCTTCCTGAAACGGAGAGTGCAGGGATATGGCGAGGTTTAGAGGCAATTTCTCATTTGCAAGCTGTTTAATGCCTTCCACCAGTCCCACGGTGGAAACGGTCATGCGGCGCGGGCTGAAATTCTGCCCGTCAACGTGGGACATCAGGCGTACGGCAGAGATGAGGTTATCGTAATTTGCGAGCGGTTCGCCAATGCCCATAAAGACGATATTTGACACCTCATGAAGTTTTTTTACTCTGTAAAACTGCCCGATTATCTCGCTAACGGTGAGGTTTCTCATAAAACCCATCTTTCCTGACTCGCAAAAAGTGCAACCAAAGGGGCAACCGACCATAGTGGAGACGCAGAGGGTATTTCTTGAGCTTGACGGGATGTACACTGCCTCGACAAAATTATTGTCAAAAAGCTTTAAAAGATACTTTTCCGTGCCGTCTTTTGCTCTTATGCTCTTTTCAATCTCTATCGGCTTTATTGAGTATTTTTTTGCAAGCTCTTCGCGCAAAATAGCAGGAAGCGTGGTAATATTCGCGAAATCATCCGCTAAATTTTTGTGAAAGGCAGAAAAAAGCTGTTTTACACGAAACTTTGGCAAGTCAAATTCCGCTAAAATAACCTCCAACTCTGTCGCGCTTTTGCTCAGTAAATCTATCTTTCCTGCCATATCTCTCACTTTTTTAAGTTTTTAGGTTCCAATTTCCATTGCCGCGTCAATAGCGCCGAAAAGCTGCTCTTTGGTGAACGGCTTTATCAGATAATTGTCCTCGCTACCTACGATGTTCGCGTTTAAAAGCGCTCTTCTGGTGCTTGCGTAAATAATCGCTGTATTCTGTAAATCGTTCGTGCTTTTAAGGTCGAACGCAAGCTCTCTTCCGTCCACGTCATACATATTGATATCCATAATGATGACGTCAAATTTCTCGCTTTTCACCTGTTCTGCACAATTGTCAGCGCTCAAAGAGGTGGCGACACGATGCCCGACGCTTGAAAGCAGCGTGGCAGTTGACGAGGCAAACTCAACGCAGTCGTCAACTATTAAAATATTTGCCGAGTTCTGCACAGTAGTATTAAATTCCTTTCAGTCGTTTTGACTATTTAAAACTATTTGGCAACCCTAAAAGCCTGCTTTTAGAGATACCCTATTTTATTTCCGGTAAGCTTGCGGCAGCGATTGCTTGACCAACGCGACGATTCTTTTCGTCAGGTAAATTGATGGAGATCTTTTCGAGCAATTCCGGAAATTCGCTTTTTATAACTTCCATCGCCTTGTTCAAGATGATGATGCCGCCCTCGCCGCTCGTCACACGCCCTAAAATAAGGGAATGTTTAAAGTCGTAAATGCGCGCATACCATTTGAGCGCGTAACCCAAATAGATGCCGACAGCGTCATAAATCTTTTTAGCGCGCTCGTCCCCTTCATTCATCGCTTTTTGCACGAGCTTTAGCTGTTCGGGGAAGCCGAGCGTGGTGTCGATATCAAGCCCGCTTAAGGGGATAAGGCGCGCCACACCCTGCTGAGAAAAATATTGCACGCCGCAACCGTTGTCAAGTGACCACTCGTCAAGCGGAGCGTTGTCACGACCGTCAACAGGCACAAAGGCGAGCTCATTTAGCCAGTTGGTGATATTGCCGTCCAGATTCACGTACCCTGCTGCCTCACTTGAGCCCATGGCGATACCCAAAATGCCGGTATCTTCCAAGCTCATAGCGCCGGCGAGCGCGGTAACGTCACCGTCATTCACCACTTCAAGCGGCACATTGTTAAATTCATTTTGGATGTCGAAAAAGATATTTTTGATGCGCTTTTCAAAGAGTTCGGGGGAGATGCCCCTGAACAAAGACGCGCTCATCACTTTATTGTCAATGTAAACACCTGCCGAACTGACACCTATAGCATCAACGCGGTTTTCCATGTAGCTTGCAGCAGTCGAGATAGCGGTCTTAATCTCATTAAAGTGGTAATCCGGGTCAGTCTGCGGACGGGGATCCCATACCACCTCTTCGTCATACATAACCTCGCCGTTTTTGACAGCAGCGACCTTTCTATCGCTCGCGCCCGCGTCAAACCCTACACGATAGCCGTCCAAATGCCCGCCGAGCTTTCTTGTCAACTCTTTTTGTTCGGGGATATCGGAAACGCTCGCAACCGCGTTCACGGTAAAGGTATTTTCGTATATTTTGCCCATAAACTCGTAGTCAAAGGCGCGTGCTCCGGATGGAGAGTAAACAGATTTAATGTATTCACCGATATACTGTGGGTAGATAAAGAGCTCATAGCCGCCTTTAGCCCAAAGTAAAGTCTTAACTAAACGCTCGGCGATAAACTGATTTTCCTCTCTTTTCGCTTCATCGGCAAAAATATCCATGGCATATCTTGAAATAGTGCCGTCGCCGCGCTTTAAGGCGATAATAAGCTCCTCGGCAGCATCGCTCGCTTTAACTTCGGCATCAAATTGCCCAAAGATAAGGGAGAGGGGCTGAAAACCACCATCTATTTCAGGTGCAAATTTCGGGTTAACTCTTTTAAAAGACATCTTCTTATGACCTCATATAAGGCACCTCTTAGAGATACCTAAAAATATTCTCCTACATTATACATTATTTTGCGCGCTTTGACAAGGGAAAGGGCGGAAAGAAGAGAATTAATATATTATGCGATGCGGTGTATTTGACTCAGGTATAGGTGGTTTGACAGTAGCAAAAGAGCTTATCTCAAGCGTGGATGGACTGGAAGTATCTTACTTTGCTGATTTTTTCCATCTCCCATACGGCCCGCGCCCACTTGAAGAGGTGCGGGGATTTGTCGTGAATATTATCGATTTCCTCTTTTCCACCAGGCTCGATATGGTCGTTATGGGGTGCAATATGTCGGTGGCGTCCGGCGCACACAAGATTTGGCAGGCGAAAAGCGACAAACCGATATTTGAGATTATCACTCCTGCATGTGATGCAGCGGTAAAAGTAAGCAAAAACAGAATAATCGGGGTCATAAACACAGAAGGCACATACAGAAGCAATATTTACCAAAACACCTTGGCGAGCGTTGGCGCGGAAAAAAGTGTGGTCGTGCCATGTCCGGATTTCGTGCCGCTGATAGAAGCAAATGTCCGTGACGAAGATGCCATAAGACGCGCGGTAAAGGAGTATTTAGCTTCCGTAAAAAGCGCAAAAGCCGATACCCTCATCTACGGCTGTACGCACTATCCGTTTTTGGCGCAAGAGATACGCGAAGAGCTGGGGGAAAATGTCACACTTATAAACCCCGCTGTCACTATTTTGGATGACGTAAAAGCATTTTGCGCGCAAAACACCTCAAAAACCACTCAAGCCGCGAGCATAGAACATAAATTTTATTGCACCGGGAATCCGGAAAATCTGATAAAATTCGCGCCCTTTTTAGGGCAGAAGATAGAGCATGTAGAGATAGTAAAAGAGTTGGAATGATATACCTTGTAACTATAATAGTGGCTCTTTTGAGCTTTTATATTACAGATAAAACCCTTAAAAAGTTCTCGAACTTTGTCTCAAATGAGGAGAAGAAGGGCAAAGAGAAGGTTTACCAAAATTTCCCCAAAAGAAAAAAGCCGCTCGGTGGCGGTGTTGCCATACTTATAACCCTTATTTGCGGGTGTATTCTTATAATTATTCTCTATTTTCTGGAATATATTGACTTAAAAGCCATGCTCTTTTCGAGTGTTGTCACCTTTGTTGTGCTTATATACTCTTTAATCGGCTACTACGATGACAGCAAAAAGGCGAAATTCGGCAAAGGCGCGAGCGAAAAAGTAAAGCTCGCCTTTCAGATAATAGCAGCTCTCGGCTTAGCGTACATAATAGCCCTTTACCGTAGCACGACCCATATTCACGATGATGTTACCACGGTTTTAGTGCCCTTTGTGAACGCTGATATCCATTTTGGCTGGCTCTTTATAATCTTTGTTGCGATCGTATTAATCGCTGCGAGTAATTCTGTGAACCTCACCGACGGTTTAGACGGACTTGCAGGCGCAAGCGTTTTCGTCACCCTTACAGCATACCTTATTTTAAGTTTTTCAAGAGGTTTTTCTACTGAAATCCCTACTGTCTTGCCTCTAGTGATAATGGCCAGTATGTTAGGGTTTTTATGGTACAATAAACCTAAAGCCAAAATAATTATGGGAGACACCGGCGCGCTCGGACTTGGTGGCGGTATAGGTGCTATTGCGCTCTTAAGCGGTACAGAATGGTTGCTTTTAGCTTTTGCCACGCCATTTATTATAAATACTCTGTCCGTTATCTTTCAAGTCGGCACTATAAAGTTTTACCGAGGACCGGTAAAGATGCTAAAACATCTAAATACCGAGGTCAGTCGTCCGTTTATCTGTACACCCCTCCATCATCACTTTCAGTCGCTAAATTGGAAGGCAGAACAGATACTTATGCTCTTTATATCTTCTGCAAGCGTAAGTGCGGCATTCGGTTTAGTTGCAGCATTTAGCGGAAAATATATCTTTTGGATTCTAGCCATTTTAGTGCCGATAGCAGTACTCATATTTGCAAACATTCAAAAGAGCTTTCAAGCAAACTTCTTCTTAGGCGTAAACGCTAAAACCAAAACTTTAGAGCTTTACAAGGGCGCTCCGGTAATATTTTTTGGTGTATCACTTTATAAACGCGTAAGGAAATTTGATAACATTACCACATATATGCTGCAAAATATTGCGGCTGATGGTCTGCTGTGGCGAAACTTCACCGAGCTTGATATAAACATTAACCTCGGACAGATATTTTACGAACAAAAAATGTTTGACGAAGCAGCACAAGAATGGCAAAAGGTGACGGAGCGAAACCTTATACCAAGGCATAATATAGTTGTGAAACTGGGCAAAATTTACTATCGCCGCGGCGATTTGCTTCTTGCCATAAAACTCTGGCAAAAGTTGCCGAATAAGGAGCTGCGTGAACAGGGACTTATAGACACCATCAGACAGATGAAGATACGCCTATCGCAGCTGGCAGACTCCTTTTACGCATCATCTATAAAACGCGCGGAGATGGTCAAGAATACGCACTCGGGAAACCAGATTAAAGAGGTGATGGCAGAAGTGGAACGCGCTATCTCACTAAATGGCGACCTCCGTGAGCTTATAAAGGACGAGAGCATCTACATCACGACAGAAAAGGATGAGAATATTTACAACGCCACTATAGTGGAGCTAAGCCGCAAGCGTGACGACCTGCACAGTGCATTGACTGAGCTAAAAGCGCTTGACTTAAATGATACTGGGCTCTTTATACAGGGCGCAAATCTTATGCAGTCCCTTTCAAATGAGCTTTCTGTCACCGAGTCTGAACTTCTTCGCCTGGTGAACCGTTCAAGCTTAGATATAAAATCTTACAAAAAGATCTATACTCAGTCAAGAAACCTCACATACAGAGTTACTTTAGGGAGTGACGAGAATATAATTTTTAAAGTTTTTTGCGATGAACGCATCACCTTTTACCAAGCATGCTACAACCGCGAGCGAGGCGTTATGAAAATACTAAATGACGCAAATGCCAAAACTCCAAAGCTTTTTGGTGGCATTATGACCGGTGACAGAGCAATTCTTGCTATGAGTCAGGTTGGAGATATAACGCTCGCTGATGCTATAGAAAATGGCGATAACCGTGAGATATTACTAAATAATGCCATAGATTCCTTAATTCGACTAAAGATTACCACCATGCCGATAACACTCGAATTAAGCGAAGAGATTAATAAGGTTTTAAAGGAAAAGCTCACAGAAAAGTATTACTTAAATGCGCTGTATATTGCACTAAATCGCCTGTTGCAGGTCAATGATACAAGCGATACAGCGCGTGTTGATTTAAAGCGCTTAGAAGAAGCATCATTTCCCCTTATAAATGCGCTTTTGAGTGCAAAGAGCGGCTTTATCCACTTTGAATTTGTGCCGAAAAACTTGGTTATTAATGAGAAAACCAAAGAGGTAAGTATTATTGACTTTGAGCAGGCAACTATAGGCCCTTACGCTTTTGACCTTGCAACTCTTCTTTATAATCCCAGCGTTAAACTCAATGATTATGACATTGCCGAGTATCTCACTCTATATAATGAAAAAATACGCGCCGGCAACACAGATGCGCACGCAACTATAGAAGAAGATGAGCTGACCATTGCAGCAATTTTCAAACTCATAATTTACAGTGGAAGCGCAGCAAATTTTTATCGAAGATTCAGTGACGAAGAGCGCTTGAAGGATGCGGCGTGGTATATCCGTTCAGCTAAAAAACTACTTCAAAATACCCCATACCACTCATTTCACCTGTTTTTATCAGATTTTATAGACCAATAATTTTTGTCCATTTTGGGCGGCGAGCCGCTCACTATGGGAAGAATATGAAAGGCCTACGAAGTGTCCTGCGGAGCCAAACTTTTATAAAAGTTTGATCAAAATTTTAATAGGCGCTTCGCGCGGGTGTGCGCGAATAAATAACAATCTTTAATTTTCTTTCCTCGCGATTTCTTAGCGTTTGTTTTCTTAAAATCGCTTGGATTTAATTTCTACCCCAACGTTAGAAAAATACGCACGAAATCGCAAGAAAAGCAAAATTAAAAGATTTTACGCTTGTACTAAAGATTGAAAACGATGGTAGGCAATGAAAGGCCTACGGGGGGGGGGACGGAGTCCCTGTGGGGCTAAA